>Ga0206877_10158_pt1 | contig 20665 bp, 5 predicted proteins | sample Alteio_BWOrgCont_7_FD_152623 | JGI IMG/M metagenome (GOLD analysis project Ga0206877, IMG submission 152623) | Enriched cells from forest soil in Barre Woods Harvard Forest LTER site, Petersham, Massachusetts, United States -... | ecosystem: Environmental > Terrestrial > Soil > Temperate forest > O...
GACCGCTCGGGCCTGTTATTTGTCAAGGCCACGGAGCAGGACTTGGACACCATTGACAAGGCCATCCAGACTTTGAACCAGGTTCCGCCCGAGGTTCACATTAAGGCCCGCTTTATCGAAGTCTCGCAGGATGACAGCAAGGCTTTCGGTTTTGACTGGTATCTCGGCCAGTTCAATGTCGGCAATCAGGTTGTCGGCTCCGGTGGCAGCACGCCTTCCTTGAACGTGCCGGTTTCGGCGGCCAATCCCTTGGGCGCATTTCCGGGTGATTCGCTGGCCAACATCATTCCTGCCTCTGCAAATGACCAGTTGATTACTTCAGGCCTGCGCAACTCCGGGCCTGCGATCGGCTCGCTTACGGGAATTTTGACCAACCCCAATTTCCAAGTCACCCTGCAGGCGTTGGAACAGCGTTCCGGCTTCGAAACGCTCGGTGAGCCCGAAATCACCACCATGAGCGGACGTCAGGCGCAGATGCGCGCCACCCAGGTGATTACGGTCATCATTGACTTCAACTTCACCCAAGGTACGGGCGGCATTACTACCCCCGGTACCACAACCCAATAATCAACAACCGCCAAGAACATGAAAAAACATAATTCAAATCCCGCCCCCAAGCTGGCGCTGGCGGCCGTGTCAATCGGGTTGGCGATGGTTTCCACGGAGGGGCTTAAGGCGCAGACCATCAACTCGACGCCCGGCGTTTCCGCCATCACGCCTGTCACCGAACAGGTCGAGACCGGGCCGATCCTCGATGTCGTTCCTTACGTTTTGTCCGATGGGTACACCATCAATCTGGCCCTCATCCCCTCGTTGACGGACTTTAACGGCTATGATACCGCACCCACGATTCCCGGGGTTACCGGCAATCTGAACGTGGTTCAGTTGCCTACCATCTTGCCCGACTTCACCATTCGTCAGGTGGTGACCACAGTGAACGTCTGGGACAACCAGACCGTCGTCATCGGTGGCTTGATTTCCTCGCAGGTTACGAGCACCAAGGACAAGGTTCCGATCCTCGGCGACGTGCCGTTGATTGGCAACCTTTTCCAGAGCGCCACCAAGACCACCACCAAGAAGAACCTGATGATTTTTGTGACTGCGACCATTGTGGATCCGGCGGGCAACCGCGTCCATTCGGATGACATGCTGCCGTTTGCCCAAAGCGGGATCCCGGATCAGCCGCCGGGAGCCGGCCAGGTTCAGGAGACGGACAAGACGGTTCGTGACCCTAGCCAGATCCCGCAGTGAGCCGTTTGCTGATTGTTGATGGTCATGCCTATGCCTATCGCGCGTTTCATGCCATCCGGGATTTGCGTTCGCCGGCCGGCCGGCCGGTGAATGCCATTTATGGTTTTTTGAAAATGTTGGGGAAGATGCGTCAGTCGGTCGCACCGACGCATTTGATGGTGGTTTGGGACGGCGGGTTGAGCGCCGGGCGGCTGGATGTCCTGCCCGGATACAAGGCGCAGCGGCCGGAAATGCCGGATGATTTGCGGCCGCAGTTTGACGAGATCAAAAATTATCTCACGGCGGCGGGAGTGGCGCAATTTTGCGGCGAGGGAGTTGAGGCGGACGATTATATCGGCTGCCTCGCGCGGCGCGCGGCGGACGCGGGCTGGGATGCGGTCATCGCCAGCTCGGACAAAGATTTTATGCAGTTGGTCACGGCGCGGATCGGGTTATTGAACCCGAACGACAAAAGCGGGGCGATTTGGGGCCGTGAACAGGTTTGTGCCAAATCCGGCGTGGAGCCGGGGCAGGTGGCGGACTGGCTGGCCTTGATGGGCGATGCGGTGGACAACATTCCCGGCGTGCCGGGGGTCGGGCCCAAGACCGCCGCCAGCCTGTTGCAGGAATTTGGGTCGGTCGAAAAATTGTATTTGCGGCTGGATGAAGTGAAGTCAGAAAAATTGCGTGCGTCGCTTCGGGCCTCGGCGGAGGCCGTGCAGCGGAATCAGATGCTGGTGCGGCTGCACGAAGTGGCCTGTGGGTTTGAGCCGGAAAAATTGGTGGTGCGCCCGGCGGACCGCGAAAAATTGCGCGGCCTGTTCACGCACTGGGGTTTTAAAGGCTTGCTTGCGGAGCTGGACGCGCAGTCACCGGAGCGGCAGGCGGAATTGATTTGAAAATGAATTTGCGAAGTTTGAACAACCTAGTGGCCGGCATTGCAACCAATGCTGCGGCAGCGGTCGGATTTTTTCGACAAATCCGCCCTGATGGTGTATTGTCGTCGCCACGCCCCATGACACCAATAGCGTCCACACGAGCTAAATTTACCATCGCCAGCTTGGGGCTGGCATGCCTCCCCATTTTCACGGCCGCCGTTTCCGCCCAGACAAATTACTATAACCCCAACGGCACTGAGTATGCCATCATTGGCTCCCTGCCGGGTGACCAGGTTTACCCGGACGCCGCCGTTTCCACCAATGGTGGCTTTGTCGTCTGGCAGGACAACATCACTGACGGCAGCGGCTGGGGTATCAGCGCCCGCCAGGTGAACAGCACCCTGTCCGGCACTCTCGGCACTTTCCGCGTCAACTACACCGCCGCCGGTGATCAGGAGCATCCGCGCGTCGCTTTGTTCAAAAGTGGCGGGGCCGTATTTGTCTGGCAGGGTGGCCAGCTCGGCTACCAGCATGTTTTTGCAGGCTTTCTCACGTCATCGAACACGTTTCTCAATACCAGTGACATTGAGGTCAACACCTTCAGCAATAATTTTCAGGTCAACCCGGCGGTTGCCGTGCTGAATAACAGCAACGTGGTCGTCGTCTGGGGGAGCTACGACGAGGCGTCGTCCAATTCCCAGCAGGATGTCTATGGCCAGATTCTCTCGCCCGCCGGCCAGAAAATCGGCGGTGAATTTTTGGTCAATCAGCAGACCGCCTTCAACCAGCGCTCGCCCGCCGTCGCCGCCCTCCCCGGCGGGGGATTCATCGTTACTTGGATTTCCGAGCAGCAACGGGTTCAGGCGCAGAACTTAGGCCAGAATACCACCTACACCTCGGCGGCGGGCACCCCGGCACCCAGCGTGGATGTATACGCGCGCACCTTCAACAACAGTGCCACTCCGCTGACCGCGGAATCGCTTGTAAACTCTGACAGTAACCCTTGCGCCGCCCCGTGTGTCTCGGTGGCTTCCGACGGCAGCTATCTCATTGCCTGGACCGCGCATGACCAGTTGATTGCGAGCAACAGTTTTGACATCTATGGCCGCACGTTCAACAGTGCCGGAGTCGCCAACGCCGCCGTCTTCCGCATCAACTCCTATACCTATGGCGATCAATATATCCCGCGCGCCAGCGCCATCGGCCTGGATTTTCTTGTGACATGGACCAGTCTGGCGGAAGATGGCGACCGCGAAGGCGTCTATGGCCAGTTCATTCACAATAACGGCTCGCTTACGGGCTCGCAATTATTGGTGAATACCACCACTCTCGGCCAGCAGATGCAGCCGGTCGTCACCTCGGACGGTGCTCAACAATTCCTTGTTGTCTGGACCAGCTTCACCGGGCCGACCTATGGATTCGACCTCTACGCGCAGCGTTACCTCAACGTCGCCGCCTTGCTGGCGGCCATGCCCGCCCCGTACGTTTGGGCACCCTTCGTCGTCAGCAACAACGTCTATCAGCCGGAACTGATCGTCTCTTGGGCGCCGTTGCTGGGCATCACTGTTTCCAATTACGAAGTTTATCTGAATGGATCGAATGCTCCGGCCGCCTTGGTCACCACCAATCAGTGGATCATGACGGCGGCCAATGGTTTGACCACTAACCAGACGGTTTCCTTCCAGGTGGATTATGTCACCGCTGCCGACCAGCGTTCGCCGCGCTCGCCCTCGGCCAGTGGCACCACCTGGCACGGCTCCAATTGGGGTGGCATCCCCTACGAATGGATGATTGCCTATTACGGCAGCAACACCAACCTGTGGCCGGCGGCAAATTCCCGGCTCAACGGCACTCCGGTGACGCTCCTGCAGATATTCTTAAGCGGCGGCAGCCCGTTGAACCCGGCCACCTGGCTGAAGCAGCAGCTCATCCGCACTTCCCAAGGCTTGTTCCTGAGCTGGAACCCGCAGCCGGGCGCCACCTATCAGGTGCAGTCCACCAGCAATTTCACAACTTGGAGCAACGTCGGTTCGCCGCGGTTCGCGGCGGGAACAACCGATTCAATTTATGTCGGAGGCGGCTCGGTCGGTTACTACCGGGTGTTGTTGCTGCGATAAACCATTTGTATGCGGAAATTGATTAAACATATTTTCTGGGCTGGTTTGGTGTTGGTGCTCGGCTTTCAGTCGGCGCGCGCGTTCTCCACCCTTGGACCCGGCATCGGCGGTGGCACCGGCGGCGATGCTTGGGAAGCTCCCGTCATCGGTTTTGGCTTGCCCGGTGATGTCGGCACGCCCAAAAATATTGGTGAAGCCTACCGCCGCGTCACGCCCATCATGTACTATGCGAGCGATGCCAGCTTCCTGAATTTCTTCGGTCTGGCGGGAACCACGAACATTGATGCTGCGTTCGCCGCCATGAACGGCGTCATGTGCGGCCAGACCAACACCCCGTTGTTTTTGAACTCGCCCACCAACGGCATTCTGTCGTCTTTCAACGGGCCCTACGTTGGAACGTCAATCATCTTGTCGCCCACGAACAATCTGGATTCGTATACGCCCGCCTTGGGTGAATTTCCAGTGGAATCCCAGGAAATCAACTACACAGCGCAGGCATTGGCCCTCACTGACCTGAAATCAACCACCTTGGGATTGCTGGCCGAACAAATGGGATTGGGCGAGCCGGAACGTTATACGTGGGACTTGCATGATCGCTACCTTCCGCCCGGTGGCAAATGTCCGAATGATGAACTGTATCTCGTCGTCCAGCGCAATTATGATGTGATAAACATCTCCTTGAATCAGGTCTTGTACTCGCCTTACGTCAACGGCACCCTTTATTCGTACGAAATCATTGAAGATTGTACTGGGGGTAATCCGCTCGCCCAAGCCATCCCGGTGGCGGTCGATCCCTTTGCCGAAACCTACACGGCGGTGGCATCCTTTGGGCTGAATGAGGGTGGTTTTTATAACGGTCTGACTTATGATGACGTGGAAGGTTTGAGGTATTTGTTGAGCTCCAACAACATCACCTATGAAAATCCCGCGCCCTCCGGCGGTGTGCTGCTGACCACCAATACTCTGCAACCCCAGCTTTTTGGGCCGACCCTGCCGCTCAGCCTGTTGTTATCCCAGTCGCTCTACGATGACCCGAACACCTTGCAGACAAACTTTCCCGGGATCACTTATATTTCCGTGACCACCAATATTATCAATTTCGTCACCAACACGGTCAACGTCTATTTCACCAATTTGCCCCCGCCGTACACCAATATTTATCTGCCCCTTTCCAACGGCGCGGCCGTCTATCCGCCCGGCGGCACGGTGCCCTTCACCAATTGGTCCCCGGTGCAGTATGCCAACCCGCCCCAACTCCTGACCACCCTGGATCTGACACCGTTGTTATTGTTGGCCCAATTTACCGACCCGGCAACTTTGGAGACGATTTATCCCGGATTGCTTGTGGGTGCGGTGCAGACAAACTTTTTCGCCGTCGAAGTTGATACCAATGTGGTCGGTTATTACACCAACCAGTCAGTTTCATCCGTGTTTTCCAACAGCGCCACCGGCCTGCGCCTGCCGATCATTGGGGTTTTGACGAACGATTACTTTTTCACCAATCAGCCGGGGCCGACCATCATTGATTATGATACGACCAGTTATATGAGCATAACCACGCTCGATCTGGCGACTTTTTCCGATCTGTCCATGACCGACAGCCCCGCTGTCCTCCAGGCGCTTTACCCTGGGTTGGAAATCATCAGTTATAGCGCCTTCCCGACCATCTTGTATGTCACCAACACCGTTTCCTATCTGACCAACTATACCGGCGCGCCCTATGGCGGCCCGCCCAAGGCGGTGACCGTCGCGGTTTCCACCAATGCTTATTCTGGCACCATCTATACGTACCAGTTTGGCAACGTCATCACCAACCACTACTACACCAATCGCCTCGTGGCCACCCAGAACATCTGGACCACCAATTTGATCGGTGCTGTGTATGGCAGTCCCTTGGTCACGGTCACCAATTATTCTTATAAATACTACCATCAGCCTTCCGGCGACTTTTTCATCTACCCGACCAATTGGTGCGGGTTTGACCTGCTTTTGTCCTTCAACCCAAACGTGAATCCGCCCAACACCTATGGGCCGACGAACACGATCATATATGCTGGCTATAATACCAATGGGGCCACCGGAACCAATAACGCGCCGGGTGGCAATGCCTATGGCCTGATTCAAAACATCGCTGACGTCTACACCAACTTCATTTATGATGTCCGGCCCGGGATTTGCCAGCCGGTGGTGGAGTTTGCCACGAATTATACGACCAATATCGTCAGCACCTATTCGTATGATTTCCTCAATGTTGTCACCAACCATTATTATTCCAATTCACTGGCCAGCTTGTTTATCACCAATATCTATCTGATCCCTGGCGGGTCGGCGGATCAGCTTGCCACCAACATAACCGTGACTAACTTTTATGTGAACATACCCAGCGGTGATTTTTACATCGTGCCCCCGACTTGGTGCGGCTATCAGATCATCTCCTTGCTCACGAATTACATTGTGCCCACCAATATCGTGTTTACCAACACTTCCTACGGCTCCGGCACGGTCACTAACCAGCAATATACCGAGGTGGAATACCTGTCCTATACCAACTACACCTATTCCATCCGCCCGGGCTCTTGTGAGCCGGCGGTGGAATTTGTCACAAATACTGCGACTAATATTATTAACCAGTATAGCTATTACTTTGGCAACATTATCACCAACAATTATTTTACTAACGGCCCGGTGACCGTCACTACCTACGATCTGGCCATCCTGACCAACGGGTTGGTGGGTATGCTCACCAATGTCGTCGCGACGAACATCTTGTACAATGGAATTGGCGGTGACTTTTATATCGTTCCGCCGAATTATTGTGATTTCACCATCCTCTCCACCCAATTGACGACCGTGGTGACCACCACCAATACCATTAATGCGGCCATCCCTCCAGGCACTGCAGATTTGGGTGAATCATATACCCAGACGACCGTCAGCAGTTACACCAACAGCACCTTCCTTGTCCAGCCAGCCACCTGTGCCACTGAGGCGCCGGTGCCGGCTTTGCGGCGGGGCATCGAGCGGGTTGAATTCATCCGCGCCAATTACGATTCGCTGGTGGGGCAGTTCTTCCAGCCTTTGACCAATTATTACACCATGACCAGGATCACCAACAGCCAGCCGGTGACGGAATATTATCAGCGCGTTGTCACCACGCCCGACTTTTTGATTCGAGCGGAGGATCTGGTGGGTGGTGCATCGACCATTCCGGTCGTTGGCAGTGTTGCCCGCAATTTGACTTTTGACCAGAGCACCGTCCAGGGCGGTTTGGCTGGTCCTGGAACCATCATTGGTCCCACCACCTTTACCTACAATAAGGCTGGTGATGTTTATGACAACGGCAGCCGCACCTTGTATGGGTTGACCACCAATGCCTTCTTGGACCCGCTCGGCGGAAACACCCAGGGCAGCGCATTTGGTCTGAATGACAATTTGTCCGTCTTTTTATGGGCGTCATTTGACGGCTCGACGAATACCCCGGTGCTCTATCCCAATGGCACCAGCCTGACGGATCTTGCCAACGAGCTGATCATTCAAGTCTCGCCCGCCACCGTGCCGGACGGCACGAACGGGGTCGCTTACACGCCGGTGACCTTCTCGGCCACTGGTGGACAATCGCCCTACACTTGGTCGGCGCCCGGCCTCTCGGCATCCGTTCCCGGCCTCTCCTTCAACGCCTCAACCCAGGTGTTGTCCGGCACGCCGACGTCGTCCGGCAGCTTCAGCTTTACCATTCAGGTGACGGATGAGGTTAACCGCACGGTCAGCCTGAATTATTCCATCATTGTCCACTGATTTGTATGTTATCTTGTCAAATGCCATTTAATATTAGGGCCGGCCGGCTGGTTCTGCCGCTGTTCATCGCCATCGGCCTGTTGGCTGGGCGCACCTGCCTCGGACAGGCGCAGGCCACATTCTATAACAACACGCTTTATACGTCCGTAAGCCAGCTCCCTTACACCAACATCATCAACGATTTTGGCGGCCAGTTTAATGTGAATCCCGGCGTGGGCAACGGCTGGTTGTCGGATTTGTTCCAAGCCTGGACCTATACCCAGAATTTTACCAACAATGGCGAAATGGAAAGTGACACCGGCTTCCGTTTCGACCGGTCAGTTAATGGCATTCATACCGAGTCCTCCAGTTTTTATAACTCTGGCAACATCAATTGCGGAACTGGTTTCAATGCCGTTTTAATCCTTGAAGGCGGCGGACTGACCGTCGGCGGGTTTGGCGGCGTGCAGGTCTGGGCCACCAACGTCACGGATTCCGGCACCATCACGATTGGCTCGGGCGGATTGGTCAGGATTTATGGCAATGACCTTGATTTCACCCGCGGGACACTCAACATGCAGAACGGCCTGCTCGTGGAGGGATTGACCAACGCCTTCACCATTTACGCCACCGGTCAGACCGGGATCAATCCCAACGCCTGGTATCCCGATGAAGACCTGCTGCCGACCGAGGCCTTGTCCTCGCCGCCGATTGATATGTTGCTCACCAACTCGCAGCCGTATTTTTCCGTTGATGGTGACGGCACCGGCACCAACTTCGTTGTGCGGATGGTCTTTCTCCAGAACGACAACACGAATGTCCCGTACGGCGTTTATTTTGGCAGCGGCTTTGGCAACGGTTTCACCACGATTCAATGGACCGGTTCCTATCTTAATCCCGCTTCCGGCCAGATTCAAAACGACTATCTCTACATGACGGACGATTATGTCGGGGGTTCCAGCACAAACATCTTGAGTTACGCCAGTCCCGGGATTCCTTTCAATTACGGCTTTTATGAACAGAACACGCCGGTCAATCTGGGCGTGCCGCCGCAGACCAGCAATTATCCTTCGCTGTTTCCGGATCTCGGTGGTACCGGGCCCTTTCCGCCCGGCGTGCTGGTCACCACCAACATTTACTCCTATGTGAATGCCCAGTTTGTGGCATCAAACATTTCCACCAATTCCCTGACCAACACGATTGTGGCCTACGGCGCGCTCACCAACCTGCCGGGCCGGTTCGAACTGGTCGCCTCCAATGAACTGAACCTTTCTCTGTCCACCATGTCCGGCATGAACTATCTTCGGCTGCAAAGCACCAACAACTTTGACGATGACGGCCAGTCCATCATTTCCGCGCCTTATTCCGATGTCTATCTGGGCCGCACCAACAATAACATGGTCATCTCCAACCTGCTGTATTCCGCCGTGCCTGTCTTTAATGGCACGGTCCAGGGCTGGAACACGCGCTGGTTTTACACCGATACGAACACCGGCATCAATTATGACTTCCGGGCGCTGCTGGTGGAGAGTGATCTCAACGCCGCCAGTGGTTCCGTGCAGCAGGACGTTTTCCTCTACAGTTCCAACAGTCTGGTTATCAGCGACACTTTGAACATCATCCGGAATTTCTATGCGAATTGCACCAACCTGCTCCTGTCCTACAACGGGCCCGGGAACGGCGCTGATTCACTTGCCGGGGCGGTCAACATTTACACCACGAACGTTTTTTGGGCATCCGCCACGCCGCGCCTGCTTTACCTGACCAACAATGGTGCCATTAGCACGCTTACGCTGGCCAATTACGGCAGCCCTGCCGTGCCTTACTATGATTTCGTCAGCACCGGCACCGTCAGCAACGGCTCGGGTGCCAATATTTACGCCCTCGATTTTGAGAATGACGGTGCGTTCTCTGCCGGGGCCGGCTCGTTCATCGCCCAGTCAATTTTGACCACGATGACCAACGGCAACGTCGTCGCGGCGGGCTTGGTCTCCAACGTGTGCAGCAGCTTGGTGATCAGTAATACGGCCATCCAGGCCGGCCGCTCCCTGTCCATCGTGGCCACCAATTTGCTTACCGATGGCGACACCACGAATAATTTCTGGGTGCTGGGCACGGCCAACGGCGGTGCCGGCACTGCCGCCGGGCTGGTTCTGCCCATCAAACCTGTTGCCGGAGATTTGCACGGCACGACCATCAGCAATCTGGATCTCTCCGGCACCCTCGTGAATGATTATTGGTCCGGGATCGATTACGGCGCGGTCAATGCCGGCTATAAAAACAACGCCGCCATCGGCCAGTTGTATCTGGATGCCCAAGGCCAATATCCGCACACTGGATATTACTTCACCGGCACCGCCACCAATGGCGCCACCAACGCCATCTACGTTGATTGCTTGCAGCTCCGCGATTATGCCGGCTACACCAACCGCTTGACCTATGGAGTGGGGGTCAACATCCCGACCCTTTCCTTTAACACCAATCTGGTCATCTATTATGCGCAGGCGCTCGTTGAGAACGGCGTTTCTGTGGCGGAAGCGATTGACCATGCCAATGGTGACCACTTGCGCTGGGTGCCGACCTACACCGGCATTTTCAGTTCCACCAACCTGGTTTACCCGCCGGGTACCACCAACACGGTCAATACCGCGCTGGCCGAAAGTCCGGATATTGACTCCAACGGCAACGGCTTGCCGAATGATGGCGATCCCCCCATGCCTTTCCTGACCCCGTCCGGATTGAACTTTACGATTCTTTTGACCAATTTGCCGCCGAAGTCCGTTCGCATCCAATGGACCTCGGTTGCCTATGGCACCAACTTCATTTTTTACAAGACGAACCTGCTCTCGCCAGCCTGGATGCCGTTTACCGGCTTTAAAAATTATTATCTCGGCAACACGTCCGGCACCAATTCCGCTCACACCAACTGGTTTCCCATGACGCCGGGATTGGAGCCTTATCCGTCCCCGGAGACCAATGTCTGGATTTACGATACCATCACCAACATGCCGCACTTTTATCAGATCATCGTGCAGCCCTGGTTGACGTATCCGTTTAATAATTAAGCATCGAGGATTTTAAAACCGTAAACCCCCGCTGATTTTTAGCGGGGGAAAAATGGAGAAAAGTTGTGAAAGATTATATCAAGCGATTCATCGGTGCGGGACTTAAAAGTCTCGTCAGGAGTTCTGGTCAGTTGCGACTGGCAGTTGTGCTGGCCGCAGGCGTCCTGGCCGCCGGTCTGGCGGCGGCGCAGCCGGCGAATGACCTGTTCACGAACGCCTATGCCATCAATGCCGGTTATGGCAGCACCAACGGCAATGACGTTGGCGCCACCACGGAGTCCTGCGAACCTCTTGCGATCAATTATGGCAATATGTCGCCGCTGGACAATTCCGTCTGGTATGCCTGGACTTCCCCGAGCAACGGCACGGCCGAATTTGACACCATTGGCAGCGGTTATGACACGATCATTGCAGTCTATACGATCAATACCCTGACCAACGGCTTGTGCGATCCCAGCCTGGACCAGATTGCGGGGGACGACGCTGACGCCGGCGCGATTCCTGACAGCCAGGTTTATTTTTCCGCGACCGCCGGGAAGACCTACTACATCTCCGTGAACGGAAATGTGAACACACCCTATTACCTTTCCGATACGGGCAACTACCTGCTTAATTGGAGCATGAGCGGCCTCGCGACCATTTCGTCGGGCACTTTTAGTTTCGCCACGGCCATTCACAACCAGGGCGGGGTGCCGAATTACATCGTCAGTGACCGGGAGTCCAGCGGCACAATTGATACCTCGCTAAACCCGAGCACGCCCGGCGGGCGCGTGACGGTCACGCGCACCGGCGGAGCCAGCGGCCGCGTGTCAGTGGATTACACGATTCAGTCGGCATCCCTGACCAATATTTACACGACGAATTATTTCGGTACCAACTATGTTACGACGCTTACGGATACCAACGTCCCGGCGGACACATATTACACCAATACGACGCTGACCTATGTCGTTTATACTAATTATTTCCAGTACTACAACGCCAACCTGACTCCGCCTTACGAGTACACCAACCTGTCTGGTGCCTATACCAATTCCATCACCATCATTTCGAATAACACCGTTGCCAACGGGTTGGTCTATTTCACCAATATTTCTTTCAACATTCCGATAAATCCGGTTCCGACGAACCTGCCGCCCTTGAGCACCAATACCGGCCCTATCGTTGTGTCCACGGATACCAGCAGCGACATCATCACCAGTCAAACCAACTCATTCCGTCTGCCCGCCTATTCCACGAACGTGGTCATTCAGGCGTTTCCCGGCTATGGCGTGATCACTGGAACGCTGGAATTTGATGATTACCAGATGAGCCAGTATTTTGACGTGCCGGTGACCGGCACCGGCAACGGCCCGGACTCTGGGGTCTTTAACGGCTTGCCGTCTACCTTGGTCGTCACATTGTCAAATCCGCAGCTTGATCCCTTGGAATCATCTGATCTGGTGCCGCCTGGCTTGAACCAGCAAAGCACGGCTTTAATGACCGTTTTGAGCACCTCCTTCCCGGTGTTGAACAGCGCCTCGGTGTTTAATTTTGAACGGTCACGCCTCCGGGTGAATGAGAATGTCAATGGCAGCAATGCCGTGGTCTATGTGATCCGCACCGGTGGCCTTGACCAGGCGGTCTCGGTCAACTATACGATTGATTTAACCCCGCCGAACCCGGCCAATACCTTTTCGCTGCAGCCCGGCTCGGATTATGCCACCCCCAACGCTGATTTCACACAGATCAGCGGAACGTTGAATTTCCCTGCCGGCACCACCGGAGGGGCGGTTCAACAGCCTATTTCTATTCCCATAAATAACGATGGTATCGTGGAGTTCAATGAGGATATGAACTTACAGCTTTCGAATCCCACACCCCTGACCTTTAGTGCCACGGGGAATCCACCGTTTCGTGGCGCCGTCTTGGGCGAAGTTGATACGGCCACTTTGACCATCCTGTTCAATGACCAGCCCGCTGGCTCGGTGGACCGCACTTGGAACCAGAATGGTGTGAACTTTTCCGTCCCGCCGTATCTCCTTTATCCCGGCACATCCGGCGGCACCAGCGACAGCGCCAACGGCAACGGCGGCACCGTCTATGCCGTCGCCAACCAGCCGGACGGCAGCGCGATCATCGCCGGCAGTTTCATCTCCTTTGACTCGCAACAGTATAACCGTATTGTCCGGGTGCTGAGCGACGGTTATCAGGACACCACCTTCCTCGCGCCGCCGCTCACCGGGGCAAATGATTTCATCGCGGCCCTGGCCTTGCAGCCGGATGGCAATATTATTGCCGCCGGTAATTTTACCTCCTTCAACGGCGTCAGCCGTGCGCATATCGCGCGTCTGACGAGCACGGGTGCGGTGGACACCACCTTTAATCCCGGGCTGGGCGCCAACGGCATGATTTGGTCAACCTGTTTGCAGTCCAACGGCCAGATCGTGATTGCCGGTGATTTCACCGTGTTTAACACCAACAATGTGAACGGCGTGGCGCGGCTCAATCCGAACGGCTCGGTGGACACCACCTTTAATCCGGGCATCGGCCCGGATGGAAACGTGAGCGCCGTGGTGGTGGACTCTGCCGGCCGGGTTCTCATCGGCGGCGACTTTGACTCGGTGGATGGTGTCAGCTCCGGCGGTATCGCGCGCCTGAACATTGACGGTTCACTGGACACCACCTTTAATCCGGGCATCGGCACCTACAACCCGGGCACGGGCGGCACGGATCCCATCTATGCCATAGCTCTCCAGCCGGGCGGCCAGATTTTGATCGGTGGCGCATTTTCTTATCTCGATTTGGACGCCGCCAACGGCATTGCGCGGCTGAACACGGACGGCACGGTGGACACAAGTTTCATCTCCGGCACCGGCACCTACAACCCGGTCTCAGGCTTTGCTGACACGGTTTATGCCATCAACCAGGATTCATCCGGAAACATTCTCATCGGCGGTAATTTTCAGCAATACAACCAGACGCGGCGCATCGGCCTCGCGCGGCTGTTCGCCAACGGCACTCTGGACACGAGTTTCATGGACACGGCTTACAACCAGTTTGCCGGCGTCATCAACCATTACCATAACAATAACGCGGTCAACCCGGCGCTCTATCCGGAAGGCAACGAGCGGAATTATATCTATGCTATCGGACTTGAGGCGGGCACAGGTAATGTAATCGTCGGCGGTGGCTTCCTTCGTTTTGGCGGCGGTTCTACCCGCGACGACACCCGGCCACGCAGTAACGTGGCCCGCTTGATCGGTGGTGCGACACCCGGCCCCGGCAACATCGAATTGTCCTACCCCAGTTATTCCGTGGACAAGGATGCCGGTCAGCTTTATGTCTCGCTCATCCGTACCAACGGTAATTTGGGCATCGCCGAGGCGACGTTCTACACCAACACCGCGGCGGCTGGACCGGGTGTCGCCATCCCGGGCGTCAATTTTAATTTAAGTCCGGCCTATGACACTCCCACTTGGGGTTCCGCTTGGACCAGCACCTGGATGTATGACGTTGGCGTTTATGGCCCGAACTATGGCACGACTCCGGTCGGCACCGCCGGGGCAAATGTCTATTTAAACATCATCAATAACACGAACATCACCGGTAATCTGAGCGCCAACCTCGGGCTAACCGACCCGAACGGCACGGACATCTTTTTCCTCGGTGGTGAAGACATCCCGCTGGGCGTGGCGCTTGGACCCCAGTCAACGTCACCGCTCACGATCATTGACGACAATGTCACTCCTGGTGTTCTGGGCTTTAGTATGCCGACATTCACCGTGGTGGAGAACCAGACCAACGCCACCATCACCGTCACCCGGACGAATGGCAGTGATGACATTGTGTCCGTGGAATATGCGGCCTTCAATGGCACCGCCACCAATCAGATTGACTTCAAAGGGGTGACGAACACGCTTACTTTCCAAAGCGGGGTGACCAGCCAGACGTTTACCGTGCCCATCATCAACGGTACCGTGACCAAGCCGGACAAGACCGTCAAACTGAACCTGTTCAATGTGACTGGCGGAGCGACCCTTGGCCTGGTCAACGCGACCCTGACCATCATCAATGACAATTACGCCCCCGGCCAGTTGAGCTTCTCGTCGGCGTCATACGTCACCAATGAAAACGACGGCACGGCGGTCATCACCGTCAACCGCCAGGGCGGCAGCACTGGCACGATGGGTGTGACGGCGGTGGTTGGCGGCGGCAGCTCCACCGCTGGCGCCTATACGAATTACGTCCCCTCCACCAATCTCCTCTCTTGGGACAATGCCGATGCCACACCGCGATACATCTATGTCCCCGTGATTGATGACGGGGTGGTCACCGCCAACAAGACGGTCATCCTGCGGCTGACTAATTCCCTGGTCAATAATGTGGCCACCAGCGCGCCGCTGACCAACAACAGCATCACCAACGCCGTGCTGACCATTGTCAACGTGGATTCTGTCGGCACGGTGCAGTTCAGTTCGCCGATTTATTCTGTGAAAAAATACGGCGGCTTTGCGCTCCTGCCCGTGGTGCGCACCGGCGGCAGCGCCCAGACGGTCACCGTGAATTATAGCACGGCGGACGGTACGGCGACGGCCAATAATAATTATTACGCGACCAATGGCGTGCTGACCTTCACCAATGGGGTGGTCAGCCAGTATATCACGGTGCCCATCATCAACGATGGCTCGGTGGACGGATTGCTTTCCTTGAACGTGTATTTGAGCAATTGCGTGCCGGCCACTGCGCTGGGCGTCGTAAGCAATGCCACCCTTAACATCATTGACACTGCGGGGGTCAACGAGACACCTGGGTCGCCCGACGTGACCTATAACGCTTCTGGCTTCAACGGCCCGGTCAATGCCTTGGTGCTGCAAAGCAACAACCAATTGCTGGTCGGCGGTGACTTTACCCAGGCCGATGGCGTGCCGCGCCAGCGCATCGCGCGCTTGAATTCAGACGGCTCGCTTGACACCCAGTTCTCGCTGCCCAGTTCGGCCTATGGCGCCAGCGGTTCGGTGCAGACCATCGCCGTGGATGCCCTGGGTCGTATCCTCGTTGGCGGCTTTTTCACCAATTTTAACAGCTTGCCGGCGCACTACATTACGCGCCTCAACCAGGATGGAACGCTGGACAGTTTATTCAATCCCGGCTCCGGCGCGGACAACCCGGTCTATGCCATCGCGGCGACGGTCGTCGGCAGTCTGAACAAGGTCATGGTGGGCGGAAGTTTTGCGACGCTCGCCGGCGCATCCATCAACGGCATCGCGCGGCTTAATTATGACGGCACGCTCGACACCGCCTTCAACCCGGGGCTTGGTGCCAATGGAACGGTCTATGCCCTCGCCGTGCAGCCCACCGACGGTAAAGTGGTCATCGGCGGTGATTTCACCTCCGTTAATGGCGACACTAACTTCAACCATATTGCGCGTCTGAACACCGACGGGTCGTTGGATGCCTCGTTTAATCCCGGAACGGGCGCGAGCGACTCGGTTCGCGCGCTGGCCGTCCAGTCGGATGGCGATATCCTCATCGGCGGTTTGTTCACCAACGTCAACGGCGTGGCGCTCAATCACATTGCCCGCCTGAATCCGAATGGCTCCGTGGATGCCACCTTCACGCCCGGTCTCGGGGCCGACGACGCGGTCTTCAGCATTGCCCTCCAAAGCGACAACCGGATTGTCTTGGGCGGTGAATTCACCCACTGCAGCGGCGTCACGCGCAACCGCATCACCCGGCTGTATGCCAATGGTACGGTGGATCCGACCATCAATTTCGGCGTGGGCGCCAATAATTTTGTGTCCGCCGTGGCCATTCAGGAAGACACGATTCAGGGCTATCCCACCAACGTGCCGGATGAGAAAATCATCATCGGCGGTGGCTTCACCCAGTACTTTGGCCAGACGCACGCCTATCTGGCCCGCATCTACGGCGGTTCCATCAGCGGGTCGGGCGCTTTTCAATTCTCTTCTCCCACCTATTCGGTGAATGAGTTGGGCACCAATGTGCTGATCACGGTTATCCGCACCGGCGGCACCAGCGGGACCAATGCCGATGGTTCGGGCGATCCCATTATTCCATTTGCCACCAGCGATGGCACCGCCCAGGCGAATACGGATAATGCGGCGGTCACCAATTATTTTACCGTGATCACCAATCTGGATTTTCCGCTGGGCGAGGTCGTCGAGACCATTTCCATCCCCGTGTTGGATGATGGCGTCATCACGCCCAATCTGACGGTGAATCTGACGTTGAGTCCGCCGCTGCCTTCCGAGATCGGCAACCAGCCCACGGCGGTGCTTACGATTATTAACGACGACAGTGCCATCAACCTGACGTCGTCGGCTTACACGGTGCCGAAAGATGTCATTAATGGCTACGCGGTTATCGGTATCCAGCGTCTGGGCAGCGTGGTTGGAACTTCCACGGTTGTCTTCAGCACCACCACTAACGGCACGGCCGCGCCGGGCACGGATTACACACCCGAGGTGGGCATCCCGGTCACCTTTAATCCGGGGGTTACCAATACCCTTGTCACCATCCCGATTAACAACAACGGAATCCCGGAAGGTAACCGGACCGTGGGCATGCAGCTTGCCAACACGACCGGCTCGGTGCTCTACAGCCCGTCGAACGCTGTGCTGACCATCATTGACACCGTCAATGCCCCCGGCCAGTTGAGTTTTTCGGCCACCAATTATAATATCGTCGAAGGCGGGGGGGTGGGTTACACCAACGCCACCATCACGGTCACGCGCAACTTTGGTTCGGCCGGCGTGGTCACGGTCGGTTATTTGACCGCCGATGGCACCGCCGTCGCCGGTGCAAAATACGTTTCCACCAATGGCACACTCTCGTTCGGTTCCGGTGAATCAGCCAAGACGTTTGTGGTGCCGGTGATTAACACCGCGACGGCTGAAGGCCCGGAATATTTGACGCTGCTGTTGACGAACGCCACCGGCGGGGCCTCGCTGGTTGCTCCGACCAACGCCACTCTGACCATCCTCAACACCAACGTCGGACTGGCCTTCACCTCCGCCCTCAACACGTTCTCCGAGGCCGGCGGTATTTTGTATAATGGCAATCCGGATACCGTCTTTATCAGCGTCACGCGTTTCAACAACACCAACGGCACAACCACCGTCAACTATGTGACGGCGGACGGCACGGCCACCTCCAACCTTAATTACCAGGTGGCCAGCGGCACGTTGACCTTCAATCCGGGTGACTCCGTCAAGACCATCCCGGTGCAGTTGATTCACGATACGAACGTCACCGGCACCCTCACCTTCACGATGAGTCTTTCCAATCCAAGTTCCGGCGCGCAACTGACGGTGCCGAGCACGACCGTGATCCAGGAACTGGATGCCGAGGCGGGCTTGAGCTTTTTGACCCCCGCCACCAGTGTTTTGAAGACGGCCGGGTTCGCACTCCTCCCGGTGTTCTGTTCCAATCCCAGTCTCGGTCCGGTGTCGGTTAATTTCTCGACTGGCGGCGGCACGGCCTCGCCGGGCGTGGATTATACGCCAGTCAACGGCACACTGGTCTTCACCAATGGCCAGTCGTTTAACTACATCGAAGTGCCCATCCTCCCCAATGGCCTGCTGCAAAGCAATCAGACATTCAACGTGACCTTGTCCAGCCCGGTATCGCCGGGGGTTTTGGTTCCGCCCTCCGTGGAAACCGTGACTATCATTGAGACGAACACCCCTCCGGGTTCATCCATCTTCAGTCCGGTTGTTCTCGGTGGCGATTCGGGCTCCGCCATGTATGACACCAGCAACTCGCTCGCATTTTCCGGTTCCCCTTATGCGTGGTTTGCATATACACCCACCAACAGTGGCAGTGTGGAATTTGACACCATCGGCAGCGTGGATGATTTCCTCGGCCAAAATCTGTTCACCGAGCTGATCGTTTTGACCGGTACCAATCTGACCTCGGCCAATGAGGTGGTGGCGAACGACGGCATCTATCCCCAATCACAAGTCAATGAATGGGGTTACAACGAGTTCAATATCGGCGGCCTCAATTTCGGCGGCACGACCTTCCCGGAAGTTTTTTCGGGTGACACGGATTATGTCCAGCCTTATGCCGGACCCAGCGCAGTGCATTTCAATGCGGTCGCCGGCACAACCTATAATATTGCGGTTTACACTGCGCCAACCGGGCAGGTCAAGCTGAACTGGGCATTTCATCCTTCCGGTGTGTTCCGTTTCGCCACGGAAGAACTGGATCCCACGGGCCTGACATATTCCAATGGTGTTCAGATGCTGCTCTATCGTGTGTCGGAAACCGAGGGAACCCGCGGGCTAACCGGAGTAAACCTCTCGGGAAACGGATTTTTCCGCAATACAGGTACCTATAATGCCGACCAGATGGATTCGACGATTGATGGAACCATGTACCTTACTAATGGACGGTCCGGATATGTGTTTGATGTGCCGGGATTGCTGGTCTCCGTTACCCGCGTGGAAGGTTCTTCCGGCCGGGTGCAGGTCGGCTATACCACGGCTGACATCAAGCAAGGCTCCAATTTGATCCAGACGAACGGCTACCTGTTGAATGGCGATCTGCCGGCTTCGTCAGTCCTTACCACCAATATTACTGCAATCCAAACGCAGTTCGGAACAACTTATCAGACGAATCTCTCAGCGGCGGATTACACTCCGGTGAGCGGCGTTCTTACTTTCGATGATTCGGAAATGAGCAAGACCATTTTCATCCCGATTACTGATGATGGAGGCACACCGCGACCCAACCGTGATTTTACGATCATTTTGACGAATGCGGTTCTTGATCCTGCGGAATCCACGGATGTGCAGACGCCGCGGCTGGACAACATCTTTAACACGGCGCTGGTGCGGATTTTGGATGCGGATATCAGCCCGCAAGGTGGCTCGCAGAGCTCGCAGGTGGTCTCAAATATCTTTACCGATCCGATTAGTATGATTTCGGTGACGAACTTTTTCACCAACACTATTTACGGCTACCAACCGACCAACGGAGTGTTTAACTTTGAGAAGGCGCATTATCGCGTCACTCGTGACATCAGCCAGTATTGGGGCGGAACACCTATCACGGTCTATGTCAACCGTATGGGCACCAATGCCGAGGCTTCGCCGACCATTCATTGGCGGGTGAATAACTATTATCTGGATAATGTAGGCGCCGATTTGCTTAACGGCGAATTCCCGCTCCAGCCAGGTTCTGACTATGCGACGCCGACTCCGCCTGGTAATACGGGATATTTAGGGCTGGTTCCCGACTTTAGTTTCTCCGCCTACAGCGGCACCATCAGTTTTCCGAGTGGCAATGGCGCATTCAATCCGCAGCCGATTACTTTCTCCATCACTGACAATGGCCTCCAGCAGTTTAACGAGGACTTTACCATCAGTCTCTACACGCTGGACAGCCACAACAACCCGTTGCCGGTCGGCATGGTTGACCAGACCACCGTCACGATCCTGTTTGACGACAACCACCCGCCGGCCGGATCGGTGGATGAATTTTATAACCCCGACTTCAGCTATAATCTGGCCGGACCGGTTCCGACCCAGCCGCCGCAGATGACTCATCCTGGCACGGACGGTGAAGTATTGGGGCTGGCCGTCCAGCCCGACAA
>Ga0206877_10160_pt1 | contig 20338 bp, 21 predicted proteins | sample Alteio_BWOrgCont_7_FD_152623 | JGI IMG/M metagenome (GOLD analysis project Ga0206877, IMG submission 152623) | Enriched cells from forest soil in Barre Woods Harvard Forest LTER site, Petersham, Massachusetts, United States -... | ecosystem: Environmental > Terrestrial > Soil > Temperate forest >...
ACCAATGGCTTCTGAGCGCCCGGATTAACTGGGCGCAGCAATTGTTGCGAGATGGCGCGCTATCCTTGTCGGAAGTGGCCCTGGCCGCCGGCTTTTCGGATCAGAGCCATTTTACACGTGCGTTTAGCCGGCTTGTCGGCACGTCGCCAGGGGCCTGGCGACGCGAGTGGCGGCGCTAATCGCCGACGAGCAACACGGCCCACAGTCGGGCGCCTGCCCCAGGCACCTATTTCCGACCCTTGGTTGATTACGCCGATTTTAGTCAATGGACGCTACAAACTCACAATCCCCAAAAGGGGCGGCGCGATAGCCTTTTTCCGATAGGCATCGACGCTCCCCCATTGAGCATGCGAGCGCTTCTACGCCGTTGCTTCGATCGTTGCCTGTACAATTCGGCCGGGCTCCCCGGTCATCATTGAATAAGGGCCCGATACGATGCCAAACGCGACACCTGTTCCTGGCAAGACATTGCTTTCACCGTCCGATCACACGCTGATCCTGATCGACTTTCAGTCTCAGATGGCGTTTGCCACAAAATCGATTGATGCCGTTACGCTACGCAACAACGCTGCCCTGATATCCAACGCGGCGGCCGGCTTCGGGGTGTCTGCAATACTGACCACCGTTGCTGAGAAGACGTTTTCTGGTCCGATGTTCACGGAGATCACAGACGCATTTGCGGGCAAGAAACTGCTTGATCGCACCTCAATGAACACCTGGGAGGACGCAGCAGTCATCAAAGAGGTTAATGCGATCGGCAAAGGGCGACTTGTGCTCGCCGGCCTTTGGACGAGTGTATGCATCGTGGGGCCTGCTCTTTCCGCACTCGAGCAGGGCTATGAGGTTTATGTCATCGCAGACGCCTGTGGCGACGTCTCCGTCGAAGCACACGATCGCGCCCTCGAGCGCATGTTGCAGGCAGGCGCGCGTCCAATGACGTCAGTGCAGTATCTCCTTGAGCTGCAGCGCGACTGGGCCCGCCACGAGACCTACGACCTAACGTCCAATATCGCCAAGAAGTTCGGTGGCGCGTATGGCCTCGGGCTCATCTACGCCAAAACGATGTTTGGCTCGTCGGAAGGGCATTGATCCAGCAGCCCGAGCACGATGCCAAGTGCGCGGCGACCCCCGAGCTCTCACTCGTCGCCCTGCAGTCGACATCCGTAGAAAAGAGGCTAACTCCGATGAAGGTCTACCTTTTTTCACTCGGCGCCGGGCTGCTGGTCGGCGTGGTCTATTCCCTCCTCAATGTGCGCTCCCCAGCACCGCCGTTCGTGGCGCTGATAGGGCTGCTTGGCATCTTGATCGGGGAGCAAATTATTCCCGTCAGCAGGCAGATGCTCTCTGGATCGGCCTTCGGCGTTGCCTGGCATCAGTCGAGAAGCGCATCCCATCTCTTCGGAATGCTGCCCGGTCGCCATTCCGACAGGCCTGAAGTCTCGTCATCCAATCAGTCGGGGACACCATCATGAGCGCCGAGGCTAGGCATCCCGATCTCATTTTGCATCACGGATTGATCACCACTCTTGACCGAACCAATCCAGCCGCTAGCGCGGTCGCGATCAAGGACGGCAAATTCGTGGCGGTCGGTCGTGACATCGATGTGATGAAGCTCGCCGGCGAGAAGACCTTCGTCGTGGATCTGCAAGGGCGTCGCGTGCTGCCCGGGCTGATCGACAATCACATTCATATCATCCGCGGCGGCCTCAACTTCAATATGGAACTGCGCTGGGACGGGGTGAGGAGCCTGGCCGATGCAATGGCGATGCTGAAGCATCAGGTGGCCAATACCCCTCCTCCACAATGGGTCCGGGTAGTCGGCGGCTTTACCGAACATCAGTTCGCCGAAAAGCGACTACCGACGATCGAGGAGATTAACGCAATCGCGCCCAATACGCCGGTCTTTCTCCTGCATCTTTATGATCGTGCGATCCTCAATGCCGCTGCGCTGCGGGCTGTCGGATACACCAGCAACACGCCCGAGCCCCCCCGGTGGGCAGATCGTACGTGACGCCAAAGGAGAGCCAACGGGCCTGCTCCTCGCCAAGCCGAATGCCGCCATCCTCTATGCGACACTCGCCAAGGGGCCAAAACTGCCCTTGGACTATCAAGTTAATTCCACCCGCCATTTCATGCGCGAACTGAATAGGTTGGGCGTTACCGGTGCTATCGACGCCGGGGGTGGCTTCCAGAATTATCCGGAAGACTACGCCGTCATCCAGAAGCTCTCGGAGGATGGCCAGCTCACCATTCGGCTTGCTTACAATCTCTTCACCCAAAAGCCCAAGGGCGAGAAGGACGATTTCCTGAACTGGACGAAGACGTCCAAATACAAGCAGGGAGATGATTATTTCCGCCATAACGGGGCGGGCGAAATGCTGGTGTTTTCGGCCGCTGACTTCGAGGACTTCCGGGTCGAGCGCCCCGATATGCCGCCGCAGATGGAGGGTGAACTGGAAGGAGTGGTGCGTATCCTTGCCGAGAACCGCTGGCCCTGGCGCCTGCACGCAACCTATGATGAGACCATATCGCGGGCCCTCGACGTGTTCGAACGTGTCGACCAGGACGTCCCGCTACGAAATCTGAACTGGTTTTTTGATCACGCCGAGACCATCTCGGACCGCTCGATCGACCGCATCGCCGCGCTGGGCGGCGGTATCGCGGTGCAGCACCGCATGGCCTATCAGGGCGAATATTTCGTCGAGCGCTATGGTGCCGGCGCGGCGGAGGCAACGCCGCCCATAGCCCAAATTTTGGATAGAGGAGTCAAGATATCAGCCGGCACCGATGCCACCCGCGTTGCGTCTTACAATCCCTGGGTGTCGCTGGCCTGGCTGGTCACCGGCAAGACCGTTGGCGGTCTGCGGCTCTATCCTCAGCGCAATTGCCTCGATCGCGAGACGGCTCTCAGAATGTGGACCGAGAATGTCACCTGGTTCTCCAACGAAGAAGGCAAGAAAGGGCGGATAGAGGCTGGCCAGCTTGCCGACTTGATCGTGCCCGATCGCGACTATTTCAGCTGCAGCGACAGTGAGATCGCCGACACTACCGCTGATCTGACCATTGTCGGCGGCAAAATCGTCTATGGCGCCGGCCTCTTCGCTGCTTTGGATGAAGCGCCTCCGCCCCCGGCCATGCCGGACTGGTCACCGGTGCGCTCCTTTGGTGGTTACGCCGCCTGGGCGCGCCCGAAAAGTGCCGATAATCCAGCTCTTCAGCATAGACTGGCAATGGGTTGCGGCTGTGCGAGCGTTTGCACCGTCCACGGGCACGACCATGCCCGCGCTTGGTCGGGCACCCTGCCCGTTAGCGATCCGCAGTCATTCTGGGGGGCTCTTGGCTGCGCCTGCTGGGCTGTCTGATCGATGGCACCTGTCCCCAACCATATCGATCAGAATAGGTCCGCCACAGGGTCTGACACGCACGCAAACAGGCCCGGCCGCCAGCACGCCATGTGGCGCTGGGCCGGTGCAATCGTCACGGCGCTGGCCGGTATTGGGTTCTTCTTCGTCATTATCGGTGTGTTCGGTCTTCCGGCGGCGATCATAGGGCTCGCGGTGTTCGTTGCACTTGCCCTCATGATCTTTCAGCGCGCCCAGGCAGGGGGGACGGAACCATGACCGTCGATCCGGCCATCCTCGCGCGCATTCAGTTCGCCTTCACGGTCAGTTTCCACATCGTCTTTCCGACAATCTCCATCGGGCTCGCGATGTTCCTCGCCATCGTCGAGGGCCTCTGGCTGAAAACAAAGGACGCTCTCTATCTCCAGATCTATCGTTTCTGGCTCGGCATTTTCGCCATGGCCTTCGGCGTCGGTGTCGTTACCGGGATCGTCCTGTCCTTTGAGTTCGGCCTCGGCTTTGCCCGCTTTGGACAAATGGCAGGGCCCGCGATCGGGCCGATGATTGCCCTGGAAGTGCTGACCTCATTCTTCTTGGAAGCCGGCTTTCTCGGCATCATGCTGTTCGGGCTGCACAGGGTCGGCCCGAGACTGCATTTCCTTGCCACCTGTATGGTGGCTCTAGGAACACTCATGTCGGCATCCTGGATTTTGTCGGCCAATAGCTGGATGCAGACTCCCGATGGCGTCGTCATTGAGAACGGCCATCTCATCGTCACCGATTGGTGGAAAGTTGTCGTCAATCCGTCGTGGCTCTATCGCCTGCCCCATATGCTCACCGCAGCTTACCTCACCGGTTCCTTTCTCGTGGCGGGGGTCGGCGCCTGGTATCTGCTTCGCGGCGAGCACGAGGCGTTCGGACGACGGACCGTCTCGCTCGGCACCACCTTCGCCGTGGTGCTCATCGCCGTCCAGGTCTTCCTTGGCGACCTGCTCTACGGGACGATGTTGCATTACCAACCCTCCAAGATGCAGGCGGCGGAAGGGTTTTGGGAAACACAATCGCAGTCCCCTGCGCCCTATTACTGGTTTATCGTTCCCGACCAGGCGCATCAGCGCAACCGATTTGCATTGGGCACGCCTTTCCTTGGCAGCATCTGGCTCACGCATAGTCTTGACGGCCGGGTTGATGGACTTAAGAACACTCCGCCAGACCGTCAGCCACAAATGGGTTGGGTGTTTTACGGCTTCAGGACGATGTACATCATCGCCATCGCGATGTTCGGCATAGCCCTAGCATCCTTGTGGCTCCGTTTGCAGGGGCGTTTGTTCAACACGCGATGGTTCTTGCGCTCACTCGTGGTGATGACGCCCTCGGGAATCGTGGCGACCCTTGGAGGTTGGTATCTTGCCGAAACCGGCCGCCAGCCTTGGGTGATTTATGGGATTCTGAGGACAGTCGATGCTGTCTCGCCCGTACCGGCAGGCTCATTGCTCGCCTCACTTATTGCCTTCGTGTGCATCTATGCGCTCTTCATGACGGCTTTCCTCTTGTTCACCTTTCGTCAGATTCGGCGCGGTCCGCAGTTCGCCCCCGCCCAAGCTGAAGCGTCAGGCTCCTTGAAACATGCGTTGAAACCCAATGTCATGGGTGGGCCGGATCGACACAGTCCAAGTGAAGGGGAGACGCGATGATGACCCTTCCGCTTCTTTCGGCGCTTTTTACCGCTTTTGCTCTCGCGCTCTATGTGATGCTCGACGGCTTCGACCTGGGTGTCGGCGCACTGCTTCTTGCTGAAAAGGAGGAGACATTGCGGGATCGAATGGTCGATTCGATCATGCCGACCTGGGATGGCAACGAGACCTGGCTGATCATGGCCGGCGTCGCGCTGCTTGCAGGCTTTCCAGTCGCTTACGGCATTCTGCTGCCGGCGTTCTACCTGCCTCTGATCATGATGTTGTTGGCCTTGGGGTTGCGGGGGGTCTCGTTCGAGTTTCGCTATCAGGTCGAGCGCGGGCGTCTGGCCTGGGATATTGCCTTCAGCTTGGGTTCGGTCATTGCCGCCTTGATGCAAGGTGTGATCGTCGGCGGCCTCATCCAGGGCGTCGCGATCGATGCAGAACAATTCAACGGCAGTGTCCTTGATGTGTTCAGCCCGTTTTGCCTGCTCGTCGCTCTATCGGTCCTCCTTGGCTATGTGGTGCTCGGCGCAGCATGGCTACACCTGAAGGCAACGGACGCGCTGCGCCTTTTCGCCGAGCGAATATTGCGTCTGGCAACGCCGATTTTCGTGTCTGTGGCTGGTGCCGTGGTAATTGCAGCTGCCATTGTCCAACCGCGAATCGCAACGGTTTGGGCCGCTGATTACCCATTTCTGGTGCCGATCGCCGTTGTGTTCGCGGCCTGCGCACTCATGCTTGTCCGCGCCACCGGCGGCAATTCCGATGGAAGACCATTCGCCCTGGCGCTCGTAATGTTTGCATCGGGAGTTTTGGGTCTTGGCATCGCCGTCTTTCCCGACATCGTGCCATTCCGGCTGAGCCTTTGGGACGCGGCCTCAGCGCCGTTGAGCCACGTCTTCCTGTTGAGCGGCGCCGTCGTCGTCACGCCGGTCGTCCTTGCTTATAGTGCCTTCGCCTACAGAGTATTTCGCGGAAAAACGCCGGTGGAAGGGTGGGACTCGTGACTTTGCGGCATAGATTTTCCTGGTTTGTCGGCCTGTATCTGGCCTCGGTGATCAGCCTTGCTCTGTCTGCGTGGGTCTTCCACGCCCTGTTGGCGGCGCTGCTGTGAACAAAATGGCACGGGCCCGTCACATAGGGCTGGGAAGTCAAAGGAGAAGGATCATACTCCTTGCGACGATGCTATTGCCCCGGGGCGTTTGCCAGGAACGAGGTGCCTGGCCCCCTGAACCTGGCATCGACTGCATGCTTTGGAAGGGGGGCATGATATGACAGAGGCAGTCCTGACGGGACCACCTGCCAACGCGTCGCCCGAAGACACCACCGCTGTGCTCGTTCCTGCCCATAAGAACTGGCTATTGCTGGGGCTTGGCCTCTCGACCGGGATGGAGTTCTACACCAATGACAGCATGAACCTGATCCTGCCCGACATTACCGGCACGTTGGGCGTTTCCTTGGACGAAGCGAGCTGGATGCTGACCGTCTATAGCGGCGCTCTGTTTTTGGGCGTGCCGATCTCAATCTGGATGGCAGCGCATTTCGGTTACAAGCGGTATCTGATTTCCACCACTATCGTCTTCGCCATCGCGTCGGTGGGATGCGCCATTTCACCCGATCTGAGCACGATGCTGTTCTGGCGCGCCATTCAGGGTTTTGCCGGCAGTGGCCTCTATGTCTGGTGGCGCGCCAGCATCTACCTGCTCATGCCCAAGCCCCAACGCAGTCCTGCGTTGATGCGTGTCTCCATGCTTCTCTATTTGTCGAGTGTGCTTGGCTTACTGGGCAGCGGTTACATCACAGACAACCTTAGTTGGCGTCTGATCTTTCTGCCCAATCTGGTCTACGCTGTCGGCGCCGTCTGGCTCCTGGCACGTCATTTTCCGCACCTGGAAAGCGGGCCAGGGCAGCATGCCCAAACCGATTATATCGGCATTGGTCTGCTAGCGGCCGCTTTGATATCGCTTCAGATCATCTTAAGCCGCGGCCCGATCGACGATTGGTTTGGCTCTTCCTTCATCCAGGCTCTGGCCTGGATTGGGGTGGTGGCGCTAGCCCTGTTCGTCTTTTGGCAGTCAAGCCCGTCAAATCGTTCGCCACTGCTGCATATTGATCTGTTGCGCGATCGCAACGTCATGTCATCCGCCTTGATCGGCATGTGCACGGGCGTGATCTTGTCGGGCAGCCTCTATGCCCTTCCCGAATATCTTCGCAACGTTGATCCACAGCCCCATAGTGCAACGCGAACGGGGCAGATCATGTGCGTGTATGCTCTGGCCGCCATCGCAATCCGGTCTTTCGTGCCCCAGCTTGTGACAAGGTTGGGCCAGCGCAGGACAATTGTGTTCGCTTTGGTCATGCTGGTCGCATCGATGCTGTTGCTGTCGAGTCTGCTCACCACAGCAACGCCTGATGTGGCCTATCTATTGCCGCTGATCCTCTACGCCTTTTGTCTGGCGCCACTGCTGCCCGCGGTGGGAAGTGGTACGGTCGCCAGAATCGAGCAGAACAAATTGCTCGACGGCGTGTCGCTCTACATGACTTTTCGGCAATTTGGCGCCGCGCTCGGCGTGGCGTTGCTGACAATCCTGATCGATCGGCGCGAAGCCCTGCATTCCTCGCGCCTGTTTGAGCATCTGCGCACCACCAATCCGATATTGCAGAACTGGCTCACGACGACGACTTCGGCCGTCCAGGTGCGCGGCGGCTATTCGGTGCTCGAAAGTCAAAACGTGGCAACGCGCCTGCTCGCCGAAGCCGGGGCGCGGCAAGCGGCAACGCTGGCCTACGCCGATGCCTTCCTCGTCATGGCGGCGGTCGGAGCGTTCACCCTGTGTCTGGTTCCCATCATTCCGCCGACACCGGTTGCGAAGAAATGAACCCAGTCATTTTGAGCCTGGCGATCCGCTATGCCGATCGTCCGTCATTATGCGGGATTTTGGAGAGCTGCCCGATGTTCGGCGGGACTGCACTATGGCGATAAAGGGTTTGCACCATGACTGAGCCCGTCAAACTGGAGGCTCCCACGCATCCGCAAGCTGCCGCTGACACCAATAATGCTGGGCCCAAGGTTGTTCCGTCAGCGCCGCAGCATCGTCGCCATTCGGTGCTTGCACTATGTTTGGGCGCCATCGTTCTGGGAGGCGTCGGTTTCTACCTTTATGTTCCCGGCCTCTACGTTGTTAGCACCAACGATGCCTATATCGACGCGCATATTGTGTCCGTCGTGCCCAAAGTCGCAGCCTACGTGTCGGCGTTGCATGTAAACGACAACAGCAAGTTCGCGACAGGCAAGTTGCTTGCTGAACTCGATCCGCGCGATTTTCTGGTGGCGGTAGATAGCGCAAAGGCAGATCTTGAAAGTGCAAAGGCCAACGCGTCCAATATTGAGACGCAAAAGATTGAGCAGCAGGCCGTCATTGCCCAGAATGCGGCCACCGTCACGGGCGACCAGTCAGCTCTCGATTTCTCCAAGCAGGAATTGCAGCGCTATGGTTCCCTCGCGCATTCGGGCTTTGGCAGCGATCAGCGCTATCAACAGGCTCAGTCGGACATCGGTCAAAAACAGGCCATCCTGCAACGCGATGGGGCCCTGCTTGAGGCTTCCCGCGCTCATCTTGCCGTATTGGAAACCCAGCACCAGCAGACGCTTGCGGCGATTGACCGGCAAGAGGCGGCTCTCTCCCAAGCGCAGCTAAACCTTTCCTACACCAAAATCTATGCCACTGCGCCGGGAAGCGTTGCCAACAAAACCACAGAGGTTGGCAATTTCGTTCAACCTGGACAGGTCTTGTTTTCGGCCGTTCCCGACGCGCTCTATGTGACGGCTAATTATAAGGAAACCGAATTGACAAATGTTCGCCCCGGACAAGCGGTCACTATCCGGGTCGATGCCTTCCCGAGTTCGCGCCTGCAAGGCCATGTCGACAGCATACAACGGGGAACGGGTGCCCAATTTGCCTTGCTACCGCCGGAAAATGCGACCGGCAATTTCGTCAAAGTTGTTCAGCGTGTCCCGGTCAAGATCCTTTTCGATGCTCCTAATGAAGACTTGCGCTTGATCTCGCCCGGGATGTCGGTCGAGGCAAAGGTCACGATTGCCGAACCGCCATCCTGGCTGAGCTGGATCAAATAGCTTTGGCACACCATCCGCGATCAGAAGGATTTTCCCTCTGAAGACAGTCAGAAAGGTGATCAAAAAGTAGCAGTCAGCAAGAACCGGCACTATCCTGACGTCATCCTGACGCAGCAAAAGTAGAAGCACTTCGAGGCCTGCTGCACGGTGAGATGCTTGATCAAACTGCACCGGCCTACGAGGATGTCCGGACGATCTGGAACGCGATGATCGATCGAAGGTCCGGTATGATTGTGCGCTGTCGGGATGCGGGCGATGTCGATCATGCTGTCGCATTCGCTCGCAACGACGGACTGCTGGTTTCTATTCGAAGCAGCGGCCACAATATCGCGGGAAGTGCGATTTGTGACGGTGGCCTCATGATTGACCTGTCGCAGGTTGTCGCTTGGCATCTTGGCGTGAGACTCCGCGGCTTTTCTCGCCGTTGAGCATTTGGGTTTGAGACTGAAGCACGCCCCAGTCTCAAGTCAACTGTCAACGTGAGACTGGATTTGCGGATCCCGTTCCGAGCTCGACCCCGATTTCAGTGAAGCGCCGGTTGCTAAGGGGGCGTTGACCCCGTCGGTCGAAACGTCGTCCATCCTGACCCCGAGTCAAAATGACGTTCGCAAGCCGGAATCTCATGTTAGATGCCCAAAGCCAACAGAAGCCTCACGTTAGATAGAAAAGCCTGAGCATTGAGCGGAGCGCCAAACCATTGAATTTTGTCGAAGGGCACTTAAACGTAAGAATGTGGCACTTAGTTATGAGAATTTCACCGCCTCATTTCTCAAATATGATACCAAAGCGAGAATGAAGTCGACATCATACACTGTCCCCCTACAATATTGAAATATATATAGTTTGATCCTTGCAGCATTCCATTTTGGGGAACGCAGTCAGTACGACAATGACCTTCACCTTCGCAGGTGGCTCATTAATATCAGGCTCTGCTTTCTGCTGGAGAGCCATTTGCCTGAGTGGTCGAGCTAAACCTGAGAAACATATATGTATTCATGTTCGGCATGACCTCGATTTCTAGTCGCCCGCGATGGAGCGTCATAATGCGACGGACTATTTCGAGACCGACGCCCAGATGGTCGGCTTTGGCCGCGGTGATCTCGCCGCTCCCTTGGTTTACGTAATGTCCTGCATTGTCACGCACACACAGATCCGTTCCCGGGCCCGCTATCACTTCGATTGCAGTGCCGGAGGGTGTGTGCTTCACCGCATTCTCGATCAAGTTACGCAGGGCATCTTCCAGAAGGGGGGCGTGCGCGTCGACATGCCTGTCATCTGCTTCCGTATAGGAAATGGTATGCCTCTTATCGTAGACCCAGGGAGCCATGTCGGTGACAGTCTGGCGCGCCACATCCGACAGGCTAACTGTCTTGAAGACAGCTCGGTCCGCGCTCTCCAGTCGCCCCAGCGCGGTAATCTGACCGACAAAGCCCGCCAGCGTATCAATATCTCCTTCCATTTTTCGCGCGCGAGGATCCTGAATATTGCCGAGTTCCAACTTCATCATTGCAAGAGGCGTTCGGATTTCATGGGCAACGGCCGTCGTGAACAGACGCTGGGATTTCATCAGGATTCCGATGCGTGACAAGCTTCGGTTCACAGCCGCCGCCAGTTCAGCGATTTCTCGCGGCATAGCGGCTTGATTGATGAGGTGGCTTGGATCGAGAGGATCGATATCGCCGGCCTGGCGGGCTGCCTCGCTAACTGGCTTCAACGCACGATGTAAGGAGAACAATGCCCCACCGAGAACAAGAAACAGCATGATCGACATCGGCACGACAAGATGATCGAGAAATTCCTCTCTCAGGACCATCCACATAACGCCGCTCGAATCCTTAAGAATGGCAATCTCTATGAGGGCTTTCTTTCCGTGCAGCTCAAACAGTTTTCCCCCTGCCCCAGAAATCGGCTTTCCGCGAGTAAGCCTCCTCGCCCAGAAATCGGGCGGGTTTACCTGCGGAGGTAGGAGATGATCGTCGCAACGTGAGTCGCAGTCCGTGTAAATAATATCTCCTGCCGGCGTGCGAATACGTGTGATGTAATCGCTATCTACTAGGCTGTACCTTCCTAGATCATCCGGCAGCGCATATCTGAGTTCACCATCAACAAGTCGGAACCCCTTCGCCAACTCTGATGTTTCGCGGAAGATCATCAGGCCGAATAACTTTTCATTGTCGAAGTAATATTCGGCAAAAATCAACGTTGCCTGAATGGCCATTGCCAGAATTGCAAACAAAGCAACACGTGTGGCGACTATATGGATCAATGTATCGGTAGAGTTCGATCGTTTATGAGTCAATTTTCTCTCTCAACAAATAGCCGACGCCACGAATGGTCTCTATTTCCATTCCGAGGTCAAACGGCGACAGACGGCGCCGTAGACGAGAGATGGCAAGCTCCACAGCATTGGTCGAGATTTCGTCACCAAATTCGGAGAGCGTGGTCTCAATTGCCTGCTTGGAAATAACTCTGCCCAGGTTTCTCATCAGCAATTCCAGGACCGACCGTTCGCGAGGGGCGATCGCCAGGGACTCGCCAGGTATTCCGACATGGCCACTTGCAGGGTCAAAGGTCAGGCCGCCAACCACAATCTTTTCGGCGAAATTCGGCGTCCTGCGTCGAAGCAAAGCCCGGCAACGGGCTAACAATTCGATATGGTTGAACGGCTTGATCAAATAGTCGTCCGCTCCCCTGTCGAGCGCCGTAACCCGATCCTCGATAGCGCCGCGAGCCGTGACAACCAGGATTGGTGCAGTAAAATTATTGCTTCGCAAATCACGGACGAGGTTCATTCCATCGCCATCCGGAAGACCAAGATCAATCAGGGCAAGATCATAAGCTATTGTTCCCACGGCCTCCTTCGCATTTGCTATCGTGCTGGCGCAATCAATACGCCATCCGGCGAGATGGACACTCTCTGCCAACAAGCCGCGCAGCCGTTCACTGTCCTCAACCAGGAGCAATCGCATCAGATATCTGTAACCTCATATTATGAATGGGCTGATTGCTCATTTTAGCGGCAAACGGACTGCAAGCCCTCCAGACCTTCGCGAGCGAGATACGGACTTCATGCGCAACGACACAGAAGTCCAATTCACCGCTATTGAATAGCTCACGTTCACTTTTGCGCCGTGGCAACAATGCCAAATATTCCAAACGGAAGCTCAATTTTCTGCATCCGGATGTCACTATTTCCAAAGCCGGCGGTTTGAAGCAGTCGAAACACATCCTCTTCCTCGTAAAGAATATGAGTCTGAGCGCCGGAGAATGGCCATTTCTTCATCGTCTGCCTATGGGTCACATAGATCGCGATTTGGCCACCAGGCCGCAAAACACGGTAGGTCTCCGCGATATCCCTGCCTCCTTCGTCAAAAAAATAGAGAACATTGACGAGAAGCGCCTTATCGAAGGACTGGTCCGCCCATGGCAGATCGCCGAAAGGGGCGTTGACCAATTCAAGTCTGCTGGCAACGATAGCATCACGATTTCCACGCTCCGCCTGTGCATGCATTACACGGGAGTGGTCGACCCCTGCTACCCTCCCCTGCGATGCTTTCGCAATTAGCAAGCCCAGACTTGCTCCCGACCCGAAGCCGAGTTCGATGACGTGCTCTTTCGGTTTGATCGCCAGCGCTTCGATGGCGAGTCTGATTGGCTGTTGGTTCACAATAGTCATGAACCTGCCAACCAGCGCCCCCATCAGGCCGGTTGGACGCCGAAGCTGGCGCCCCAGAACCTCCCATAACGGGAAGCTCCGCCCTTCTCGTTTGCTTTCAGCGCCAGGGTCACGGTGCGAAGATTGGATCCGCGAACTCATGTCTTTTCCTGGATCTTCGTGAGGAGCTCCTGAATGACGAGGCGGCGGTTTTTATCCCATAGCGGGCGATCTGGATGCGGTGGCAATGCCAATGCGTGATGAAGCGCCGTTGCAGCCCTTGCGTAGTCCCCTTGATTGTAGAGAAAGTCACCGTAAAAATACCAGGCATCGAGGCCATTTGGCGCCGTTTGCACAGCCTCCTCGAGCAATTGTCGCGCTTTTTTCGTATTGCCGAAGCCGATGGGAAAGCCTGGCACTCTGTAATAGAGAACACCAAGGCTCGTCGGCGCACCTGCATCGAGCGCCACCGGATCGAGTTGATTGGCCTTCTCGAGAATGTCACGAGCGCGCTTAGCAAGACCCAGTGCCGAAAAGGTGCTGGCCATCGAGGCGCGCTCACTTGTCAGGATGCCGTCCCAAATCAACACTTCCACTCTATCGGGGTATTGAGCCGCGACGGCGTCAGCTTCATCGCCTAGAGCGTTCATGAGTTCGGTTTGCTTGTCGCCTTCTGGAACGCCGAATTTGATGTCCTCCCATCGTGTCTGCAGATGATGAACCGCGGCATCGGCTGGGCTATTTTCGGCCGCTCGCGTATTGAACGCGAATAGGCTGGAACTCAGGAGGCAGACGCCGAGCGCGAGGTTAATGCGTGACTTCGTGTACATGGAAACACTCCATTGGACAAACCTGGAATTGGAAGAGGCCGATCAGCCGGCGATGGAGTTCGCAGGCCGCGAAAGGGCTCGATCAAGCAAGCCGGGAAGCGCTCTTTGAAGCAGAACAAACAGCCTTTCCGGGCCTGGCGCGTAGACCGATTTGGCCCCGCGTTCGATCGAGTTCCAGACATAGCTGGCGACCAGCTCAGGACTGTCGACGCGCATATCGGCGGTCGGCATAAAACCTCCCAACGAAAGCAAGGCGGCGGTTCTAGTGGCCCGGGGCGCGACATAGGTCACGCCAATTCCCTTCGGTTTCCACTCCCGGCGGATTGCACTGGAAAAGCCTCGCAACCCGAATTTCGAAGCGGAATAGGCGGCCAATAGCGGATAGGGAATATCGCCGAAGATCGATCCAATGTTGACGATGCGCGATGTCCGCCCTTCCTGAAGAAGCGGAAGCATCTCTCGCGTAAGGGCGATGGGCCCGATTACATTCGTCGCGAAGATGCGCAACAACGCGTCATCATCCATTTGTTCCAACGCACCGCCTTCAAGGACGCCTGCGTTGTTCACCAAAATATCAAGCCCGCCCCATTCCTTGGTAAGGCAATCCACGATGCGGCGGCGCTCTGTCCCGATGGTTACATCGGCCGAAATGACGATATGTCTCTGCTCGGAGTTGAGGAGGCCGAGCGTTTCTTCCAAAGCTTCCAATCTCCGTCCAGACGTCGCGACAGACATGCCTCGCTTGGATGCCTCGATCGCCAATGCGCGCCCTATTCCGGAACCTGCGCCTGTGATCAAAACGCGCTTATGATCACGCGGCATGCTGAAGCTCCACATTCGCACCGAGATCGCGGAAAATGTCGCCATAGAGGCGATAGAAAATCCTCGAGCTTTCGATAATGATCCGCTGAGCTTGGGGATCTTCGAAGCCGTCGACAAGCTTGCGGAAAAATGCGACGTGCTCCATGTCCAGGGATCCGTGGGAGCGCAGGTAAGAGAACCCTGCCTCTGTATGGGTGCCTAAGGATGCCTTCATCGCATCGGCGACGCGGTCCGCGAGTAAAACCGACATGCCTTCAAGCACATGCACACTGCCGAGCATTGCATAGGGGCTGACGTGCTCGATCGCATAATAGGCGTAGCCCACCATGATCCGGCACGGCATTCCCGGGCCCCGTTTTACAACGGGATCTACATCGCCCCCAAGGTCGCGGATATCGTCGAGGATCCACTTTTCGTGACCGCGCTCCTCTTTCATATATTCGACAAGGGCGTCCTGGTAGCGCTCATCTCTGGTTTTAGAAGCAGCAAGCGCCAACAGGGAAAATGTGTGTTTAACGTGATGATAGGCTTCAGAAAGAAAATCAATATAGAGGGAGAGCGGAGCACCATCCCGAATAGCATTCTTTACAAGTGGAATATTCAAGAATGATTCCCGTTCCTTTGAGGTCTCGGCTGTGAGTACATCATAAAAAGTCATTTCTGGTCTTCCTTCTTTAATTTTGAAATTTCGAATGGAGCTCAAGCGTCGATGTGCTGGGCGAAGGCATAAGCGGCTGCCGGTTTGCGCCGAATACGACCATTTTCGGTGAGAAGATTGTTGGCGACGGCTTGCTCGAACGACACGAGCAAATAGTCCTCCGGAACCGCATAGCGCGGCGCGGTAGAACAGCACTGTCTTAGAAGCTTCAGGACGTTGTCCCGGGAAGCCTTATCAAACCAGCTTTTTCCTTTTTTCGAGGGAATTAGCAATGCCGTCAGGCGGGACTGGGCATGTCCCACGATTGTACAGATGGCGATGCGGTCATCCTCCAACACCATGGTTTCGATCCATTCCGGACTGATGTTGCGACCAAAGCTGGTGACAATCAGGTTATCGCGGCGGCCATGAATGGTCAGAAAGCCGTCTTCGTCGAAGGATCCCAGATCCCCTGTATGCCAAGGACCCACCGTCGCCTCGCCTCCGAGATAGCCATTGGTAACCGAGGGGCCATCAACGACTATTTCCCCTTCCGCACTGATGGACACATGAAGGCCATCGAGTGGCTTGCCGACGGTGCCGGCGCGACGCATGCTTGGTCTGTTGACTGATACAACCGAACAGCATTCAGAAAGGCCGTAACCTTCGTGCACAGGTACGCCGAGGTTCCAAGCTATCTGCGCGACATTCGCCGGAACTGGAGCGCCACCCACTGCAACATAGCGAAGGGAAGCCGGCGGACGTTGGCCGGAAGATAGCATGTCCGCTGTCCAGGCCTTCAGCAACTGCGGGACCAGGACGCACATGGTTGGTTGATGAACGGCGAAAGACTGCGTGAGACCGGCAGCGTTGCCAATGCCAACCGACTCAGCCAATTCCGTTGCGAAATGAACGCGAGCGCCCATCAGGATGGGCACAAATATGGCGCAGATCGTCTCCAGAAGTAGAGGTAATGGCAATACAGACAGGTAAGAGTCACTCTCCGTCGCGCCGATTGCCGTTGCAAGAGCATCGGTCGACCATGCAATTTGTCCGCTAAAATGGCACACGCCTTTTGGCTGGCCAGTGCTGCCGGAGGTGTAAATGACCTGCCCGAATCCATGTGCCATCTCAGGCAAGCACTGGTGCGGTTCGTAACTGCTTATCAGGCGGGTATTCATGCCTGACTGCAAGGCGCGCGGCCACGTTGCCTGCGACGCCAAAATCAGTTCGACCGAGGCGTCCCTCACGATGTGCCCAAGCTGGGCAACGCTGAAGAATGTCGGCAACGGGACGACGATCTTGCCTACAAGGGCACATGCGAGCTGGGCAACGGCCCAATCAATGCCGTTCTGCGCGAAGATTCCGACTGTCCGAGTTTTTGGGTCGATATGTCGAGCTAATCCGGCGACGCGTGCAAGCAGACCCCGCCGCGAAATCTGGCTCTCTGAATCGCTGATCACTATGGCCTGGCCGCTCTCAAAAGCATCAAGATTCAGAGCATTAAAGACTTGCATGGCTGATCGCTCCCTGATGTCCGTGTGCGCAAACTGGACCGGAGATCGCATAGATCATCGGCTGGAAGTCATAGTAACTTCCCCATTTCTCAAAATTCATGATCCGATTTTTGTTAGCTTCTGCTAGATAAACTGGTGCAACACCAATTCTCTCCAAAAGCCTATGGAGGCGAGCCGTCAGTGTAAAGAAAGACCATCTAAATCGATTTTCGTGCCCAAATGAGATTATGCCCTGAATGAATTCAACTATGTTTTTTGGAGAAAGACTCGCGAGAGTAGATACTTCAAAGATTTCGTTGCGACCGATTGTTAGACCCGACATAGCGCTTAACGCTGCATCTATTGATGTATCGAGGTATTTTTCGGAGAAAAATCCATCCTCGGCGGTTCTCAAACCCGCAGCGCATATTATTTTATCTACGTCATCGACAAGAGATATCAGCCTTGAAGGGAATTCATCAATCCTCGCGCCATACCTTAGAGTATACACATCCTTAATAAATAATTCAACGCCATCTCTTCGTATGTCATAAGCATCTATTATAGATATTATTTTCATTTTCGAATCTCTTGCCTATTGATGGTAAGAGAATGCGTTGCCGTCGATGGCTAAATATTGGCGTGCTTGTGAAATTATGCCATAATTCGAAACTGTATTTGTTTTTGACAGTCACTTGACAGGTTGGTGGTGAGGTCGCTCGCATCAGATCCCCTCATTCCGACTATGCGTTCATAGCCGATTGAGGAGTGTTGTTGGCGCCAGTCACTCGTCTCCTGTGGCACTGTCAGGGGTTACGACATGAAACGGATTGGGTTTGGGGCGCGCCATTCTCGCTCCCTACCCCTCCAGGCCGTCTTCGACAATTTGCTCTGACAGAGCCGTCTTGCGACCGGTGATTGAAAGCAAATGGAGCCAGTTGCCCTGCGCGGGCGGCGTCGCCTCGACCCTGATCGGCGCGCGGCGACCTAGGCTGGCGGCATCAGCCGCACCGTATGACCCAGCTTACCCAATTCCCGGCACCAATGGTGAGCTGTCTCACAAGCCTCGATGCCGACCAGTCAGGGGCGAAGGCCAGAGAAGGACTTCAGCACCTCGCCACGGCGCAATGTCTTGCGGACAACGACCTTGCCGCAAGCATCAATGCCGTGAACTTGGAAAATGTTCTTGGCAAGATCAAGTCCAATCGTAGTAATCTGGTTCATGGATCGGTCCCTTTCGATGTTTGTCGCAACAACCATCTTGGCACATCAGATGCCGTTTGGGGCCCGCTCCACCCCATCAAATTAAGTACAAATTCTCAAGTTAAGTACAAGCGTAAGCCTTTGATTTCGCTAGACTCGCAGTCTCACCGTTAAGTGCAGTGCGACACCTTTCCTCTCTGGAAGCCTGCCGCCTGGGTGCCGAAGGTGAATCAATTAAACCGCCGATGTCATGTAATAATTATTCCGGTTTCATCAAAAAAGAGGATATGCGCGGATACCGATTTATATTATCAGACATATCGAACAATGAATTTAAAGGTGCGTGCGGAAGCTACCGACTTACCACGTGTGCCGGAGGGGCTGTCCTCATAGGGGACGGCCCTTTTATTTTGTCCGTTCCGCCGCTGATCGCGCAAACAAAAGGGCGAGATGCGCATCGCATCTCACCCCGAATTTGTTCTGGCTGCTATATCCATCGCGGACTGTATAACGGCGCTGGCAGCTGTGTACCGAAGTACCTGCGGCGCTTGGTTGCTTCCAAGTCCGTAAATTGATAGCGGCGCTACCGACTTACGTCTTTATTGGTATTACCTATCGGCATATCTCACAATGGGCAACGTGGTATCAAACTGGGATTATATTGTACGTTATACACTTTGCCAGCTGTCGTGTTGACGGATTCCACCGGACCAACGTCAACTGTTGGGAGACAATCTGAGATGAGAATCGGGGCGACGACAAGAACTGCTCCCCTAATATATATGATAGTAACTTTTATTAACTATTCTTATTTGAGCTGTTTATCATTCAAATTCGATGCTTCAAAGCACGGCGCTTGAGCGACACTTTGTGCCAGGGGCTTTGAGACGACGTCCGTCGTCGCTCAGGGCCCTGCCCGGCTATTGTAGCGGCTTCTGGAATTTGAGAACGAAACGATCGCTCTCGCCGATAGCCTCATATTTGGCATGGTCCTGAGCGCCGAGCTTATAAGTGGGCGGCAGCGTCCACACACCGGTAGGATAGTCTTTCGTATCCTTTGGATTGGCATTGATCTCGGAGCTAGCGAGAAATTTGAAGCCAGCTGCTTCTGCAAAACCGATCGCAACATCCTGCCGGACATAACCGGATTTGGCGAGTGGGTCCTGAGGTTGCTCGGATTTGCCGCGATGCTCCTCCACTCCCAAGATTCCTCCTGGCTTGAGAGCCCTATAGAAGGCGGCGAAAGACTCCTTCGTGGTGCCGGCGGACATCCAATTATGAATGTTTCTGAAGGTCAGCACGAAATCGGCACTTCCCGGCGGAGCAATGTCATGCTTGTCGGCAGAAAACTCTGTAACCTCGACCTTTGCATAGTCGGCCGGATCGGCTGCCAGCTTTGCGGCCAAGCCCGCATTGTCCTTCTGAACCTCCATGGATGTAGAGGCCTTTTCTCCATTGGCTGCGATATAATGGCCCTTGTCGCGCAGGTAAGGCGCGAGAATTTCGGTCCAATATCCTCCTGCGCCAGGCAGGATCTCCACGACCGTACTGTCGGCCTTCACGCCGAAAAAGCTGAGCACCTCGCTCGGATGGCGATATTTGTCACGCACGGCGTTGGATTTGGAACGCTGCGATCCATCGATGAGAGCCTGCAGGGCTGGATCGACGATCTGGGCAAATGTTGCTGTCGGCAGACCTGCAGTCAATCCGACGAGGGCCAAGACCATAATAGAGCGGCGCGACAAACGCATCGATGCATCCCTTGGCTACAAATTGGACGGTTGCACTGTCTACTGGACAATCCAACTTGTCAAAATAATATACTAAAACAGTAGACTATGGCGCCGGCAAAACTGGATTCCGAGGAAACCTCACGTCTAGTGCTCCGGAAACCGGGCGATGGTAGCGCCGAGCGCTGGCCAACAGGACGGCTCGCATCGCCTGGAAGCTGATGGTAACAGGCTAAACCTCCAGTGTGAAATCACCGCGCATCACCGTCTCGGCGGTCGCGGCCTAGAAATCAGCCAGACACGGGGAGCGCCAGAACTGCAACCGTGCTGAGCCGATGCCAGAACTTGCGAGGAAATGAACAGTTGGTGCGAACGGTTGGCCATGGCTTCCTCGATCGCGCGCGCCGCGATCTGCTCGCTGCCAGGCGGAAAGCACGGATTTTTGCGGCCGGGCGCGTCGATCATATAGCCTCTGAACAGCACAACCTTACCATTCGGCAAGTTCATGTCCGGCATAGCGCGCTCAACTCCGTTCCCAAACATTCGCCTCATGTACGTCGAAGATGGCTGGCAGATGTTTTGGGAGCAGAACAACAGCTGCGCGAAATCATATGCTCTCATTCGCAGATCGGAAATGCAGATGTAGCCCAGGAAATTTCAAGGTTCGGACGTGCCAGCGCCAAAGAGCATTGGTCGATGCTACTCCCGCTTCGCCCGCCGTTTGGCTACCTTGGCTGCTACCCCCACCTTGGTCGCCCTCGTCCGTTTTTGCCTCCCCGCCTTCACCGGGGTGTCCGACATCGCATCAGT
>Ga0206877_10162_pt2 | contig 20133 bp, 16 predicted proteins | sample Alteio_BWOrgCont_7_FD_152623 | JGI IMG/M metagenome (GOLD analysis project Ga0206877, IMG submission 152623) | Enriched cells from forest soil in Barre Woods Harvard Forest LTER site, Petersham, Massachusetts, United States -... | ecosystem: Environmental > Terrestrial > Soil > Temperate forest >...
GTGTATGAAGGGGAGCAGAATGTAGCCTATTCGGAACACTTTGATATCACTCAAAATGCAAACGGTCAGGGCGGCACAATCGATTTCTATGCAACTCGTAATATTCCTGATGAAGCAATGCAACCTGTCAAGCTCGCCGTAGAAGGTTGGAATCGTTATTTTACTCGATTTAGAGGATTGCAACGCCCTGTGATGCAGTTCAAAGGAAGATTACCAGAAGGTATCTACTTGGGAGATCCCCGATATAACGTCATTAATTGGGATAGTCGAACTGTGGCAGGCGCAGCCTATGAGTCTCAAGCGACCGATCCCTACACTGGTAAACAAAGTCACAGCTTGATCTATATGCCGGCTGCGTGGCTTGCAATCGGAGCTACCTATTGGAACGACGGGAAGTGGGCAGATCCTGGCACTAACCCGAACGGTGCTTCTGCCAATGCTAGCACCAAAGCTAACGCTGACATTCTTTCGGAGGATTTAAGTGTGAGCCCCGCTTCGTTGGCAAATAAGAAAGGCGCATTTGAGTCATCGAGAGTCGCGTGTTTAAGGGATATTCATCAAGGTACTCTTTTAATGACTTCTGGACGACTCACTCCAGAGCAGTTGGCGGAGTTCCCAGTGCAGTTGCTCAAGCAAACTCTTTTCCACGAAGTTGGACATGCTCTGGGTCTTGCCCACAACTTCAAAGGATCGTTAAGTTTCGATCGTTCCAATCCAAACAGTATATTCTCTACATCTATTATGGATTATAACGATTTTGAAGTAGAGCGCGGCGCATTTAAAGCAATCGACTCGTGGGATGGCCCTTTATTGGAGTATGACCGCCAGGCGATCAGCACTATTTATAACCAAGGGCAAGATGTAGCTTCATCTGATCCAGTCGAACCAGCATGTAATGATGCGGAGGCAGACAATCAAATTGGAGGTGTTGACCCACTTTGTATTCGCTACGATATCGAGAAGGACCCCACCCTATCAGTCAATACTGCATATAACCGGGTTATGCAGGAAGTAATGGTCAACGATATCACTCTCCAGGAGGCCTTGGACCACATTACTGAATCATTAACCAAGAAAGAAGCGCTCCAGGCCCTTCAATCACCGAAAGATGTCACTAACTACATAACTCAGGCGGTCAATGAGATCCGTGGAGTGATGAAGTTCTACTTGGTTTCGGGCAAGGAGTCCTTAACTCGAACTGTCACCACAAACGTCAAGTCCTTACTTGCATTTGAAAACCAAATCTTACCAGCTGGATACGTCGAGCGAGAAATGAGGGAGAGAGCCTTCAATGGGGTAAATCACTCTGTGAGTATGCTTCACCTTCCCCAGGGCGTTCAGGACAAGTTGGCTCATGTTGCTGAAACCATTCATGATGGAATTGCTAATTCTTCTTTCGTTAAGGGGTTGAAAGCGGAAGACAGCACACCGTTGATCGACACTGTCTCGAAGACTCTGACTCAAATTGGAGCCAACTTCGAAAACGATGCGGCCAATGGACTCCCCCTTCTCAGAACAGCTGTATTCGCTGCTCTGAAGAGACAGACCGCGGTTCCATTCTATCTGAACAAGGCTGGGACAGCGCAGGTCGACTATGAGAATGCCAATGTAGGAATATTGGCGGACGCAACTGTTGACAACACCCGAACTATTCAGGAGCGCATCGCTGCCGGGAATTCCTTAATGACTTATCAAGGTAGAATGTCGGCTTATGACGACGCTATTAAACAAGTAGCCGGTAAAGTCCTTGAGCAGATGGAACTTGCTGTGGATAACCCATCCAGGGAAGGGGCGGAAGCCTTGATGGCGATTTTGAATAGGTAAGACTGTAAGACTCAGGCCATGAGCAATTATTGCTCGTGGCCTGAGCGTTTCTATTACCCGCGGTAAGTTCATCACAAGCAATCCACTCCCCAGCACTATTTATCAAATCGCCAGTTCTTCCTCTTTTGTTGCTTTACAAACCAAATTAATAATGAGAGTGATTCTCAGTATCGCAGAAAGCGATCGGGGGATCACGTCGTATGTCAAAAATAAAAAGGAGTTCCAGATCTTATAAAATGGAACTGATTGCAACCCTCCTTTTGATTTCTGCGAATTTTATTTCTTGTCTAGCTTTCAATGTCGAAGCTGGCGGAGTCGAAGGTGGAAGCACTTTGCCGATCAATTCCGCCCCCCCTCAATCAGTATCTGATCTCAAAACCGAACAAAGTTCGAGTTGGCTCAAAAATTTTGGAATGAGTTACTTTACTTTTTTCAATGGTCCCGGTCTTGTACCGGGCTTAAATAGTATTTCTCCAAACGTCTTGGGTAAACCCTTGGACGATGGATTGAGGCTCTCAAACTATGTCTCCTTGAAGTATAAGATGACCCAAACCTTGGCCTTTGACTTTCAAATGCGAATTCAGTGGGTCCTGAATAATGCCAATAACGTTGGGAATTTTCATGTATTTAGGTGGCAATCTCCCAGAGTCGGTATTTCTGGAAAACTCTTGTCTGGCGAAGACTGGTCGTTGACAGGTGCCGCTAACACGGATTTGCCCTACTTTCTTCCGCAGCCTATTGGTGGAGGAGTAGTTGCTCAAGAAAGGACCACCATCTTTGATCCTGGCTTGTTTGCGGGCTTTTCTTACAGTCCTAAAAGAAGTCATTGGTCTATTTTTAGCCTGCTTATGCCAAGATTTTTCGTGTACGACAATCGGAATGTTGCAGAACCACAAATGTCGCGCGCGGGCTTTAGTCCGAAACTCAAAAACGAATTTATCTTCGATGTGGCGCCTACTATCAATTACGCACTCACCCGGTCCACGGGGCTCAGACTTGGCACTGAGTTTATTTATAGTAAACTCATTCTTTCCAGTTGGAATCCATTCCATGGAAGTCTCATTGTCACCGACACCCATTCTGACGCCTGGAGATTGTCCCCCGTCCCCCTTCAGATTGGAGTCACCCAGGACTGGAGTGAAGCATTTAAAGTTTCGGTATTTCTGCAAGGATATCCGATTGCCATTCAAAGGATCACACAAGATGGGACACAGGCATCTTTTCTACATACCTGCTCAATAGGAATGTGGATAAGTGGAACGGTTATTTAATTATGACGGCAAGATTTCGCCAATTTCATCGCCTCTCCGCTTGGCTAGTTGGGTTCCCCATCCTTCTCATTGTGAGCACAGGAATTCTCCTTCAAATAAAGAACTGGATACCCTGGATACAGCCTCCGTCTCAGAAGGGCGGTAAACTCACCCCTTCTCTAAGACTTGATGCTCTATTAAAAGCTTCTCAATCCGTTTCGTCTGCAAATGTTCGAGAGTGGAGGGATATTCGATCGATTGATATTCGTCCGTTAAAAGGCATAGCTCGAGTCAGAACACGTTCGGATTATGAAATTACGATTGATTTGGAAAGCGAGAGAGTGTTACAGGCAGCTCCTCGACGAACGAGTTTTCTGATTGAACTTCATGAGGGATCATTTTTTGGAGACAAGGTTCAATACGGAGTCTTTTTGCCAGCAGCAGTTTTGCTTTTGATTCTTTGGGGAACAGGGATCGTTCTCTTATTCCGTCCGTGGGGGATGGGCTTGAAAAAACAATTTAGTCCGCAGCGCTCTCAAAAAAAGCTGCGGTTAAACCGGGGGATATAGCTATGAGTGGTGCATCCGAATTTCGATTTGGACTTGAAACAGAGTATATTTTGGCTGATCGAAAGACTTTTCGGCCGTATTGGCATCAAGAACTAAAATTTGAAAAACTAAACCAGCTCCTTGAAACGATTCCTTTGCATGGAGTTCCTCAATGGAACGATTTAGAGCTGGAGTCTCCTCACAAGAAGCTGATGCCGTATGTGGTGGAGGGGTACCATTTGCCAGACATGGACTTCAAAGCAATCGACATTTTACCGAAGGGCGTCGAAATTCGAACACCCGTATGTACATCGATCGCCAAATGCTTAGAAGTTCATCAAGTACTCTTTGAAAGACTCGAAGAAAAATTGAAAGCAAATGAACTTGCGACAGTGGCCCTATCGCACCACCCTTTAGAAAGCCATTTTCGTGGACCGCAAAATAAACGTCGTTACGACTACTGGTTATGGTCCATGGAGGTCATGACCACTTACGGACCCGATATCAATGTAGGTATTCCTCAGGAAATGATGGACTCTCTTGATCTTGAGGACCTTTTAGCCAAAATCAATTATTATGCCGCCGCGATGACGACCTTTAGTTTGGCTGCCCCATTTCAAAATGGAAAGCTCTGGGAAATTCGAGGACAAAGCGGCAAGTCGCTACGAACTTATAGAAGAAGCATTATTGCACCTCCGATTGAAGTTCATCCCGACGAGAATAATCGGCTGGAATTTAAAGTCTTTGACATGAGTCCAAGAGTTCAGGACTATGAGAACTTCTTCCTGCTCTTTTTAACACTCCTTTTGGACTCTAATCTTCGCGGACGTGCTTCGAATGCGAGCCGAATTTACGATCAGGGAGCAGTAGCTATGGTTGGATGGGAGGCATCTAACGTTGAAAATCGGGCCTGGGAACTTTTACGATCAGCAGAAAGAACCCTTCCATTGTGGGGATTTAATCCAGAACCACTTTTAGATTTTGAAGAAAGGCTAAAGCTGCGACGCACTCCTGCGGATGATTTGATTCGCCTCTACCGAGAAACCAATTCCGATTTGAGTGCGGTTCTTCGGTCGCTCAGCGAATTGATCCCGATGGAAAGCCCGACCCATGCTCGTTCGGCATGATGGCTTGATTTGGGCCGCTCTCGCTTTGATATTCGAAGCAGGTCTCAGTTTAATTTTAGAATTAGGCTTGGCTCGCTCCATCCTTTGGGCGGCAATCCGGTCAGTATTGCAGCTCTCAGCGGTTGGTGTAGCCCTGTCATGGCTGTTTCAAGTTCAGAACACGTCTCTTTCATTGGGTGTGATCTGTCTTATGACCTTTGCAGCTACACATACGGTATTGAAGCGAATCCCAAATAGACGGAATTCGGCTTACAACGGATTCTCCATTCATGTCTTCCTGTCTCTGGCGGCTAGCGCCTGGATTTTCTCCATTTTTGCCGGGAGCTTGGTTCTCACACCAGGCTCCTGGCGAAAGCCAGAAGTGGTACTTCCTTTTGCGGGCTTGCTGCTGGGGAATTCAATCTCAGGAATTTCTCTAGGCCTTTCTCAATGGGTGCAGGGTCTGAATCTGGAAAGAGAATTGATTGAAACGAGACTCGCCTTTGGGGCCAGTTCTTGGGAAGCAGTTCTGCCAGTTTTCAGGCAGTCACTCACGACTGCCATGACCCCGATCTTAAACTCAATGACTGTAGCAGGAATTGTAAGTCTTCCTGGAATGATGACGGGACAACTTCTTGCAGGGGCTGACCCAAGCTCGGCAGTTCAGTACCAGATTGCGGCGCTCTTTCTCATCGCTTCGAGTACATTCTTTGGAGTTATTTCAGCTCTTTTCTTTGGATATCGAAGTGTCTTCAATTTCAAAAGTCAATTTCAGAGGCTTGGCTTAAATGACCAAACTGCTTGAGGTCCGCAACCTTGCTCTGTCTTTGCGAAGCGGTGAGTCTCCTCTCTTCGAAGTTCAGTCATTTGAACTAGAATCAGGAGAGCGACTCTCCCTGATGGGTCCCTCCGGGACTGGGAAGACCCTTTTTTTGAGATCCATTTGTATGCTTGAGCCTCATGCTACCGGAGATATAAAATGGAAAGGTACAACCATTTCCAACAATCAAATTCCTCAATACCGTTCTCGCGTCATCTATGTTGGGCAAAGGAGTGCGTTGTCTTACGGGACGGCACGCTCAAGTATAGAAGAAGTTTTTAAGTATAAAGTTCATAGAGGAAGAGTGTGGAATGCTGAATCGACTCGGAACGCTCTGATACAACTAGGCAAGGGTGACCGTTTTCTCGACAAGACTGTGGATCATCTTTCTGGAGGTGAGAAGCAGATCTTGAATATTCTAAAAGCAGTTGCTCTTCAGCCGGAAGTTATTTGTTTCGATGAACCAACATCAGCGCTCGACTTCGATTCCACTCTTAAAATGGAAAATTGGCTGAAAGCGAATTATCATGGCTCCTGGATTTGGGTCACCCATCAGAGTGATCAGGCTAAACGATTAGGAAAAAGGATTAAATTCCAATCATTATACCAGCGAGAAGATCAATATTCCTCGTGTTCACAGCAGGCGAGGCGCCACTACTGAGATTCGTCAAACCGTATTCATAAAATCCGCTAAATCGAGCATAAAGCCCCGGCATCAACGGCACATTCAGACTCACCCCGCCAATGAGTCCATTGTCGTTTACGCCAGTCAAAGAGGAAGTAGAACTCGAATTACTGCTAGTGATTGTTTCACTCGCCGTTGCAGAAAGCCCTAAATAACCGCCTGCTTCCACCGAAAAAAACTTGACGGGAGTAAATCTCAGCATAATTGGAAGAGACAAGTTATTCGAAGTGATAGAACCATTTTGTCCGGAAACCGGGATATTGGTCAGATTTACGGTGTGTTGCATATAGAAAAGCCCAGTTTCTATTCCAATAATCGGAACGAGGCCCAAATTAACCAGGCCACCAACGCCATACCCCGTTCCGCCCGAACTCGAGGCAGCAAGGGGAGTTGCCTGACTAAAGTTGGATATCGTAACGCCTCCCAGCGCTGAGATATCGAATGCCTGGGAGGTAAGAGATAGAGTGAGCGACAGTGGAAGCAACGCGGCCAGAAACAAGACTGAGCTTTTCAAAGATGAATATTTTGCGATTTTTTTAATGTGGCGTTTCATAAAGTCAATTCCCGCTTTCTTGCTAAAGTCGTTTGTTGGTTGGCGAAACTAGCAAAAATCATGAAATGACACAAGATAGGTTTTGGTGGGTTCTATTTTTTGGCGCTCGCCGCAATCCGGCAGGTTTTTCCTATTCATTTGAAGACCGTGTTTGTCAGTTATTCTTTTGATATTCTTTGAGTGTTGTTTGAAGTTTTTATCTTAATAAGATTAAAAAAATATTTATAGGGACGCCGTTCAAATACCGATTTAAAATAAGTTATATAATTTAACAATAATTAGAACTGAATTTAATAAGTTTAAACGGTACGGAGGAATCTAGAATGAAGGAAAGAATAGTAGGGAATTTTCCCGGAACTTCAACTATTATGGCAGGAATAGCATCGGCGGTAGTCGCTAGCATAGGCGCTGGCTGCGGAAGCGGTCTGTCTGGAAGCAGCTCTACAAGCTTTAGCCCACCAGCGATTGCACCTATCGTAAATCAATCCCTTCCTTCCGCGCTTCAAAACAGTTCTGCTTCGTCCCTTTACCAAGTCCGTCCGACGGAACCAGCTCAGGCCTTAAACGAAGTGCTGAGTAACATGCCTGTCAATCATGAGAATGCGACCATCACTCCATTTGCGACTATCACCCCAAACAACTCACCATCGAGCGAAATGACCAATGCCATCGCCTATATCAAGTCTCTTTTTTCTAATTACTATGTAAGCCCCAATGACGGCAAGGGCTATCAAGGCCTGGTCTTTTCCCTTGTCTCAGGAATGGATAGCCGTATCCAGGGTATTGAATCCCAAATTTCTAGCTCTGGTGGCTCCCACGCTTGTCTGTCGGCAGCAAACAGTTCGACAGTGATCGATCTCAGCGCTATCGATCCAATGCTAAAATTTACCACCCCTTATATGCAATGTTCGAATGTCTTCAGCACAGGCGGAAGCAACGTCGCTGGCGCTGGGTCGGGCACTTGGTTTGGTCAGAATTCCTCCAAAACCGCTTGGTCTGTAGGACTCATCTTGGTTTCGTCCGGAGGCTCAGGCACTACTTTTAGTACCACTGGCGGGTTCTACGGCTCTGCTAATGTTATCACTTCAGGAAGCTCCTCTACAGTGGACGGTCTCTTGATTTCCTACTCACCTATCTCATCGAATGGAAACTCTGGAAACCAAATTACCGCATCGCGCTACACCGCAAGCCCTTCGGGTACCGGATCGTTTGCCCTTTTCGTAGGCTCAAATATGGCAAACCAACCCGGCTTCGCAGGATCCAGTTCAAGTTCCGGCAATGGAAGCACCGTCGGACTTGGATCTGGATTTAGAATGGTTTCAGACGGCGTTCACATCTATGCTGACGGCTACCTTTTGGATACAACTAGCACGGGGACTTATTACGGATTTAATATTTGTATGGTCGCCAGCAGTATGACTTTGGATTCCACTCCTACGGACTGCTCTACATTGGCAAACGGTTTCGTGACAACTACCTGGTCCAGTCTTTACCCAGGGATCACCAATCCTAACCCTCTTGCAACAACTCCCAGCTTGAACTTCCAGGAAGTCACAGGATGTACCAATTTCACGATGCCATCCTATACCTCCGGCGCTTCACTAGCTGCGTTATCCTCTAGCAATACAAGCTGTAATGCAGGCATGCCAGGTAACGCCACATCTGGAAATATGACTGCGCCTTCATCTACGGTGACTAACGCTCTGAACAATATTAGCATTCCCTCTTCACTTACCGCATTCTAAGCTCGTAGGGATTGGGTCGTAAAATCAAGACGGCTTCGCTTCGGCGGAGCCGTTTTTTTTTGCCTTATTCCTAACCATCCTCCCCAACTCCTGATAATAAAATAAGTACAAATGACAAAATCGCGAGGGAAGATTTCCGACCCAAGAAATCCCCAGAAAAATATAAAGAGCTCCAGTATTTGCTTGAGAATTTGGGACGCCTTGGCCTGGATTCTATTCTTATTTCCCATACTCACGGGCGGAATTTGGTTTCGCCGCCCTGGGTTAAAACTGGAACTCACCGAAGCGAGCATCCCTGTTTTGGTGCTCACCGTATTGGGGTTTACACTCCATCACCTTTTTCAAACCCGCTTAGAAGAAGCATCCTCTGTGCGTTTTGTGCTCTGGCTTTGGAATCGCTGGAGAAAAGAAGTCTTGGATCGGCCCAACACGGCACTGTGGTCAATGGCAGGTCTTGTCGGCACACTTGAGTCGTGGGTAGCCCTACGACGGCATTGGGCGTACGGTAGCGGAGCGGCGGACCTGGGTATTTTTACCAATGCGATTTGGAATTTAACTCATGGCAATGGATACATCTCTTCTGTGAAAGACGGGATGAATCTATTTATGGATCATCAGTCGCCTATTTTTTGGCTCTTTTACCCTGTGTTTTCACTATTTCCTCATCCTGAAACATTATTAGTCCTCCAGGCATTTGGCATGACTACAACGGGAGTTGCACTCTATTATTTGAGCAAGCAATACTTAAAGGCACAGCACTGGGGATTGGCGGCTCTCCCTTTATTATATTGGGCATATCTGCCTATGAGGAATGCCAACTCCTTTGATTTTCATCCGGAGGTTTTTCTTTTACCACTTTTGCTCTGGGCCATCGTTGGCCTTCAGTCTCAGGATGGAAAGTCTCGGCTCCGGGGCTTAATCGCGCTTTTAGTCAGTTTAGGCGCCAAAGAATCCGCGCCCGCCGTAGTCGTCGGTATCGGGATCGCCTGGATTTTAGGAGCGGGCCCGATAACAACTCGAAGTTTTACGCGCAAATTAGGGGTCCTTTTGATCCCACTTGGAACGGCGGTTTTTTATTTCGATACCCAGATTGTTCCACGGCTTTTTGGCCGAACGTACGCATATGAAGCAAATTATAAAGCCTTCGGCTCAGGGCTGAGTGGTATCTTTCTCGCACCAATTCTACACCCAGTTGTATTTTGGTCCCGGCTTCTCGGACCACTCCGACTGAAGTTCCTTTTCTGGACTTTGGCTCCTCTTGGCTTTTTACCGTTGCTCAATTGGAGAGCCGCTCTCGCAGCGCTACCCGGTTACCTCATTTTATTTATCAGTGACGGTGATCATCGAGTGGGCCTGATTTATCATTATGCCACGGAAGCAAGCGTTGGATTATTTTGGGCAATGCCGATGGCCCTTCTGCATTTGGAGAAAATTAAGGGACGAAAACCCACCCCAACGACCGGTCACACCCTGTCGCGGGCCAGACCTCAGAACGGACTTCGGGCCGGGGTTGATTTAACTGGGGTCAATTGGCGTATTCTTTGGCTTCTCTTTTGGGCCTTTGGCACGATGGGTCGAAGCGAAGTCTATCGGCTACGCGACTATCAAGAAGCACCTCATCACCTATGGTTAAGCAAGCAGCTCATACCCTGTCTTTCTCAAGCCCCTGCTTCGGTCTCTGGGTCTATGGTTCCACATCTTGCAACGAGACCATGGATTCACCACCTCCCCAGGTTTGAAATGAAGGACGGCAGTCCTGTCAGTTGCGTGGTCTTTGATCCTGATATTAATAATTGGCCCCTTCAGAGCAATGAAATGGCCCGGCTAGAAGTCGAGCTCACAGCCAAGGGCTATTCGAAAGAATATCAGTGTGGGAAGGTTTGGGTTTACAAATTAAATTCCGCTGGTAGTCCCTGTTTGGAATGTACCCCTCCTTGTCCGTGAGAGTTTGAGTCCAAGCCCTGCTGATAGAAATGGCCCGCCGACAAAAGGGAAGTCGCTTCGTCTACCCCGCAAACGTCCAGTGAAACTTCACCCGCTGTTGGACCCCAGTAACCAGATCGTAGGGAATTTGGCTGGTGTGTGATGCAACTTCTTCAATCGGAAGCTGGTTGCCCCAGAGAATCACTGGGTCGCCAACTTTCGCATCGGGACAACCTCTCAGGTCGAGGGTGAGCATATCCATTGAAACTCTTCCGACTAACTGACACCGGACATGATTGACCAACACTGGGGTTCCGTTGTGGGCGGACCTGGGATATCCGTCGCCATAGCCCATAGCGACTACTCCGATTTTCATATCTTCGGGGCAGATGAATTGACTTCCATATCCAATCGAAGATCCCTTGGCCAGGCGTCGCACCGCTATCAGCCGGGTCTGTAAGGTCATCACAGGCCTTAGATTCAGCTCATTTGCCGATTTCTCTTTGACCGGCGAAATCCCATAAAGTGCAATGCCAGGGCGAACAACGTCGTAATGGGTTTCTGGGAAATGAAATATTCCTGGAGAATTAGCAAAACTTTTTTGAGTAGCTTGAGGCAATCCATCCACGAAGCTACGAAATGCTTGGATCTGCTTATGATTGAGTGGATGGTCCAATTCGTCGGCACATGCCAAGTGCGACAAGATCCCAATGGGCTGGACAATCTGCGAGCTTTGAGAAAGGCGTTGGTAAATACCCTTCGCAGATTCGAGATCAAAACCCAGCCTCCCCATCCCAGAATCTATTTTTAGCCATGCTTTGATCGGCAAAGGTACCGAACTCATTTCAAGCCATTTCACCTGGGTTTCTTCATGAAAAACAACATGAAATCGCTGACTCGATGCCACCAAAAGTTCATCCGGCTCGAACACACCTTCCACCAAGGTGATAGGAGCCTTGACTCCCACTTTTCGAATAGCAAGCGCTTCGTCTACAGACGCAACTCCTAGACTGTCGACATGCTTTTCGAGTCGAGTCGCCACGGAACGCAGCCCATGCCCATAGGCATTCGCTTTGATCATCGCCATGATTCGGCTTTTACCCGAGGCTTTCTTAATCACTTCCAGATTATGCAAAAGGTTTTCTGTAGAAAGTATCGCTATAGCTGCACGACTCATATTTTGACTATATCCCAAGAAAACTTGTTAAAAAAACAAGAAATGGGGTGTTTCTTTGAAAGAACGAGCTTCAAAGCGCGAAAAACGGGGAAGCCATCCAAGGCTTCACACCGAGCGGGACTGCGCCCCTCTCGGGCACTCCCCGCGCAAGCCGACCGTCCGGGTCGCCTTGCCCTTGACGAATACAGGGGGGCAAAATTAAAAATTTTTACTTACAAACTTTTTCCCGACGTGCGACTCGCGGGTTACCGTTTCAGATAGGGGTCCATTTTGGCAGGGCCGTAGTCTTTAATGGCGGCAGCCTGATTACAAGTGGCACAAAATAGAGTAATTTCAGCATGTTGCCTGTTGCGGGCGAAAGGAATTCAGTGCTGAAATTGCGGCTTCATTCGCGAACGGCACTTTAAGCCGGTCTTTGGATCTCTATTTTGACATACTCCCCCAGTTTCTAACCAAATCTCATGACGAATCTCTGCCGGGATGTATCGTCCTTGCTCGGTAGCTTCAGTTTCAGTTTTTTGGTTTTCCGAAAAACTGGTTTCGACACCCGCTGCAGGAGCGGAGCTCGCGATCGGTCGTCAAGATAAAAGCAAATTTCTCGGGCATTTTTTAAGGGTTTTTCAGTCGCCGCTGACTCGGACCTATAGGGCGGGTATTCTCTTTAAGTATGCCAAATGGATTGCTTTTTAAAAAAACACATTAATCTTTGCTCCCGGATTTCGGCAAGGGCAAGGCGACCCGGACGGTCGGCTTGCGCGGGGAGAGTCCGAGGGGGGCGCAGTCCCGCTCGGTGTAGCAGTCTGGATGACTCCCCCGATTTTCTTACAATGAAGCTCGTTCTCTCGAACTTTCTCAAAGTGCCTCACGTATAGAGACAAATGAGGTGTTTCTTTTGTGCCCACATTGCGACCGTGAAAATAATTGAGTACAGCTCCTTATAAAACGAGCATCGCGTCCCCATAACTAAAAAACCGATATCCTTCGCGGATTGCCTCATGGTATGCGGCAAGGGTTAACTCACGTCCCGCAAATGCACTGACCAGCATCAGCAAAGTAGAGCGGGGGAGATGAAAATTCGTCAAAAGCCTATCTACTACACGAAATTTATAATCAATTCCTGGACGAATAAAGAGCGAGGTTCTTCCGACTCCGCTCTGCAAATTACCCTCATTTTTCGGCCCAGGCGTCCAGGCGCTCTCCAGTGTACGTACGCTGGTAGTACCGACTGCCAAAATCCGGTGCTGACCACGATTCGGACCCCATTTCCATTCATTCACAAACCCCGCCGTTTCAGGGCTAATTTCATATTGTTCCTCATGCATCACATGCCGGGCAATATCCTCACCCTTCACAGGACGAAAGGTTCCCACTCCCACATGGAGGGTCACTTCTTTCCAATTGACTCCACGGGCCGCGAGATCTTTCATTGTCCGATCCGTGAAGTGCAGCCCCGCTGTCGGAGCAGCTGCAGATCCCAGGTGCTTCGCATAAACCGTTTGATATTGATTCTCATCCTGAGCCTGCACCGATCGCCCAATATAGTGAGGGAGTGGAAGTTCTCCGAATCCCGCCTCAACTGGGTCGCGATCAAACTCCGCTACCACTGTGCCAGAGGGAGATTCGGACGCCCCTCGAATCAGGGTTCCTCGCAACGGCGGCACTTCTGGGGCACCTACGTCGTCGCTACTGTGCAGGCCACTTTCAAGACCCCCGTGAAACGGAATCTCAAACTGAAGCCCTGGCAGATATTTAGCACTTGCATGAAAAAGGCCTTCCCAGACCCGGTCGCGCACTTTTTCAAGAAGAACGAACTCGACCTTACCTCCCTGAATGCGCTGCCCACTTTCTTCTCGAATTCGATAGCCCAAGAGACGCGCTTTCAATACACGCGTATTGTTGGCAACGATCAGATCATTCGAATCCAGATAATCAGAAAGATTTTTAAATAGCCGATGTTCCCATCGGCCTTCGGCACGATGAAGCACCAAAAGTCGCGAAGAATCGCGGGGGCTTACGGGCTCCTGAGCAATCAGATGCTCGGGCAATGGGTAATCATAAAGACTGAGATCATTTTCATTTGGCATTTACATCCCATTACCATAATTTTCGTAGAATCGCGTCAGGGTAGTAGAATTTCAAAATATCAGCCACTTTGAACCCCTTTTCACCCATGGCCTTGGCGCCCCACTGACACATTCCAACGCCATGGCCGTTGCCACGGCCGTAAAAATGCCATGCAATCCCCTCGGTCGTCCGATGCTGAATCATTTGGAAGGTAGTACTTTTTAGTTTCCCGTATCCTATCCATTCGCGGAGACGGGCCGCTGGGAAGGGAAATTCAAGAATCGAACTAGCCCCCACCCATACGCTAACTACCGAGGCCACACGCCCTGATACGGGGTCGTATTTGAGACGAAAATCCACAAGAGAAGCCTGCCTGAGATTTTTAAGAAGGAGCTCTTCCTTTGGCACTTTTTCTCTCTCAGCGCCTTTTAAAATCGCCTTTGCCAAATCCGAAGTTCGAAAGTCAATCCCCCAGTTAAACCCGGGTGCTTTTGAACAATAAGGACAGGTGACTTGCTTTTTAAAGCCTTCGTACGCGCGATTCCAGACATGCTCTGGAAGCTCTGTTTTGCCTCCACAACTGGAGTGGTAAAATGCCTTGATCGGCACGGGATGAGCTTCCGGCCCAACGGTAAGAACGAGACCACTGGTCTTGGCAGCAATCCTGGAGGAATGATAGTCCTCTTTCATACTCCCATCGTAAACTTGGTCTTTGACCGTCGCATCGACATCAAAGATTTTTTTCCCGCCACTTTTTCGGCTATTTTCTAGGATTTGGTAGTAAGCATAGGTCCTGGCCACGACCACCTGTGCTGCAATGGATTCTTCATTCCACTTGGCAGAAAACTCTGAATTCACCAGCCCGTCTAGGTATTTTTCAAGTTCAACATGATTGATAACGTCACAGAGCAGCCCGGATGAGTAGATATTGAATTCATTTCGATAGGGTTGCGAACCATAATGAAGAAAGCCAACTGGAGTTTGAATGGAAACTGGCTCCTTCAACTCCTTGGGCAACTCTATTGCTTGGCTTTTGTGAGAAGAGTGCAGCGCCATAACGCGGATTCGACCTTCTTGACAGCGAAATTCCCATTCGCTGGTCTTGTCGACTGCGGTGACCAGTTTTAGGCCCCATTTTTCAGTTTCGTAAATTCTTAAATCAAATCCGCGAACCACCACGTGCGGCACACCTTCGGCAATTCGCACACGTACTTCAATTGGATTAGGCCCAGCCAATGGAGTGACTGCATAAGCTGCGCTATGAATTGAAAATAATAAAAGTAATATTTTGGGTAAAACACCCTCGCCCATTCCCTGAAGCATTCATAGAGTATAACTCTATTGAAGACGATGAACCAGCTTCCGCACACGCACCCCACACTCCGGACAACGGGCTGTCTCCTGGGTCAGATTCTTACTAAAATCCGTAATATGAGTGAAGTGGAGGTTGGCACCGCAAAGAGCACAATGCGTGTAACGCGCTAAAACCTCTCTAGCGGTGCCAAAGAATTGAGAGAAAGCTTCAACTTCTTCAATTCCTTCATCCTGCGACAGTTCATTTCCCTCATCCATGTGTCTACCCTCCCCATTTTTAAGTTCCGTGGGCCATTGTGGTTGTGGCCAATTTGCATTCAAAGTTCTCTTCGGCCTCAAGCCTGCTAGGCTAAATGGGAAAATTTTGCTACTTAGTTCTGGTATGAAAGAGTTTGATCTCAAAAATTGGAACGGGTACCTTCCGCGACGTGCCATCGTTATGACAGCGAGCGCGAAGACGAGCCAAAATCCGGTTATAAACCAGCCCGCCTTTCAACCCGTGATTGGACAGCCGGAAAGTGAACTGCCCCCCCTTGAACAACCCAAACCGGCACCTCTCACTCTGGCCCACCAACCCGCACGTGACCAGCTGGCAGCCCAAATAGCTGCTGAGCTCTCCGGTTGTACTCGGTGTAAACTCTGTCAGAAACGCCAAAACATTGTAATCGGTGATGGGAATTTAAACGCGGAACTTGTTTTTGTAGGGGAAGGCCCTGGGGAGCAAGAAGATATCCAAGGAAAGCCGTTTGTGGGAAATGCAGGTCAACTCCTCGACCGAATGATCCAGGCAATTGGCCTCGACCGTCAAAAAGTATATATCGCCAACGTCGTAAAATGCCGCCCTCCAGGCAATCGAAATCCAGAACCGGACGAAATCCAAGCGTGTAGCCCGTTTCTTTATCGGCAGTTAGATTTGATCCGACCCAAAGTAGTGGTGGCTCTCGGAAAATTCGCGGCTCAGACGCTCTTACAAACAGAAGTTAAAATTACCCAGATGAGGGGCAAATTCCAGCCCTATCGAGGGGCGCTGTTGATGCCAACTTTCCACCCTTCCTATTTACTTCGAAATCCTGCAGCAAAGCGAGAAGCTTGGATTGATTTGCAGCTCGTGGCAAAAGAACTTGGACTGGAAATTCCCAAACGTTACTGAATTGCGCTCAACTGTTTATATGCCTGCATTAAATCATTGATAGATGACCCAGTGACGCCCAGCAACGCAACAGTCAAGACAACGACGGCGATACTGCCCCAGATTTTGACCTTTTTTGAAAACCGGGGGTTTCTCCAAAGAAGGGGAAGCGCAAACGGGCCGCCGACGGCAACCGCGATGGCTAGGGTCCAGTAGCTATTGATGATTCCGTGAGATTCACTTTTCTTAATAGGACTTTTGTTCATAAAGTTTAACCGCTACCTAAATATACAGTTAAATAGGTATATTGTCCTTTATTATTTATTTGGACGCAATTAAGATCGAACGACCGTTATTGACGATAAAGTGAGATAAATCTTATGATCTACGGCAAAAAAGTTGTTGTTGTGATGCCTGCATACAACGCCGAAAAAACATTGCAACAAACCTACGAGGAAATCGACCACTCTTTAATCGACGAAGTGATACTCGTAGACGATCACTCTAAGGACTCTACAAAAGATGTTTCAAAGCGGCTCAATTTAAAAACAATCGTTCATGAAGAAAATCTGGGTTACGGCGGTAATCAAAAGACGTGTTACCAAACTGCGCTAGAATCAAATGCAGATATTGTCGTCATGCTCCATCCAGACTACCAGTACTCTCCTAAGTTGGTGCCCTCCATGGCCTATCTGATTGCCTCAGGTACGTATGATTGCGTCCTAGGATCAAGAATTCTCGGAGGAACTGCACTCAAGGGCGGTATGCCTTTCTATAAATATGTCTCCAACCGCTTTCTCACCCTCATTCAAAACTGGCTACTATCTGAAAAAGTGAGTGAGTACCATACTGGCTTACGCGCGTTCTCAAAGGACATCCTGTTAAAATTGCCGCTTGGAGAATGTGACGATGATTTCATTTTCGATAATCAGATGCTGGCTCAAATATTTTATCACGGTTTCAATGTAGGAGAGATTAGTTGTCCTACAAAGTATTTTCCGGAAGCCTCCTCGATCAACTTCAAACGCTCTTTGAAATATGGTTTGGGCGTACTTTGGGTGAGCATCACTTTTTTTCTAGCAAAACGCGGATGGAATTCAAATTCCATTTTTAATATTAAAGGCAAAAAATTAGAAAACCTTGCGCCCCGTGGCCGACCTTTTTATGTTTAACTGGCATACGTTACGAAGAAATGGCGCTACCTATTGGTGCGTCCTTTTTCTCGTAATGAATTTTCTTAATGCCCAAGTAGGCGGTACAAACGCGCCCTCTCGATTTGCGACACTTCAGGCTATGTCCTGGGAAAGTACTTTTTCAATCGATCACTACCAAGGCCGTACTGCCGACTGGTCACATCCACCCAACGGACATTACTACTCGAATAAGGCTCCAGGACCGATGTTTCTAGCCTTTCCGTTGACCTGGCTTATGGATCGGGTGGAAACTTTTTTTGAACCAAAGACAAACGAACAGTTCTTTCCCGGCGAAATGTACAAAGCAATCGTTTGCTTAGTCACTCAAATGATTCCCTATGCAATCACGGCGCTCATTGTGAGTCACTTATTAGAGTCGTTAGGTGTAAGTTGGTTAGCGGGACAGTACGTAATCGTGGCAATGCTTTTTGGGAATACGGCTTCCGTTTTCATGAATTCGTTTTTTGGACATGGGGTGGCAGCTTGGCTCTTGGTGTGCGTATTTCTTAGCCTCTATTACCGGCGTTATTTTTGGGTCGGTATGAGCTACGGCCTTGCCTGTTTGTCGGATTATGGCGCGATTACTCTCCTTCCGGGCTTTCTTGTCAGTCTGTGGTTGAATCGGAAAGAGCGTTCGGAGAAATCTGCAGATCATTTAAAAGATTTCCAAAAGCTGATTTTAGGGGCCACATTACCCGCTATTTTATGGATCTGGTACCATACCAGCTGCTTTGGTAGCCCCTTCACTCTCCCTCAGAAATTTCAAAGTCCTGAGTTCGTAGAGCCAGCATCTTCTCAAACTTCCCAAATTTGGGGTGCCCTGAGCTTCCTGCCAAAATGGGAATATGCCTACGAACTTCTAGTAGGTAGGTCTCGCGGAATTCTAGATACACAGCCCTGGTTTTATATTGCCGCTTTGGGCGGAATCGCCCTGACATTTAAAAAGAAATTAATTATCTTATCTTCCAAGATAACGGCGTCCCGCATTCCTGCACCGTTACTTTCTCTGACGCTTCTAGGTTTTCCATTCCTATTTGATATGAATGCAAGCTTTAACGGTTGGCATGGAGGGCATAGCGCGGGCCCCAGATACCTTTGCATTATTTTCCCGCTTTTTGCGATTTTAGCAGGATTTGTTTACGATGCTTCTAACAAATGGACCCGCCGACTCTTGTGGGTCACTTTGGGTGCGGCCATTACACTGCGAGTCTTGATTTACCTAGGTTGGCTAACAGTGCCCGTAATTCCTATATGGAAATCCTATTTCAGCATACTACTTGAGTTCAAATTTCGTCCCTGGTTCAAGGCCGTACTTTGTACTATTGGCTTTATCGTAACAGCCCGCTACACCCGCCTGGAGCATCAGCGTTCTACCGGACCATCTCGACCCGAAACTTGCGCCCTTTGATACGACCATCCCTGAGTCTCTGCAAAGCCATCGGAGCAATTTGCTTGGAAACAGCGACATAAGAAAAATGATCATGAATCTCAATCTTGCCAATATCGGTGCCACTCAGCCTGCCCGCATCTCCGGTCAACGCACCCAAAAGATCCCCAGGTCTCATCTTTTCTTTTCGACCGCCGCCCACAAATAGCGTTGCCATTTTAGCGTCCTGCTGGACGGATTTCTTAAATTCCTGGACGTCTAAATTCTCGACATGCGCCAGCGTTTTTTCTTCAATTTTTATTCCTGTATAATTTTCAATCGAAGAGATCTTTCCTTTTTCCCGAGTCGTCACTAAAGAAATGGCCAGGCCCCGCCTGCCAGCACGTCCGGTTCGCCCAATACGGTGGACATAAACGTCTGCTTTTGCCGGAATATCAAAATTAAAAACTGCGTCGAGATTCTCGATATCTAGACCACGGGCAGCTACGTCAGTAGCGATCAATATCCGTGTGCTCTTATTGCGAAATTTCGCCATCACTCGATCGCGTTCACTTTGTTCAAGGTCTCCATGCAAACACGCGGAGCTAATCCCTACTTGAGCGAGTGCACGAGCTAAGTCCGTGACTGTCGTCTTTAAATTACAAAAAATAATCGCGGACTCGGGTTTATTTTGCTGTAGCAACCAGAGCAGGCCATTGAATTTCACTTCTTGGGACGCTACGAAATAAAGTTGCCGAATGGAAGGAGCATCTTGATTTTCTTCTTGTATGGTCACTCTCACAGGGTGACGTTGATATGCTCGGCTTAATGATTCAATTTTTTGCGGAAACGTCGCAGAAAAAAGCACAGTTTGGCGCTGTTCCGGCACCTCACTTAAGATTTTTTCCATATCTTCTTGAAAGCCCATATCCAACATACGATCGGCCTCATCGAGGACTAAATGGGAGACCTGACTTAAATTGAGAGTCCGTCTATTGAGATGATCCAGAACCCGACCTGGGGTGCCTACAACGACGTGCACACCTTTTTCGAGAGACTTAATCTGAGGGTACATGGGCTGACCACCGGATAGAATGAGAACTTGAATTCCCGCGTGGCGTCGTCCTAATTTTCGAATCTCTCGTGCCACCTGCGTGCAAAGCTCGCGTGTGGGGGATAGCACAACTGCTTGAAGGATCCGTTCTTGTAGATTGAGTTTTTCAAGAACAGGTAACGTGAAAGCCGCAGTCTTACCACTGCCGGTCTTTGATTGGCCAATCACATCCTTCCCATCCAATAACAATGGAATACTCTGGGCTTGGATCGGTGTCATTTTCTCGAAGCCCAACTCCCGCACCACTTCAAGAATAGAAGTTGAAAGCGGAAGGGAGGCAAAACTGTCGTTTGAACTAAAACTCTTAATCACTTGAACGAGT
>Ga0206877_10154_pt2 | contig 19975 bp, 15 predicted proteins | sample Alteio_BWOrgCont_7_FD_152623 | JGI IMG/M metagenome (GOLD analysis project Ga0206877, IMG submission 152623) | Enriched cells from forest soil in Barre Woods Harvard Forest LTER site, Petersham, Massachusetts, United States -... | ecosystem: Environmental > Terrestrial > Soil > Temperate forest >...
GACGCCTGCGCTGGAAGCCGTTCAATGGGCACTTCACTATTTTTGGCGGACGCGATGCCGTAACGGAGACGCAGCTCTCGTACGCGGGCTTGCGCGATCCCGGGCAGCAGACAGCGACGCAGGGTGGCCCGGTGTGGGGCGGCGTGGTGCAGACCGGCGGCGGTGTTCGCTTCGATATGGGTGATGCACATGCGGGACTGTACATCGCAGGCGAAGGTGGATTCCTGACCGGCTATCACACGCTGGACAACAACAAATATGACGGAACGATGGGTGCGTACTTCCGGGTGAAGACCTGGCCGGAATACGGAACGCTGAATGTTGGCGGCGTGATGTTCGGTGAACACTTCTCGCACAATGAGCGCGGCGAGACCTATGGACTGGGTGGATACTTCAGCCCGGAGGCGTACTTCCTGGGAGCAGTACCGGTGACATTTACGGGGCACCACGGAACGAACCTGCACTACACGATCAATGGGAGTGTGGGTGTGCAGTCGTTTCAGGAAGACAACCAGATATTCTTTCCGCTGGATCCGTCGCTGCAGAACACGTTTGTTGCTGTCAATTGCAGCACGGCCCAGCAGATTGCGACACGCACATGCGGACAGATGCCAGTGAACTCGAGCACCGGGTTGAACTTCTCGTTTAGCACTGAAGTTTCGTATCGGGCGTCGCCGCACTGGATTGTGGGTGGGTTTATCAGCGCGAACAACACCAACAACTACGACACCGTGCAGGGTGGGTTCTTCGGGAGATACATGTTCAAGCCGCAGTACCCGACAGAGGACTACCCGACAGGGATGTTCCCGGTGGAAAGCACGGAGTTCCGGCCATTCAAGGTGCCGTAAGAACAGGGTTGATTTGAGAACATCCTGATACGAGTGGGCGCCGGGGCAAGTGGAGGATTTCCTCTTGCACAGCGGGTCAGGGCGACGTATAAAACATCCAGAATTCAAAACAGTTCCGATTCGTCGCGAAGGCGACAATGCGTCAGAGCGTGAAGTCGGAGTACGTGCGTCAAGGATTTCGGGCTATGTATAGTGCGCGTGTGTGGATATCGAGAAGGTTGGCTGCGAGGTACAGGAGCAGTCGCAAGCATGGAGGGCGCATGTTGGGGTTCGGGTTGCGTGTGGTGGGGCTGGCTGGTGCACTGGGTGGGCTGGCGGTGGGAACAGCGTGGGGCGCGGACCATGTCCCGGACTGGGTGAAAACTGCAGCGTCGGCGACGCTTCCGCATTATCCGGATACGACGCGAGCCGTGGTTTTGCTGGATGAGATGACCTACACCGTGGACGCAAAAGGACAGGCAGTAGAGCATGTGCGATATGTTGTGAAGATTTTGCGGCCGCAGGGAAGACCGTATGGCTATCCGGCAGTCTGGTTTGATAAGGATTCCAAGGTGCTCTCGATGCACGTATGGAGCATTGACCCTGCGGGGCATGAATACGCAATGAAGGATAGCGAGATTGTGGAGTTCAGCCCGCCGGGCGAAGGCGGGAACTTATATGTGGATGAGAAGGCCAAGGTAGCCGAACCGCCAGGACGCGATCCTGGAGGCGTTGTGGCATACGAATATGAGAAGCGGGAGCGGCCTTATCTTGCCGAAACCAGTTGGTTCTTTCAAGGTTCCATCCCTTATTTAAAGCAGAGCTTTACCCTGGTGCTGCCGGTCGGTTACACCTATACGACTACTTGGTCGAACCACAATAAAGTGGATGGCGCCGACCTTGAGAACCACAGCTATCGGTGGGAGATGAACGACGAGCCTGCAATCGATCTGGAAAGTGTGCCGATGCATCCCTCTGAGGAGGCACTGGCCGCGCGCATGACCGTACATTATGCTGGGCCGGGCCTGTCCGAGCCGCAGGATGGCACATGGCAGGGTATTGGCTTGTGGTACGACCAACTGTCGAAGGGCCGGCTGGCTCCATCATCGGAGATAACCGCCAAGGCTGCTGAACTGATTGCCGGCAAGACAGACTTCTTTGACAAGGCGGAAGCCATTGGGACTTTCGTACAAAAGCAAATCCGGTACTTCGTCATCGAGATGGGAGTGGGAGGGTATCAGCCGCATCCGGCAGCGGATATCTTCAAGGGGCGCTACGGCGATTGTAAAGACAAGGCGACGCTTCTGGCTGCGATGCTATCCAGCGTGGGTATCCATTCGACTCTGGTGATGGTGGATACGCAGCGCGGCATCATCAGCCCAAACAACCCTTCCATCGTGGGCAACCACATGATAGGAGCGATTGAGATACCTGCTGGCTACGAGTCCGCGAAGCTGCACAGCGTGGTGACGGCCAAGAACGGAAGGCGTTACCTGATATTCGACCCGACGTGGGATCTGACTCCGTTTGGGCAGGTTGAGGATAACCTGCAGGGGAGCTACGCTCTGCTGATTGAAGGCGGCGATAGCGACGTGATCCAGATACCGGTGATGAGCCCGGAGCTGAACACTATTCAGCGGACGGCGAGCTTCCAGTTGAGCGCAGATGGGTCATTGCAAGGCAAGGTTGTGGACAAGCGTTTTGGCGATCTGGCCGAGCAGCGGCGGTATTTGTTTACCCATGAGGATGCGAAGCAGCAGCAGGAATATATGGACCGTACCCTGGCGCATGACATGATGGCAGCGTCATTGACCGGGCTGAAGGTTGACAACGTGGACGACCTGAGTAAAGACGTGACCACGAGCTACGATTTGCAGGCGGCACACTTTGGAACAGCAACCGGACCGCTGTTGATGCTACGGCCGCGAGTACTTGGCTCGTATGCGTTGAATGTCGATCGCAAGCCGCGCAAAATCGCGATTGATATGGAGTCGACAATGAAGGCGACCGACGATTACGAAATAGCACTGCCGCCTGGGTACGTTGTGGATGAACTACCTGACGCGGTGAGTGAGGATTTTGGGTTTGCTGCCTACGAAAGCAAGACGGAGTTGCATGGCAACTCGCTGCATTACAGCCGCACTTTTACCATGCGCAAGGTGATGCTGCCGCCGGAGAAATATTCCGACGTGCAAAAACTGGCCGCCGTGATTGCCGCGGATGAAGATGGCCGGGTTGTTCTGAAGCGTGAGAAATAGCAACAAGGAGCCAGTAGTCTTATTTTTTTGAGTCGAGAGGGTAGGAATGCAGAGCAAACTGAGTTCGCGTTCAACGTGGCGGGTAGCTGGATTGTTGGCAGCAACGATGGCGATTGTGCTGAGTGCGACGGCGGCGTATGGGGCCGACACTTTCCAAAAGCCAACTAAGGAAGAGTTGGAGATGAAGTCTCTGCCGGGATTCCCGGGGGCGGCCGCGGTCGTGCTCTTCCGGGAAGAGATTACCAAGGACGATCTGCATGAGGTGCTGCACTATGAGCGCATCAAGATATTGACTGAAGAGGGCAAGAATTATGCCAACGTCTCCATAGGTTTTGTGCGGACGTCGGACATTGGCGCGGACTACAGCGGGGATCAAAAGACGATTGAAGATGTTATCGGGCGCACAATTCATGCCGATGGCACCATTATTCCGTTCACCGGCAAGCCTTATCTGAAGACGGAGAGCAAAGGGCAGACGAAGGACATCGGGTTCGCGATTCAGGAAAAGGTCTTCACGCTGCCGGACGTGGAGGTGGGAAGCATAATCGAGTACCGCTATGCGACAAGGTTTGCTGACAACATTGTGGAGGAGCCGCAATGGATAATCCAGGGGGACTTATATGTGAGGCAAGCACACTACATGTGGGCGCCAACAACGCATGAGCTTTACGACCCTGAGGCAAATTCTCCGGTCAACTCGATTACGTGGTTTCCGATACTGCCGGCTGGGGCGAAGATCGAGACGCATGAGGTGCCGGTTACCGGCATCTCAGGAGGCCCGTCGCGAACATACGACTTGACGGTGAAAGACATCCCTCCGAGCGTGCATGAAGAGTTTCAGCCACCTACGGCGAGCTATAGCTACCGTGTGCTTTTCAATTTCACCGCTTATAGGAGCACAGCGGAATACTGGCAGGCGAAGGGCAAGGCGTGGTCGAAGAGGGTGGACCAATTTGCTGACCCGCATAAACAAGAGCTGATCGAGGCAGTACAGACGGCCACTGCGGGCGCGAATTCTCAGGAAGATAAGCTCAAGAAAATTTATGCACTGGTGATGAGCCTCGAAAATACGAAGTTCACAAGGGCGCATGAGAGCGCGGAAGACAGGGCAGAGGGCCGCAAGGTATCAACCGCGGTTGACGTGTTGGCGCTCAAACGAGGGAGTTCCACGCAGCTTACGGAGCTTTTTATCGCGATGGCTCGCGCGGCCGGCATGAAGGCCTATGCGATGTATGTGCCGGACCGGAGCAAAGACCTCTTCACGCCGCAGTGGCTTAGCTTTTCACAGTTCGATGATGTGATCGCCGTGGTGAATGTGGGCGGCAAGGAGCAATTCTTCGATCCGGGTGCGCGGTATTGCCCCTACGAGCACCTGGCATGGCAGCACACCTTCGTGCGCGGCCTGCGACAGACAGATAGTGGCACTGACTTTGGAGTCACACCTGGCGATCTCTATACAGCGAACAAGACCTCACGAGTTGCGAACCTGGTGATGGACGCGCACGGCGAAATATCTGGGGGCATCGACCTGACATTTGCTGGATCGCCGGCGCTGAATTGGCGGCAATTGGCGCTGCGATCCGATATGGCGGCAGTGAAGCACGACTTGCGGCTGACTCTGGAAAACATGTTGCCGGCAAACATGGAAGTGAAGGTCGACACGATAGATAATCTGGCGGACTATGAGCTGCCATTGAAAGTGCACTTCACGGTGAAAGGTGCGGCGGGAACACCCACCGGGAAACGTCTGATGGTTCCGCTCGACTTGTTTGTGAGCAGGGAGCGGGCAACATTTCCCAGCGAGAAACGCGAGCAGGCTGTGTACTTCCACTTTCCCCTGATTATCCAGGATGCATTGCGCATCAAGCTGCCGAAAGAGATGACCGTGGAGGCAGTTCCAGACCAGGCGGCGCTGGGACTAGGCACGCCAAAGATGGCGGGGTACAACATCACTGTGACGAAGGAAGCAGACAGCTTCACGACGCGGAGAGACTATGTCTTTGGCAGCGTTGTGATCTTACCCGCGGACTATGCAGGTTTGCGCACTTTCTACTCGCAGTTTGAGAGCAAGGACAAAGAGAGCGTGGTGTTGAAGACGGATGTGGCAGTGACTGCCGGCGCGAGTGCTCCAGCGAACCAGTAGGTATGACGGTGCTTAAAGGTGGCAGATCTTCACAACGCTGTTTGCGTAGGGGCAGGTGTGGCGCGTGGGCGTAGACGCGTGCAGGACCATCCAGGTGACGCCGAGAGGCAGAAGGCGAGAGTCGCGGGTGGAATCGTCGAGTGAGCTGAGGTTGGTTTGCACGGTCGCGCCTCGAAGCCATGCATCGGCGAGTGCGGGAGTGATGGCGGCCTCACCGCCGTCCTTGGAGTGGTCAGGCAGAATGCTGCGCTGAGCGGTTGCGCGGAAAGTTTGTGCGTCTTCGCCTTCGGTGGTTATGTAGTTGGCGTCGATAGCAAAGAAGGCATTGGTTGGGGTGTGATCGCGCGACCAGAGGAAGGCTTGCGCCCAGGCATTGGGGTTGGAGCGGCCGGGGATCTCGAGGTGTATGGACGCAGGAAAGGCCCAGCGCTGGACAGTGAACATGATTCCTGCGAAGCCGAGGATCACAGCGAAGGGCAGAGAGCGAAGCGCGGAGCTGGGCTGAAGTGTGCGGTGGTGAGTGGCGAAGCACAGTTGATGCAGCGCTGCGCCGAGCAGCATCCCCATAACAGCGTAGATCAATACGAAGACACGCAATGGTTGCCAGCGGGCAATGAGATGCGTGGAGAGATTTTCGCGGGCGAATAGCAGAGCAACCAAAGTGGCGATTAAGCCGATGGCGATGGCGGCGCAGCAAAGCGCAGTAATTGGGGGCGAAAAGACGATACGGCGCTGCCGTTGCAGCGCAGCGAAGATCAACAGCGGAACGATGATGCCGAGCAGCTCGTACCAATGCCATTGGGAGAGGAACCAGTAGTAACGCGTGACTTCGGCGGCGAACAGTGCGGGTGATTCATGGGGGGCTTTCAGTTGAATGACAAGCGCGGCACCGAGAACGAGGACGATGAGAAATGCGAGTAGTGCAAACGCGCGACGGGAACGGAAGATGCGAATGAGGACAATGAATGCGAGAGCATAGCTCGTCATTAGCGGATGGAAAAGAAAAGCGATGACGATGCAGAGAGCGCATGCTGAGAAGGAGCGTGGCGTGAGACGCCACTCATCCAAAGAAAATGCAATGGCGAGCAGGGAGAGCGGAAGAGAAAAGTTGCGCGCGGTGAGGTAAGGGTCCATCAGCATGAGTGAGGTTGCGGCGACGGGAAGAGTCCACCAAGCGGCGAGGAGTGCGACTCCTGCGAACTGCGCAGGTTCTGAAGGGATGATTCGGCGGAGAATCTGACGCCCGGCAAAGAGCGTGAGAGCGATGCTGAAGAGGTAGAGGAGGAAAAGTGTCCACGAAAGCGACAGATGGGTGAAGCGGACGAGCATCGCAACGAAAGGCGCAAAGACAGAGAAGCGAAGATGCTCGGTGACGAAAGCTGTATCGAGTGGGAAGAGCGAAGGGTCGAGTTTCCAAAGAACTCCGGCGACATAGAGGCCACCATCTTCAGCGAGGGGATGGTAGCCGTGGACGAAAAGGACGAGGAGCGTGAGCGCGACAAGGAGAGCAAGCCAACGGGAGCGGGGCCAGGGTGTTGGAGCGAAGCGCTGGGTGTGCGGAAGTTTCACTTCTGATAAGGCTAATGCAGTAATGCCGTGAGAGCGAGTGAGTTCCTCGAAATCAGGCGCGCGGAAGTTACAATGAAATAGAGCCAATGAGCAATTCAAGACAAATGGTGGCCGGCATGCGCTGCGCTGGGGTGAGCAAGTGACGCGCGAGCGGCGATTCAGCCTGTTGAAGATGCTGCCGGGGCTGGCAGTTAGCATTTTTTTTATCTGGTGGACGTATGTGCGGGTGGGGCCGACCGGGAATCGCGGCTTCAATGCGGCGGCGTTTCGCGGTCTGCATGTGCAGGCTCCGAGCTGGATTGCTGGAGTAGTTCTATTTGGCGTGGCGGGATATACGGTGCGATGCTGCCGGTCCTGGGCGATGTTGAAGAGCCGCGGAGCGAAGTTCAGTGTGTGCGCACGAGTGTTTATGACGTCGCTGGCAGCAAACAATGTGCTGCCACTGCGCATTGGCGACGTGATGCGGATATTTAACTACGCCGACGATGTGAACGCGACTCCGTCGATCGTGCTGAGTACGGTGATTTTGGAAAAGCTGCTGGACGTTTTTTCGCTGGCTGTGTTGTTCGTGACGACGATGCAGTTTGGGGTGGGGGTCTCCGCGCATGTGAAGGAAGTGGCGGAGATTGGACTTGCAATTTCGGTTATGGGGCTGTTGGTGATGGTCTTTGGAGCACGGACGCTGCAGGCACCGCTCGAAAAATTGTTTGCCAAGACGGCCAACGAGAAATTGAAAAAGGTGGAGCACTGGGTGACGCTGGCGCTCGATTGCATTCGGCAGATTGGTGTGGCTGGGACGTTGATGCTGGTGTTCTACAGCACGGTGGCCTGGGTGTGCGAGTGCCTGATGTATGTTTCGATCGCGAAAGCAATTGGTTTGAACAGTGCAGCGGTTGGACCGTGGCAGTCGACGGCGGAGGCGAATCTATCGTTCCTGATTCCGAGCTCTCCCGGCGGCATTGGGCCATTTGAGCTTGCGTGCGAGGACGCGATGACGCGCGCCGGTTCGAGCGCGGCGGTGAGCGCGATCTATGGGTTGCTGGTGCATGTTTGGTTGATAGCTGGAATTACTCTTGTAGGTGGCGCGATGTTTCTGGCACACCGTGCGCATATGGCTAGGCGCCGGCCACTTCTTGAAGAGATTGAAACCCTGCCGGTCGAGCTACCTTAGAGCCAGTGATTTGTGATTAAGAAAGGCAAGAGATGTATAGGACTTTGCAGCAACGGTTGCAGGCACGGATTGGGACGCTTGTGGAAGAGCGGTACGGGGCTACGCTCCCGAATCTGAATGTTGAGTTGCCACCGAAGATTGAGTTTGGCGAGATGGCATTGCCTGTGGCGTTCGAGCTCGCTAAGAGGCTGAAGAAGGCTCCGCGAGCGATTGCGGCGGAGCTCAAAGATGCGCTTGCTGAGGCCGAAGGCGTTGCAAGCGTGGAGATTGCGGGTGCTGGCTACCTGAATGTGAAGCTGGACCGTGCAGCTGTTGTGAAGCGTATGGCGGCTGATGAGCACGCGGGCGTAGGCGGCGCTGGGTTCAAGCTGGTGGAGCATACGAGCATCAATCCCAATAAGGCGGCGCATGTGGGGCACCTGCGCAACGCGATCCTAGGCGACACATTTGCGCGCATGCTGAAGCCGGATGAATTCAAGGCCGGATTTGCGACGGGCGTACAGAACTATATCGATAACACCGGCGTGCAGGTGGCGGATATTGTTGTAGCCGTTACAGTGTTGAGGGGCATGACACTGGCTCAGGTGCGTGAGTGGCTGTCTGGATTAGCCGCGATGAATATGCGACTGGATTATGCATGCTGGGATTTATATTCCGAGGTTTCGCAGTGGTATGACGCGGAGCCGAGTGAGACTGTTGCACGCAAGGCGTTGCGGCTGGAGACTCTGCACAAGATTGAGGCGGGCAAGAATGAGACTGCGGAGATTGCGGAACTGATCGCTACAGGTGTGTTGCGCAGGCACCTTGAGACGATGGAGCGGCTGGGAATTGAATACGACTTTTTGCCGCGCGAGAGCGAGATTCTGCATCTGCACTTCTGGCAGGCAGCTCGCAAGCTAATGGTAGACGCCTGCGTGCTTTACCTGGAGACGGAGGGGAAGAACAAAGGCTGCTGGGTGATGCGTCGCGCGGGAGCTGAAGGGCCTGAAGTTGGACCGGACGAAGATGCAAAGATTCTGGTGCGCTCGAACGGAACGGTGACTTATGTCGGCAAGGACATTGCGTATCACTTATGGAAGTTTGGGCTGCTGAAGATTGACTTTGGGTATGCAAAGTTTCGTGAATATACGACGCACACCTGCTGGGTGTCGACGATGCATGGTGAAGAGCCTCATCCGAGTTTTGGGCATGCGGATGCGATCTACAACGTAATCGATTCGCGTCAGGACGATCCGCAGGCGCAGGTGAAAGAGGCGCTGCGCGTGTTGGGCTATACGGAAGCGAGTGAGCATTTCACTCATCTGAATTATGCGTTTGTGGGGTTGACCGCGCGGACGGCGGAAGAGCTGGGATATGTGCTGAGTGAGGAAGACAAGGCTCGCGCGTTTATTGAGGTGAGTGGACGCAAAGGCTTTGGTGTAAAGGCAGATGATCTGATTGATCGGATGATAGGGGCGGCACGGGTGGAGGTGGAAGCAAGGCATCCTGAGCTGGGCGTGGAAGAGCGCGCAGAGATTGCAGATGCAATCGGCGTGGGAGCGCTACGGTACTTCATGCTGCGCTTTACGCGGAACACCGTGATCGCGTTCGACTTCAAGGATGCGTTGAGCTTTGATGGGGAGACGGGGCCGTATGCCCAGTATGCGGCTGTGAGGGCGGGGAATATCTTCCGTAAGGCGGGTGTGGCGGAAGAGGCTGCGCTGGCGGCGCTGGCTGGGATGGATGTGGGTGAGTTGCTGAGCGGAGAAGATGGGACGAGTGTTTGGGAGTTGTGGCTGACAGCATCGCGGCTATCGCTGGTACTTGAGCAGGCGATTGCGGCCGCAGAGCCGGCGATCCTGGCGAAGTATGCGTTTCAGCTGGCGCAGCAGTTCAACAACTTCTATCACCGTCACCATATTCTGACGGAGACGGATGAGTCGCGAAAAATGCTGTTGCTGGCTACAGCGGCGGTAGCCAAGCGCGAATTGACGCGCGTGCTGGGTTGGATGGGAATGCGCGTTCCAGCAGCGATGTAATTATTTTGGTGTCGCAGCAGGGGCAGCGGGAGCGGCGGGGCGTGGGCCGCGTTCTTCCGGCTTGGGAACAAAGACGGCCGGCTGCTCGGAGCCGCGGTGGCAGGTGCCGCAGGTGACGGGGTTTTCAGCCTTGGGGTTATTGAGCTGGGAGACGAATTGCGTGTTGATGGTCTCGGTCATTTTGATCATCAGGCGCGCTTTATCTTTCTTGGGGTTGGCGTCTGAGGCGAAGTCGTTGCGCTTGGTTTCAGGATTGCGTGCGTGGCAGAATTCACACTCGACACCGAGGGCGCCTTCGAAGCCATGCATGATGGTGTTTACCTGATCGCCGGTGGTGTCTTTGGGCAGAGCTTTGAGGTTGGTTGGCGCCGGGCGCGGGCCGCGAGGACGCTGCTGCTGGCCGGCGGGAGGTGCTCCGGCGGGAGGTGTTCCAGCCGGCGGGGCGGGGGTTTGGGCGAAGGCAGCGGCGGCAAATGCGAGGCACAAAGCGGGAACGAGGTTGCGTGTGAATCGGGTCATTGCGTCGAAGTCCTTCAAAGGAAAGTTGTGGTGCTGGTTAGAACGAAGTTTATGGAGCAACAAGGCGGGTGTCAATTTGTCGATGCGTAGCCGCGGACCCACTCGGTGATGCTGCGGACGGCGATGCCGCTGGGGCCTTTGGATTGCCAGGCTTTGTGTTCGTCGATCCACGCGGTTGAGGCGATGTCGAGGTGGAGCCATGGGGTTTCGCCGACAAATTCCTTGAGGAACATGGCGGCGGTGATGGAGCCACCGTAGCGGGAGTTGCCGGTGTTCTGGATGTCGGCGATGGATGATTTGATCTGATCACGGTAGTCGTCGGTGCAGGGCATGGACCAGAATTTTTCGCCGGAGTTCCAAGCCGCGGAGAAGAACTTTGCGGAGGTTTCATCGCTGTTGGTAAAGAGGCCGGCGTTGAGTTGACCGAGAGCGACGCCGATGGCGCCGGTGAGGGTGGCTGCGTCAACGAGGACAGTGGCGCCGAGCTGCTGAGCGTAGTGCAGGCCGTCGGCGAGGACGAGGCGGCCTTCAGCGTCAGTGTTGAGGACTTCGATGGTCTTGCCGGACATGGCGGTGAGGACATCGCCAGGTTTGAAGGCGCGGCCGTCGGGCATGTTCTCGCAGGAGCAGATGACGGAGATGACGCGCACGGTGGGTTTGAGCAGAGCGATGGCGCGCATGGCCCCGAGCATGGCGGCGGAGCCGGCCATGTCGTATTTCATCTTGTCCATGTTGTCGGCGGGCTTGATGGAGATGCCGCCGGTGTCAAAGGTGATGCCCTTGCCGACGAGACCAAGGGTGGGTGAGTCTCCGGCAGGTGCGGTTGGCGGTTCGTAACGGAGGACGATGAGAGCGGGTGGCTCAGAAGAGCCTTGGGTGACGGCGGCAAAGGCTCCCATTTTGAGGGCGAGGATCTTGTCCATGGAGTGGACTTCGCAGTGGAGGCCGACGGACTCCGCCATGGCCGTGGCGCGGTGGCCAAGCTCGGTGGGGGTGAGGACATTGCCGGGCTCATTGACGAGGGCGCGGGCGAAGTTTTGACTCGTGCCGAAGATGCGGCCTTCGTTGAGGCCGAGCTCGATGGCTGCGAGCTGATTTTTGATTTGGACGGGGGTGACCAAGGTGAGCGCATGGATGGACTGGTCTTTACGGTCGGAGCGGTAGGTGTCGATGTCGAAGTCAGCGATGAAGGCGCCTTCGATGAGAGCGCGAGTAACGGGGCCGACGGGGAGAGATTCGCTTTCTGGGAAGGCAATAGCGAGCTCGTGCAGACCGCGGGGTCTGCAGAAGCGGACGGCGGCGCCTGCACCTTTGCGAGCCTCGTGGATGGTGAGGGATTTGGCTTTGCCGAGGCCGATGATGAGAAGGCGCTCGGCCTTGAGGCCGGAGGGCGTGTGCAGGAGGAGGGTTTCGCCGATGGTGGCCTTGAATTCCTGCGAGGCGAGCCAAGGGGCAGCGACTGCGGTGATGGCACTGGAAGTGGTGAGGAGCGCGGGTGTGGCGTCGGGGCCGGTACTGGTGTCGACGGCGAAGACGGCGAGCAGGGGCGTGGCGAGGTCGGCTGGGTTCTGGAAGAGGAGATTGGTGTTCACGGTTCCCATGCTAATTGATGGGGGTGTGTTCTCCGGGGCTAAAGCCGGTTTGGTTTTGATGTTTGATTCAGGGGCTTGAAAGCCCCTGTTCGGTCGAGTGAAACGGGCAGAGATGGCGGTTGTGGTTGAACGGTTCGAACGGCATACGCGCCGCGATGATTCTCGGGGTCCTTCGACTGCGCTACTCGCTTTGCGAGTAGCTTCGCTCAGGATGACAGCGTTTTCATTTGTGCCCACAGCCTGAACGGACGGAAGTGTTCCGGGCGAGCTTTCTGCCGCCAATTCTTTCTCGCGGGCTTTTTGCTCGTTCCATTCTCTTAGGATGCGGACGACGGTGGATTCGCGACCGTTGTTTTCGGTGACTTCGGATTGTGGAGCGAGTGGGCCGAAGTCGGCGTCGTTGACGATTTCTTCGATGGGCTGAGAATCGGGTGCGATGTGTTTGCCGAGGTTGAGGCTGGCGATCTGGAGGCCGTAGAGAAGCAGTCCTGCGCGGCGCGGGTCGATGGAGTTGGAGGCGATGCGCTGCAGGACTTCGCCGATGGAGAGCTGGATGGCGGAGCGGTCTTCGGGGAGCGGGAGGGTGAAGGATTCTTTCTTTGAGTTTGCAATGACCCCACCTTTCGACGATGAAGCTGTCGAAGGATGGGCCACCCGGCCTCTTGTGGTGTGGTGGAAGTAGCAGAAGTCTTCTCCGCGAAGTGATGGGCTGGCGCAGCGGCGGCCGTCGGTGTGAATGTGGCGGCACTGGAAGCGCTTGATGACGATGGCTGACTTGGTTTCTGTGTTCATGGCTGGCCCACCCCCATGGGCATGTTTTTGTGCAAAATCTTCCATTGATGGAAGTTAGGTCTTGATCGGTTCAAGAATTCGGGTTCTAAGTTGTAAGTTTTAAACCGCACCTGGGATGCCCGCTTGATGGGTCCTGCGACAATGCCGCACGACAAACCTGAAGTAGGCTCCTGAGTTCTATTTTATAAGGCGTGTCAATAGATTTGGCTGTGGGAAGCTTGCAAAGTCTTGAGGGGATGAGAGAAGAAAGTTTGGGTTGTGGGCAGGAAGACACAGCAGGGGGATGGGGACAAGGGACAGAATCCCGGGAGAGCAAAGGCTAAGGCTTTTGAACGCAAAGTACGCAATGTTTAAACAAAGGTAGCGAAGGAAGGCAGAAGCCAGGGCGCTCCACCTTGGCGCGCGTAGAATTTCGCACATGTCCAGTTCACAGGATTGGCCGGTCGAGCTGGATGCGCTATGTGCCGCGCCAGAACATCACACGCTCCTACTTGAGAATGACGCTGTACGGGTACTGGATACATGCGTGCCGCCGGGTGAGAGTGTCCCGCTGCATACGCATTGCTGGCCCAGCACCCTCTACATCGTGCGCTGGAGTGATTTTGTTCGCCGTGATGCAGCCGGCGCTGTGGTCGTGGACAGCCGGGGAAAGGCGAGGATGGCCGAGGGGAGCGCTGTGTGGTCAGGTCCGCTGGGGCCGCACACGCTGGAGAATGTGGGAGACGCTGAACTGCGGGTAATCAGCGTGGAGATGAAGAGTCGAGGCTAGCGGCGCTGGCTGCGTGCGATGGCGGCCTTAGCTTCTTTGTCGGCTTCGCGGTTGCGTTCGGTGGCGCGCTTGTCCCAATCCTGCTTGCCCTTGGCCAGGGCGAGTTCGCATTTGACGCGGCCGTTGCGGAAATAAAGCTTGACCGGGATGAGGGTGTAGCCTTTTTGCTTCGTCAAACCCTGCAGCTTGTCGATCTCACGTTTGTGGAGGAGAAGTTTGCGGGTTCTCAGGGACTCGTGGTTCATAGCGTTGCCGTGGGAAAAGGGTCCGATGTGGGCGTTGAGGAGGAAGACTTCGCCGTCTTTGAGGAGGCCGTAGGCGTCCTTGAGGTTGGCATTGCCTTCGCGGATGGATTTGACCTCAGTGCCGCGGAGGGCGACGCCGCACTCGAAGCGGTCGGTGAGGAAATAGTTGTGGCTGGCGGAGCGGTTGAAGGCTGCGTCGCGGGCTCCGGAAGCAACGGGATCACGGTCCCTGGGCTTGGCTGAGGGCTTAGGGGGCGCAGGAGCAGTCGGATTGGATAGCGAACGAGGCATTGAAACGTCAAAAGGGCAGTGATTCGTGAAAAGTGAGTAGTGAATAGAAAAAGCGTTGTTAGTAACAGATTACAGGTGATGGCAAGTGGACCCGAGCATTAGGGCGAGTCAGGGACGTGAGAGGGCCGGGTAAGCCTCCGCGGAAAGAGCAGCGACTAAGCTGGGCAGGGACGATTTTGGGAGAGTTTAGAGATGCAGATAGCCGGTAAGCGGATGGTATTATCAAACGTGCCCGACCAACCGCTCCAAACCGCAGCAGGGGCCGCTACGCCGTGTGTTTTGCGGCATTTAGCAGGCCGAGCGAGGCAGAGTTCTGCAAGCAGCAGAAGTTCGGCGAGCATAGTTCGAGGCTATCGGGAGCGGGTCGAGAGCATGCTGGAAACTAGAGCTGGAAGACCGGGGAAAATGCATTTCGCAATGAAGAAGCTGTATGCAGGATTTGCGCTGATATTGCTGTGCGGGATGCTGGGCGCGACGGCTCATGCGCAATCGGCAGGCGCGTGGGACAAAAAGGGCGCGAGCGCTGAAGCTCGCGACGACTGGGATGGGGCCTTTGAAGCCTATCGCCAGGCACATCTGAAGAAGCCCTTCGACCTTCGCTACAAGACGCACTATGAACGGATGCGGTTCCAGGCAGCGAATGCGCATGTGGATCGCGGGCGCGTATTGCGACAGTCCGGCGACCAGGACGGCGCGATTACGGAATTTTCGAGAGCGCTGCAGATCGATCCCGGCAACCAGGCAGCTTCGCAGGAGTTGGAGCAGACGACCAAGCCGAAGGCTCCGCCGGGGGCTGCGACAACAGGGCCGGGTGGAGCTGGCGGAGGCGTAGCGCTGACGCCGATGGGCAATGAGCAGACACCATACCAAGTGCAGGTGCAGAAGGACATACTCTCGCTGGGCGGGCCGGTGACCCTGCAGCCGGTGAACAATGACCCGATTTCGCTGCGGATGTCAGAAGACTCGAAGGTGATCTACCAGGCGATTGGAAAAGCGGCGGGGCTGAATGTGATTTTTGACCCGGAATATACCTCCAAGAGGATCCCGGTGGAGCTGAACAATGTGAGCCTGGGGGACGCGCTGCGGATCGTGGGAACGCTGAGCGGAACGTTCTGGAAGCCGGTGACATCGAACACGCTTTTCGTGGCGCAGAACAATCAAACCAAGCGTCATGAGATGGAAGACCTGGCGACGCAGACGTTTTACCTGACGAACGTTTCGCAACAGAATGACGCCAACGAAATCCTGGTAGCGCTGCGCAACCTGCTAGATGCGTCCGTGAAAGTTTTTCTGGTGGCAAGCCAGAACGCGATTGTGCTGCGCGCGACTCCTGATGAGCTGCTGCTGGCGGAAAAATTGATTAACGACCTTGACCGAACGAGGCCGGAAGTAGTGATCGACGTGGCTGTGCTGGAAGTAAGCCGCGACAAGATTCGTAACCTGGGCATAACGCTGCCGACGAGCTTTGGAATGACACCGCAGCTACCGACGACAAGCGCTACGACCGGAACGACTACAACAACTGGGACCACAGCCGGCACGACGGGCACCGGTTTGACGCTGAATAACATTGCGAACATCAACGCGACAGACTTTGCCGTGACTGTTACCGGCGGTACGGTGAATGCGTTGCTGTCAGACTCAGATACCCGGATATTGCAGAATCCACGCATTCGTGCGACGGATGGGCAGCGCGCGCAGTTGAAGATTGGATCGAAGATTCCTGTGGCGACTGGATCGTACAACGCAGGTGTTTCCACCGGCATTGCGAGCGTTGGCGTGCAGACGCAGTTCACGTACCTGGATGTAGGCGTGAACATCGACATTACGCCGTCAGTGCATTATGACCGCGAGATTTCGATGAAGATGCATATTGAGGTTTCGAGCCAAAACGGAAACGTGACGATTTCTAACGTCACCGAGCCGATCATTGCGCAGAAGGTGGCGGACCAAACGATCCAAGTGAAGGACGGCGAGCCTTCGCTGCTGGCCGGCATTCTGACGAAACAGGACTCGAAGAATGTGAATGGAACGCCAGGGCTGGGCGAGATTCCATTCTTGAAATATTTTTTCTCATCGCAGAATAAAGAGCAGCAGTCGGACGAGATTGTTTTCCTTGTGATTCCGCACATTGTGCGCGAAGCAGTGCTAACGGATGTGAATACCCGGGCGTTTTATACGGGCACCAGTAATTCGATTGAGCTGATGCGTAAGACGCCGGACCAGAACAAAGCGATGGCACCTGTAGCAGGAACGAGCGTGCCAGCTGTGGCAATCCAACCAACGACGGCTGCGAATGCGGCATCGTCGATGATTACGAAGATTGCTGCTGACGGACAGGCGATTGCGCCTCCGGGAATTGGAAATCCGGCTGAAGCGGCTGCGAATGCTGCTGTGACAAGCGTGGCCGGCGCGCCAGTACAACTGAACCTGGTGCCGGCGATGAATAACCAGCCCGTGGGGTCTACGTTCCAGGTGGCAGTAATGCTATCGAACGCGAACGATCTGTACAGCGTGCCGTTGCAGATACAGTTCAATTCCAAGGTGCTGAACCTGGTGAATGTCGATGCCGGTAACCTGCTGAGCCAAGATGGTCAGGCAGTTGCGCTAGTGCATCGCGATGAAGGCGATGGAGCGGTGACGATTTCGGCCTCGCGCCCACCGGGAGTGACTGGCGTGAACGGCTCAGGCACGGTTTGTACGCTGACGTTCAAGGCGGTTGGGCCGGGAGACTCTGCTCTACAGATGGTGCGAATTGGCGCCAAGGACAGCAGGCAGAACAGCCTGCCGGCGGTAGGAACTCCTGCAACCGTGCATGTGCAGTAGGGCAGACAGTAGTGAGTAGACAGCAGGATCAAAGGCCGTGAGGCGGGAGTTGGAAATGTGGCGCAGATCAGGAGAGGCGGGTGTAACGCTTGTCGAGCTGATTATTGTGTGCGCGATTCTTTCGATCCTGGCGATGGCAGCGCTGCCGGTAGTGAAGTTTGAGGTGAAGCGCAATAAGGAGCGGGAGTTGAGGGCCGACCTGTGGGAGATGCGCGCGGCGATTGACGCGTATAAAGACGCCGCCGACAAGGGAGCGATCCAGACCAAAGCGGACTCCAACAACTATCCGCCGGACCTGCAGACGCTGGTGGATGGAGTGGACATCCAGTCAAAGAAGGTGCGGTTTTTGCGGAAGATCCCGGTAGACCCGATGACTGGATCGGAAGACTGGGGGCTGCGGTCGAACCAGGATGAGCCGGATTCGGACAGCTTTGGCGGGCAGGATGTTTTTGATGTGTACAGCAAGAGCATGGGAACGGCGCTGGATGGATCGAAGTACAGCACGTGGTAGCAGGCAGTGGCTAGTGGTTAGTGATTAGGAATGCGGATGATGAGCATGATGCCAAAACGGAGAGCGGCGGGCGAGCGTGGATTTACGCTGGTGGAGCTGATTATCGTGATGGCGGTCATTGGAATCCTGCTGACGATTGCGATCCCGGCGTATCTGCAGGCGATCAAGAAGGCCAAGGAAGCCGTTCTGAAAGAGGATTTGCACACGATACGGACGGCCATTGACCAATACACGGTGGACAAGGAAAAAGCGCCGCAGACGCTGGATGACCTGGTGCAGGCGGGGTATTTGAAGGTGATTCCGATTGACCCGATGACCAGCCGCAGCGATACGTGGATGCCGGTGGAATCGGACACGCTGATGGATATTAACGAGACGCAGGGGGGCCTGGAGAGTGTGAATTCAGGCTCGCAGGCGATTGCAATGGATGGGACGAGCTACGGGACGTGGTGAGGCTGGTGGCGGGTGAGGCTGGAGTGGGATGCAGCTCGAGTTTGTCACTGAGATGTAACTTGAGCAGCGGGCTGTAAACCTATTGATAGGGAAAGCGTCTACAATGATAAGGCGAGCTGTGCCCTGACTGCAGAGCCCGGATGCAGGGGACCGGCTGGCCTGGAGCCCCTCCATGCGAATTGCGACTGCACGAAGCCTAACCCTTCTTACAATTTCCAGCCTTATCGCTGCAACATCGGTGATGGCACAGCAGCCGAGCTCGACACCGGCAGTGACGACTCCGCCCGCGGCAACGACACCTGCTGCAAGCGCGCCTGCTGCACAGACTCCTGCGGCTACGCCACAGACAACGACACCGGCAACTACGACGACGGCGACAGATTCTGCGACCAAGCCGGAAGATGACAAGACAGACAAGAGCAAGGCTGCGGCCAAGCCCGGGGATGCGACGGCGAAGGCGGATTCGATTCCATCGCCGGGCGACAACATGGATCAGCACATCAAGAAGGGCACTGAGGAAGATGTGAACGCTGTGGGGCAGCGTAACATTGGCGGCCGCGGCATGGGCAACTGGTACTCGACGAACTGGGAAGTCGGCACGGGCAAGCAATACTCAATGGAAGTTGAGAAGAGCTCGCACCTGGTGACTGACCCGGTGATTGTGGAATACGTGAATCGCGTGGGGCAGAACCTGGTGAGGAACTCCGACTCCAAGGTGCCGTTCACGATCAAGGTGCTGGATACCGACGAGATCAACGCGATGGCGCTGCCGGGCGGATTCTTCTATGTGAACTCCGGGCTGATATTGGCGTGCGATTCTGAAGATGAGCTGGCCGGCGTGATGGCGCACGAGATTTCGCACGTGGCTGCACACCACGCCGCGCGCGAGATGACCAAGATGAACTACATGCAGATTGGATCCATCCCGCTGATGATCTTTACACAGGGAACGTGGACCGGTTATGGCATTTACGAGGCAGCGCAGTTGGCTGTGCCGCTGACGTTCCTCTCGTTCTCGCGCGAGTACGAGGCGGAGGCGGACTACCTCGGCATCCAGTACATGTACCGCGCGGGGTATGACCCGCAGGGAATGGTTTCGATCTTTGAGAAGCTGTCAGCGCTGGAGAAGCACAAGCCGGGCGCGCTCTCGCGGGCGTTCAGCGATCACCCGGCGACTCCTGACCGCATAGCGAATGTGGAGACGGAGATTGCAAAAATCCTGCCAGCAAAGCCTGACTACCTGGTGACGACCAGCGAGTTCGATACGGTGAAGGCGCGGCTGGCGCGCATCCAGAACAAGCGTGGCGTGGATGGCAAGACGAACAGCAACAAGCCGACGCTGCGCCGTACAAGCAGCACGAACAATGACCCGAACGCTCCTACAACGAGCAGTGGCGACGATAAGCCGACGCTGGGCCGGAGAAACTAGTGGCTGGTGTTTAGTGGTTAGTGATTAGAAAAGGCAAGAAGGCGTGGCTTCGGTCGCGCCTTTTGCTTTGTGGAGCGAATAAAATAGAAGTATGAACGAGAAGAAAACTACGACCGGATACACCGACGACCACGCCAAGGCGGGGTTGGAGGTGAAGTTTCCAGCGATTGAGACGTGGCGCAACCAGTTTCCGAAGTACGAGATTTTGATCGACGACCCGGAATTTACCAGTGTGTGCCCGAAGACCAGCCTGCCGGATTTTGGCGTGCTGACCATCCGCTATATGCCTCGCGAGAAGTGCCTGGAGTTGAAGTCGCTGAAGGAGTATCTGTTCACGTATCGCAACCTGGGAATTTTTCAGGAGAACATCGTGAACCAGGTGCTGGAAGATGTGGTGAAGGCAACTGAGCCGGTGTGGTGCGAGATCAAGGGAGATTTTCGGCCGAGAGGCGGGATTTCGACGGTAGTGACGGCACGATGGCCGCGGACGGAAGAGATGCGGTAGGCTGCTGCAGATTACTCCGTGCCGGCCAGATAATAGATAGGCTTCAGCGGTAGTAGC
>Ga0206877_10163_pt1 | contig 19968 bp, 23 predicted proteins | sample Alteio_BWOrgCont_7_FD_152623 | JGI IMG/M metagenome (GOLD analysis project Ga0206877, IMG submission 152623) | Enriched cells from forest soil in Barre Woods Harvard Forest LTER site, Petersham, Massachusetts, United States -... | ecosystem: Environmental > Terrestrial > Soil > Temperate forest >...
TGAACCGAGAGTGCTTTTTTTCTGCTCCCCCTCCTCTTTACTCCCAAAATCCTTGTTAAGAACTCCAAATCAAAAAAATATTTGAATGATAATTTTTTTTTCATACTATGTCTTCGAAACCAAACTTTTGGAGGATCTTTATGAAAAACCGCCTCTTCAGCAGCTTTAAATATCTTATGTGCCCAATGCTGGCGTTCAGCCTACACGTCGGCGCAGCGACTTCTAACGATTTTGTAGAGCTCGTAGATCATGTTCCGACCAAGGGAGTGAACAAAGCAACTCTGATGCATCCCCTTGATCCGAACCAAGAGATTCATGTGAGTTTCGTTTTGCCTCTGAGAAATCAGAAAGAACTGGATGATTTGCTAGAACGCATTCAAGATCCGGCCGATCATGAACATTATGGCAAACATCTTACTTCAGAAGAATTTATCGAGCGATTTGCTCCCTTCCAGGAAGATTATGATAAAGTCGTGGCTTATGCCAACAGCCTAGGGTTGACGGTTCAGGACACGCATGCCAATCGCACGCTGCTCCATGTTAGCGGTCCGACACAGGCGATCGAAGCGGCTTTTAATCTCTTGCTACATCAGTATGTGCTGCCTGAAGGCCGGCAATTCTATGCTCCAAGTAAGAACCCTGAGGTGCATACTTCCTTGGCTTCCGTTGTTAGCGGAGTAGTGGGTCTAGATAGCTATGCACAATGGCATTCTTACCACCATCGCAAGGAAACGAGCCCTTCGTCTCTCGATGCATCCCAAGCATTTCCTTCTGGTCCTGGAGGCGGTTTCGCTCCTAAAGACATTAAAACGGCGTATAACCTCTCAGGCGTGACGACAAATGGCTCCAAGCAGATTATCGCTCTCTTCGAGCTTGCAAGCTATCAAGCCAGCGATATCAATACCTACACCCAACATTTTGGATTGCCATCCCCTAAATTGAAAAATATCTTAGTATCCGGAGGGAGCTCAAGCGGGATCGATGCAGAAGTCACTCTCGACATCGAACTTGCGATCGCACTAGCTCCTGAAAGTGAAATTTACGTTTACGAGGGGCCAAACTCGAATCAAGGAGTTCTGGATACATATAATCGGATTGCCACAGATAATCATGCCAAACAAGTAAGCACTTCTTGGGGATCGGGTGAAGATACGGTGAACACTCAATATCTTCACGCTGAGAATGCAATTTTCAAACAGATGGCAGCGCAGGGGCAGACGATTTATGCTGCCGCTGGCGATAGCGGAGCCTATGACGATTACCCCCATAATAAGTCTCTCATAGTGGATGATCCCGCTTCTCAACCTTACGTCGTAGGCGTAGGAGGGACTAGCCTGAAAGTCAATACATCGACCGGCGCTTATCTGACCGAATCCGTATGGAATAATGGTCTGGGCAACGGAGCCGCTGGAGGCGGTGTCAGCGCTGTTTGGCCTATTCCATCGTGGCAAACCAATGTGTCCACAGTATATTCAAAATCCAAACGCAACGTTCCCGATGTGGCGCTGGATGCAGATCCAGATACAGGCTATGCGATTTACTTTGATGGCAAATGGCAGATCTTTGGCGGCACAAGTTGCGCAGCGCCTCTCTGGGCTGCTTTTACTGCTTGCGTGAATCAAGAGCTGACGGCTGCCAATAAGCCGGCATTAGGATTTGCGAACCCTAAAATTTATGCCATTGGAACCGGAGCGGCCTATACAACTGATTTTCATGATATAACAATAGGCAACAACCTATTTTATCACGCATCAAAGGGTTATGATAACGCCTCTGGATGGGGTTCTTTCAACGGAGCCAATTTATATACAAACTTGACGAGTGGGAATTCGTTTTCCATAACAGCGCCTCATTGCCACATTCTTTTCCAGAACGAAGCTCCTTTCACCCAAGGGAAAACCGGCACCTACGAGATTGTCGTATCGAATTCAGGCAATGCTTCGACCACGCACCCTGTAACCGTAACGATTAACCTTCCTAGCGGCGTCACCTATAGTTCTTTCACTGGCGAAGGATGGAGTTTTAACCACAGCGCGCTTTCTTTCACGCACAGTCATCTACTGCACCCCGGTTCTAAGTATCCGGCAATACAATTACATGTGGAAATAGCGGATACGGCCCCCTCTTCGCTCATATCTACAGCCACCGTATCAGGCGGCGGGTCTCCTTGCGAGACGGTCACGAACGTAGTTGACCGTGCAAATGCTGCCATCGGAAATTAAATGATCGGCACCGACTGCGCTTCCTTAAGGCGAGGGAGCGCAGCGCCTAAGCCAATGTAAAACAATCCCCGTCAAAAACCCGGTTTTTTCAGGTTGTATTGACGGGGGTTTTCTTTTCTAGCAAACATTATTCGATGGCTGGATCCCATTGATCGAAGGTAACGAGGACTTGCTTAAAGGCCACAGGTTGTATTGCCTTGGGACCTTTGAAAACATGATCGAGAGTGAAGACTAAATAGAGTATGAAAGAGAGATAGCCAGCTAGAAGAGCTGTCATCAACATTTGGCTTCGCATATTCTCTAGGCCAAAGAAAAACATGAATCCAATTGTGATCATGGCGCCAATCAGAAGGAGGCTCCACATCATTCCTCCCAAATGTTCTTTGGAGCTGAATTGTCTTGCAAGGCGGGCGTTCATCAATTGGTCCAATTTCGAAATCGTCTGCTCATACCAGATCCGCACCTTTTCATCTTGCAGGTCGACTGAGTAATATCTGTTCCAAAGTTCCCGTAGGATTTTTTGCGATCCTCGACGGGTTGTTTCGCTGCTTGGAAGTTTCCATTCGACATGGATGACGTAATCGACATAGGTGCGCAAGGCCGATCGGATGGGGACACGGCTCTTGAGAGGCAAAAAATCGGCGTCACGGTACAAATCGGAGAGCATGGTCACTTCCGTATGGATCGTTTCTTCCGCCTGGTTGTAGCGGGTTTGGACGTTGATGACCATGAATCCCAAGATCACGCTATAGAGGACGCCAATGATGCTTTTCCGGACGAGCCAAAGAATGACCAGCGAGACAAGGATCGTTGGAATAACGACGAGGAGGCAAGAGAAAATCCAAACAGGAGAAGCGAGTAAAAATTGCATAAATGTTCTACATACAGAAAAGTTTTTTTATTCGCGAGACTGAGTGAGTCTTTTGAGGATGCCTACAGTGATTTCTTGGATTTCAATTCAACGAGAGTTGCGGCAACCCAATTCAGTTGAGGCTTGTCAGGAAAATATTCCGATACATCGACCAACCTGAGATCTCGAATACGTCCTTCAAGCGGACCTAGGAGAAAGCGGAGCACTTGACCTACTTCACTTGTATCGCTGAAGGTCTTGAAGCAATACTTCCGATATGCAAGCAAATCATGACCCGCCAAGAGATGCAAATTTTCTTTGATTGTCTGATAGGCGTATCTATGCGCTGCTTGGGAAATAGGAATCTTTTCTTCTATGCCATCCGAAACTTGTCCAGAAGAGACATAAGCTGTCCCATGATGACAAAGATCTCCTGTAGCAACAACAATGGATTTTGCGGCTAATTGCTTCAATTCCTCAATGCCTGGGAGAAATTCTGGCTGTCTAGGAACTAGATTAGGATAACGCATGACTACATTGGGAGCCTTTATTCCCTCTCTCTTTGCGGCTTGTTCAAGTAAGAACACAAAACTATCCAATGAGAATTCTTTGCAAAGAAGCTCTTCATTGGGAAGCCCTGGGCCAAAAATTCCACAGCACGGGTCATTGAAAATATTCCCTTCCTTTTCTCTCAACCAGGCATCTTGAAGAGTCTTAGTCAGCGGATGCATCACGCCTATTAACAAAATTTGGTCTTTACCGGTATTTGCGCAAGCTTGCAGACTTGCATGGACAACAGCAGCAACTTGATCTCCGCATTCTCGAATATCACAATGAGGAAAAAAAGCCGTTCCGCCATCCGCAAGCGTATTGGCCAGATCCGTGCGCGACGCCAACTCAATCCCGCGATCAAGAATTGCATAGATTTGATCGGTAGTAAGAGACCCTCGAATCTCAGCATAGATCCGAGCCCATTCAACTGATTTAGATAGAGAAGATTCTGTCCCCTGAACGTCATTTGCCACCAAATATAAGCAACAAAAAGCACAAAACATGCCTCTGACAATGCTTAAATTGCTCATCATTTTTCAAACTCCCCTGCTATGAATGTGAAAACTATACCGCGCCCACTTAGGTTGTGTGAATTTTGACAGCAGGTTTTTGGCTCCAGTAGCGTTGCGGAGATCGAGATCAACTTGCACAATGTTAACAAGATCGAGCAATGCGCTGGAGTCAAAAAGATGCTCAACAAAATTCACTCAAGATAAGCGGGCTCGGTGTAACTATTCTCATTTTTTTTGTCCAGATTCAAAAATGCAAGGAGGCTGCCCAAACTCAATTGTTCAAGTGGAAGGAGTATATCTTTGCTATCTATTTCTCATTTCGGTAAATGGTCAGTAATACTAAGAAGGGTATATAGCCAAGAGGAACTCGAGTATGAAAAAGGTAATTATTATTGGCATCACATTGTCCGTTCTAGGCGTCTCTCTATTCGCTTACGGGAGCTATATGTCCAGCAAAGCTACTTTCGACAAAGGAAGAATCGCCCAGGCTGAAGCGACAGGCCAGAGAAGACCCACGCTTGGGCCTGTCCGGAGAATTGTGAGAACCAGGCAAGCCGAAGCCAAGCAGAAGATGCTGAGTCAAACAGGGCAAAAAGTAGCTGCCTCACAGGTGACAGCCAATTGGCTTCGCGGCATCGGCGCTGCCATTTTTATCATTGGAATTGGAACCTTGATTTTTTGCCGGAAGAAAAGGATCTAAAAAACACGTCCAACATGCATCTCGGCTTCCCAATTTTTTCCTTTGCGATCAATATTATTTACATGATACAAGCTTTGCGTCTTAACAAAACCCACGAGGATTCAATGGCAGTTGTGACATTCAGAAATTTTGCAAATCAGTTGCGTCAGCCTTCCCCCTATTTTCCAATGGTCACGGAACTGAAAGGCGCTACAAATTTAGTCATTGGATCTCTCCAGTTTTTGATTAGCTACTACATGAAGTACAGTCGAAACTCTTATTACAATTCGCTTTCTGCGAGGCATTTCGAGATTGGCATTCAAGCTGTTCGGCAAGGAGCGGTCCAATTCGGTCCTGGAGCGATAGTAAGCTTTGGAGCAGCGTATGCGGCGAGCATCTATAACGTCACTTCCTCAGACATAGTCAGTGCAATATGTTCACTGACACACCGTGAAGTTTAGAAGCGGATCTCTAAGCAAATTCACGATCCGCGCCTGGATGCATTGCCATAACGATTTAAACACTATGAAACGAAAAAGCTAGCAAACGGAAAAGCGCCTAAACATAGATAGAGTCTGCCTCCGTCGGAGGCAGACTCTTAATAATGCATCATATTATAATTCAGATGATTCATTATCCAGATCGAAAAGACTACAATTACGATAATAATTGAAATAGTCGAAGCAAATACAAATAAATTCCAGCGCGTTCCTCTTTCGCTCAACACATGTAAGAAAAATATAGCCTGAGCCATTCCTTGGAGAACCGCTAGAATTAAAATAATCAGGATCACAGTATTCATTTCTAAATGAAATAAATAAGGACGAGCGACAAGCAAAAATGCTGTAAAGGTGAATACAAGCGAAGCCACAAATCCGATGACTCGCGATGTAAGCGTGTTATACGTCCCTTTCACAACAAAAGCCCCATCGCGTAAACAACGGAAAATATAAAGATCCACACGACATCCAGAAAATGCCAAAAGAATGCCATCCGCATAATTCGTGAAACGCTCGAAATCACAAATGGGCGCAATCCAATGCGAAACATGGCCACGAGCATCCATAATAATCCTAGTGAAATGTGAAATCCATGTGTACCCACTAGTATGAAAAACGACGAGAGAAAAGCGCTTCGCTGCGGGCCTGCCCCTTGGGAAATAAACTGGGAAAATTCTGTGATTTCAAGATAGAGGAAAGCTGCTCCTAGGAGGAAAGTAGCTGCAAACCAATAAATTGCGGGTTTCTTTTGTTCCCGATGAACCGCAAGAGTTGCAAGAGAACACGTAAAGCTACTTGTAAGGAGTATGAACGTCTCCGCAAACACGGTAGGCAGCTCAAAAAGCTCCGAGGCAGAAGGCCCTCCAAACGTACTATTGCGCAGGACGACGAAAGTAGCGAAAAGAACAGAAAAAATCACCAGATCGGTCATTAAATAAATCCAGAAACCGAAGACTTTTGTGTCGTCCATGAACGATGCGTCAGTCTTAGATCTTGGCCGAGTTTTTGCAGACACCCTCTTATCCCCTCGCCTTCGATGTTTCCATCCGTTCGATTTGCGCGGCGGTTAGCTCATATTCCATTTCTTCATCGAACGAAAGGATGATAACGCAAGCGATGACCCCTATGCTGCCGAGAGCGGCAAGCCAGAGAATGTGCCAGACAAGAGAAAAACCAACAACGAACGCAAAGGCGGATATATAAATCCCCATCCCTGTGTTTTTGGGCAAAACAATATCTTCGTAGTGTTTTTTTTGTGGTTTGCGGCGGCTGTTTTTCATGTGCCAAAATTCGTCGCGGCTCGTCACAGAAGGAATCACCGCATAATTATAAAAAGACGGAGGAGAGGCGGTCGACCATTCCAAAGTCCTTCCATTCCAAGGATCTCCCGTCGTATCCAAGTTCCGTTTTCTTTTTTTTATGCTTACGATGATCAGAAACACTTGTGTGGCGATCCCGCATAAAATAATGACAAATCCCACAGATGCAAAGATATAAAATGGCTGCCAACCGGTCGAAGCCGCATAGTGGTCGAGCCGTCTCGGAGCTCCCAGGAATCCTAAAAGATAGAGCGGAATGAAAGAGACATAAAATCCGATCAGCCAGAACCAGAAAGCGCGCTTATCCAAACGTTCGTCGAGTGTAAATCCCCAGATCTTGGGGAACCAGTACGTAACGCCCGCAAAGATTCCGAAAAGAGCCACACCGACGATCATCGTATGGAAATGGGCAACCAGAAACAAACTATTATGGACTTGAAAATCAATGGGAGGGGTTGCCAGGAGCACTCCAGCCATGCCTCCCACCATGAATATACTGAGAAAGCCGACAAACCAATACATGGGAGAAGCGAAAATCACCTTCCCATGATACATCGTAAGGATCCAGTTGAATACTTGGACTCCCGATGGAATGGCAATGAGCAACGTCATAATGGCAAAGAAAGAATTCACGTCCGCGCCAGAACCCATCGTATAAAAATGATGCAGCCAGACCATAAAAGAGAGAAGGGTGATGGCAATGGCTGCGCACACCATCGATGTATATCCGAATACCTTTCTTTGCGAAAAGGTGGCTACGATCTCCGAGAACATCCCAAATGAGGGCAAGACCAAAATATACACCTCGGGGTGGCCCCACATCCATATGAGGTTGAAATACATCATTTGATTCCCTCCGAATCCCGTTGTGAAGATCCGGAAGTCTAAAAAACGATCAAGCCAGAGGAGAAATGTAGTTGCGGTAAGCACAGGAAATGCCGAGATAATCAGAACCATGGCGCAAAGGGAAGTCCAGACGAATAGCGGCATTTTCATCAGGGTCATCCCCGGAGCCCGTTTTTTGATGATCGTTACGATAAAGTTGATTCCGGCAAGCAGGCTGCCCAGTCCGGACAACTGTAAACTCCAAATCAAATAATCCACTCCGGCATCCGGGTTGAATTCCAACTCGGATAAGGGAACGATCGCAAGCCAGCCTGTATTGGCAAAATGTCCCCCAATGATGAAAAATAAATTAATGAGCCCCCCGCCCGCGACCGTGAGCCAGAAACCGAGTGAATTCAAGAAGGGAAATGCCAGATCGCGAGCTCCGATTTGAAGCGGGATTATCCAATTCATGAGCCCGAAGAAAAATCCCATGGTCACGAAAAACACCATGATGTCGCCATGCGAAGTAAAAATTTCCTGAAAATGAGTTGCGGTGAGATATCCTTGAGAATCCGCTGCGATGGACTGTTGCAGCCATAACATCCCCGCATCTAAAATTCCACGAAAGAACATGACCGATGCGAAGATCATGTACATAGTGCCAATCTTTTTAGGATCCGTCGATGTTAGCCATTCTTTCCAAAGCCAACGCCACCGTTTCGTTTTCGTCAGAATGATCGCAATGGCAAGAGCCATGATCGCGATCGTGACCGTCGCTCCAATCGTGTACCAATGATGAGGCAATGCCTTTAAACTCAATTTTCCAAACAAGAAATTTTCCATAGCGTTGCCATAGGATGCATGTATTTCATAACAATTTTATTGAATAAATCGTTTTCCACGGATGAATAGAATAGAGTCGGATGGTTGATTGAAGGTTTAACAAGTTCCTTATAAACAGTCTCCGTTAGCTGCAGAGGAGACTGTTTCACAGCCGCAACCCAATCTTCAAAATCGGAGGGGGAAGTCGATTGCGCGACAAAGGTCATATCCGCATATCCTTCTCCATTGATCTCCGCAGCTCTGCCTGTGTACTTACCCGGTCCGTCAGCCATCAAATGGAGCGAGGTCGTCATTCCCGTCATGGAGTAGATTTGTCCACTCAGTTGCGGAATCCAAAAAGAGTTCATCGGAGAGCCATCTGCCGAGAGGAGGAAGTGGATCGGCCTGCCCGCTGGAAATTGGACAAAGTTCACTGCGGCAATCCCTTGCTCCGGATAAATAAATAACCACTTCCAATCGAGAGCCACCACCTGGATCGCGAGGGGCTTCATTTCGCTTTGAAGGGGCCGATAAGGGTCTAGCTTGTGGGTAGCATGCCAGGTGATGAATGACATCGAGACAACGACGACCGCTGGGATCGTCCAAAGCATCCATCCTCCCAAAACTCCGTGAGATGTTTCCGGATCGTATTTTGAGTGTTTAGACTGAGTCCTCCCTAACGTTACGAATAAGAGGACAAAAGTCGGGACGATAATGATCAGCAAGTGAAACAGGATCGCAGCGATGAGCTCCAATTCACTGCGCGCAACGATGCCTTTAGGATGAGTGAGCAAAGCGATGTCGCTTCTCAGAACAAAAAAGATAGCAATTGCCGCGCTCGCTATGGCGAGGAAGCCAATTGCGAATCTGATTTTCTTCAGGAATTCACTCTTTTTTTTCGAGATTCTATCTCTTTATAAATGAGCATTCCTTCCTTAATTTTCAAGAAATATGCGATGGTGGAAAAAGCCTCGGCAGGAAACATCCGCTCCAAGCTTGCCATCGAAATCTACCCTGCGTACGTCGATTCTAGTACACAGTTAAGAAAATTTCGCGTGAAAGCTAGCTAGAATCGATCGACCGCAGGCTACGCAAATCCATCCGTATTCATGCAATACGAATGGATTTGCGTTCGCCTTCCCCTGCTCCAGTCTGCCTAGCGCATTTTGGAGAGATGTCAGAGGAGTTCTTAACGTTCTTTGAAGCTGAGCTCCGCAACATTTGCTATTCACAAACAGGAACAGCAAAACTTTTTGCACATTTTTGTTTCCGCAAAGCCCTTCCAATATAAAAAAATTAACCTAATTTTTAGTTTATAAAATTTGTTGTCTTTTTATGGACTCTACTAGAGAAACAACAAGAATACCCCTGAATATCCGTTTTTATAAACGCATTTTTAGTTTTTAAAAAAATTTTCCCACTTGAAGGCGGGCTCGACTTCGTGGATAAGTGAAAGCATTTTTCGTGAATCAAGGAGATTTATGACAACAGTAACTATGAAGATTAACCAGTCGAAAGCGGCACTCGCATCGCTGCCTTCCTGGATGCAGGTCATTTTGGCCTCATGTCTCATGGGGATCTTCGCGCAAGTCAAGATTCCTCTTTATTTTACTCCTGTCCCTTTCACAATCCAGACATCAGTAGCCATGCTGGCAGGAACCCTTTTGGGCAAGCGTAAAGGAACGATTGCTCTATTGTGTTGTCTCATCGAAGGATGTCTAGGACTTCCCGTATGGGCAGGAGGAGCTTCCGGAGCGCTCCATTTAGTTGGGCCGACAGGAGGCTACTTGATCGGCCATGTCGTACAAGCCTTTTTTGTCGGCTGGTTTTTAGAAAAAAAACAAGACGACAGCCTGCTAAGAATCGGCTGCATTCTATTCGCTTCGATCGTTCTCCAAATGGGCATCGGATCTCTGTGGTTAGCGCAATTCGTAGGAATGGAAAATTGTTTGAAATTGGGATTCTTTCCCTTTTTTATTAGCGAAGTGGCAAAGATGTTTGTTGTAACATCAATAATTAAATTTTTTAAGAACCAAACAAATTAAGGAAAAACAATTATGACAGGAAAAATATCTGTTCATTTACCAACCATTTCCCAGATGAAGATGGAATACGAACTGGGGAAAATAGAGATCGAGGTCCCGTCGGAAACATCTCTCGATCCTCAAGGGGAAAAAACCCTGAAGAAGGTGAAGGAACATGTGTTTGAAACAGTAAAGCCGATTATGGAACGTTGGAGTTCTCGAGGTGTTCATGGAAGTCCTGAACATGTCGTCTTGAAAAATACCGATGGCGTGGCAGTTACAGATGATCGCCATTTAAGAGAGAGCATTCAACGTTCTACAGAATTTTCAGCTGTCTTTGCGAAAGAATTAGAAAAAAAATGCAGCGTATTGAACTAAAAAAGTCTATTTGGCTGGACTTTGTCCATTTATCGGCGCTGCGCGCCTCTGGATATTTGACCTGCAGTAGAGTGAATTTTATGCAGGTGGGTTATTTAACCCACCTAAATAAAATTCATTCGCTGCGGGGCAAATGGCCCAGGCGCCCAGTGGCGAGAAATGGACAAAGTCCAGTTTGGCCCGTCTTCGGAATAGATCTAAATGAACGGACTGGCTGTAGACACTACGCAAGTAGTGTGGACATCATTGCAGTCAAGTTCAAGTGCTGCAATCATTACTTTGCCTGCTATGACTGCCACACAGCGTTAGCAGGCCATAAAGCAAAGCGTTGGCGAAGTGATGAGTTCCATGCAAAAGCCATCTTGTGCGGCCATTGCTACAGAGAGATGAGCATTTGGGAATATCTTACTTGCGGCAATGTTTGCATGCATTGCCGCTCTTTTTTTAATCCACGATGTTATCTGCATTGGGGGCTCTATTTTGAGTTTACTTCTGTAACTGGACAAAGTCCAGTGTAATATCAGATTGGGGCAAGCATGAAATCGTCAATTTCCGATTTAAGAATAATGGTAATCCATTTCTTCGTTTTTCTGCGGTCCGATCACCCGCCAGCTCAAGCGCATGCTATGGCGATCCCATAATACCTGAGCGAAATAGGCGTCTTCCTCGCAAAGATGGGACTCGACGGAAGCCAGAAGATTGCTGCCCGTCGGAGCCAGGTGGAAGAGAAACACGGGGCAGTTGGAACTCAAGCGCAAACGCTCTAGAGAGATCATGCCCGCCTCTCTATCGAGCGTCCAGCGAAACGTATTGCTGAACGTCATATTTTGATCTTGCCGCATGTGCCACGACCCTTTCTCGTGAAAGAACAAAGCGGTATCGCTCTCTTTTGACACAAGAACCTCTCCTTTTCCCCTCCCGTTCCATCCAGTCTCTTCTATGGATCGCGATTTTGCGTGGAGAGTCATATGCTTAATCGACTTGAGTTTCTCCCAAAAACCGAGAAGAAACGGCTCTTGCATCCGCTTTTCAAGAGCGTCCTGCTGGAATAGCGAATACAGCTTTTTTTCCTGCGGAGAAAGAAGCGTATAAGCTTTCTTTAAAAGCTGCTCCAGTTCAGAGAGCAAGGGGTACGAAGGGTTCAATTGATATAGCTTGGTTTTACCCTCAGAGTAGCTGATGATCACCTTCCCCTGCTCTAGTCTGCCTAGTGCATTTTGGAGAGATGTCAGAGGAGTTCTTAACGTTCTTTGAAGCTGAGCTCCGTAACATTTGCTATTCACAAAAAGGAACAGCAAAACTTTTTGCACATTTTTGTTTCCGCAAAGCCCTTCCAACATAAAAAAATTCACCTAATTTTTAGTTTATAAAATTTGCCGTCTTTTTATGGACGCCTCTAGAGAAATAAAAAGAATACTCTGAATATCCGTTTTTATAAACGCATTTTTAGTTTTTAAAAAAATTTTCCTACTTGAAGGCGGGATCGAGCCCCATTATCCTCGTTGATATTTAAAAGGATAAGTATGGATGAACGATGCGATTGGACTCGGGAAGAGATTCGAGAGATTCATGACGGCCCGCTTTTGGAGCTGATGATTCGATCTGCAGCCATCCATCGATTGCACCACCCTGCAAACCAAGTTCAAGTCTGCTCCCTCATTTCCATTAAAACAGGAGGGTGCCCTGAAGATTGCAAATATTGTCCTCAATCAGCTCGATATCGAACCAATGTAAGCCCGACCCCTCTCATGGAAGAAAAAGAGATCGTGAACCTGGCGAAACAAGCCATTGCCAAGGGAGCCACGAGAGTTTGTTTAGGGGCGGCTTGGCGCTCTGTCAGAGACAACGCTCAATTCGATTTAGTGCTCCTGGCGATTCGGCAAATCGCCGATATGGGAGTAGAAGTTTGCTGCACGCTAGGAATGCTGACCGAATTCCAAGCCAGACGCCTCAAGGAAGCCGGACTATATGCCTATAACCACAATCTGGATACTTCCCCGGAGTTTTATTCTTCGATTATCACCACACGCCGTTTTGAAGACCGGCTCAAAACTTTGGATGCAGTCGAAAAAGCTGGGATTAGCGTCTGTTCAGGCGGCATCATCGGCATGGGGGAGAGCATTGATGACCGAGTCAATCTCATCCATTCGCTGGCAAGCCGCAATCCCCACCCGGGATCGGTTCCGATCAATCTTCTGATCCCCGTCCAAGGAACGCCATTGCAAGATCGGCCGCCGATCCCTATTTGGGACATGCTTCGGATGATTGCAACAGCGCGGATCACGATGCCGAAAGCAATGGTTCGCCTTTCTGCCGGACGGCTCGAACGCTCCCTGGAAGAGCAGGCCCTCTGTTTCTTAGCCGGAGCCAATTCGATTTTTTCAGGAGAAAAGCTGTTAACCCGGTTGAACCCCGATTTCGATGAAGATGAAAAAATGCTGCGTCTTTTTGGATTAACGTCGCGGCCAGCGTTTGGGTCTGCCATATGAGGATCGCAGCCGCCCTCGAGGTTCGAATCCAAAAACGAAAAACTCAAGGCCTGCTGAGAACTCTACAGTCTCATGCAGGCTTGATCGACCTAGCTTCCAACGATTATTTCGGTTTCGGTAAGCGCTCCCACATAGCCGAAAAGGGCCGAGAGCAATGCCCAGGGGCGACAGGATCTCGCCTTTTGACTGGCAACACCCCTTATTATGAACGACTCGAAGAACAAATTGCCCGGTTTCACCGAGCTGAAAGCTGTTTGATCTACAATAGCGGATACACGGCCAATCTCGGTCTGATTTCAGCCTTGGGCACAAAGGATACGACGTTTCTGTTCGATCTTGAAATCCACGCTTCCATGATCGACGGAATGCGCCTTTCCGATGCAAAAAGCCTCCCTTTCAGACATAACGATCTGGAATCTTTAGAGGGCAGGCTCAAGAAAGCCGCCCCGCCCGTTTTTGTCCTGGCAGAATCCGTTTATTCCATCAGCGGCGACCTCGCCCCGCTTCGAGAGATCGCCTCTCTTTGTACGCGGTATGGAGCAGGCCTCATCATCGACGAAGCTCATGCAACAGGCGTTTATGGGCCCAAAGGAGAAGGATTAGCCGTCCAACTTGGATTGGAACCTTTCACTTTTGCCCGAGTGCACACATTCAGCAAAGCGCTGGGAGCTCACGGCGCTTGCGTTGTGGGAAGCCGCCAACTCAAAGAATACCTGATCAATTTTTCTAGGGCCCTGATTTATACCACAGCGCTCCCCCCAATCGCTCTGGCCCAGATCGAGTCAAGCTACGAAATGCTGAAGAAAGAAGCGGGAGTTCATCAAATGCGCCTGAAAGATCTCATGGCCTATTTTTGCCGGAAGGCATCGATTTGCGGAACCCAAAGCCCTATTCAGCCGCTCTTCATTTCCGGGATCGAACAGATCCGCGCTCTTGCTAACAAGCTGCAAACCAAAGGGTTTGACGTTCGAGCCATGATGCCTCCGACAACTGCTCGAAGAAAAGAGTGCCTTCGGATTGTCCTACATAGCTTCAATCAACACAATGAAATCGACCGCTTCATCGAGGCTTTTCTTTGAACCGCATGATCGTTGCCGGAATCAACACAGAAGTAGGCAAGACCCTCGTCTCAGCCATCCTGACGGAAGCGCTCAATGGTTATTATTGGAAGCCGGTGCAGTGCGGACTCCCAACCGACAAAGATTGGGTAGACGGAATGCTTTCGATGAAAGGGCGCTCGTACCCGTCCAGCTTCTGCCTCTCTACTCCCTGTTCCCCGCACTTGGCAGCAAAAAAAGAAGGGATTCGGATCGAAGCGCGGAATCTGTTTCTTCCCCCTCTTCCCACTCCTTTAATCATTGAAGGAACCGGCGGTCTCTTAACTCCTCTGAATGAGACGGAAACTTGGGCAGACGCCGCCATGCACTGGAAAGCTCGTTGGATATTGGTTCATCGCCATTATTTGGGGAGCCTCAACCATTTTTCCCTCACTATCGAATCGATGAAATGGAGAAAGCTTCCTCTTTTGGGAGTGATTTTCAATGGAGAGGGAGATTTAGCAACGGAAGAGATGCTGTTAAAACGGGCCGGCGCCTGTTGTTTAGGGAGGTTAGGATGGCAAAAGCAGCTTACATCGAAACTTGTACAGAGGATCGCGAAGGAATGGAAACCGTCCCTTCTCACAGCTCTTGGGCTATGAGAGACAAGGCGTGCATCTGGCACCCTTTCACTCAAGCGCAAACGGCTGCGCCGCCCATCGCGATCGTGAAAGGCAAAGGATCCTATCTCTACTCGGAGAAAGGAGATGCTTATTTGGACGCTGTTTCCTCCTGGTGGGTGAATTTGCATGGGCATGCCCACCCTTACATCGCCGAAAAAATCGGCGCGCAGGCAAAAGAGTTGGAGCATGTGCTGTTTGCAGGATTCACCCATCCGCAGGCCATCCTCTTAGCCGAAAGGTTACTGGCGGCTTTGCCCGCAGGATACTCTCGCGTCTTTTATTCCGACAACGGGTCGACGGCTGTTGAAACTGCATTGAAAATGGCGCTCCAGGCGGGAGATCCTAGAAAGAAACTGCTCTCATTCGAAGGGGGATACCATGGGGACACATTCGGCGCTATGTCCGCAGCGGGAAAATCGTTCTGCAACCGCCCGTTTTGGCCTTATCTCTTCGAAGTCTCCTCAATTCCTCCTCCAATATTTGGAAAAGAAAACGAATCGTGGGAACGATTTGAAAAGGCAATCGACTCAGGCGAAGTCGGGGCTTTTATATTCGAGCCGCTCATCCAAGGATGGGGAGGAATGATGCGGCTTCATTCGGGAGAGGTGTTAGATCGAATGATCCAAAAATGCGAGGAACAAGGAATTCTCACCATCGCCGATGAAGTGATGACGGGATTCGGAAGAACAGGGGTCCTTTTTTCTTGCGGCAGCCTCAAAGCGGCTCCCGACATCATCTGCCTTTCCAAGGGGATTAGCGGGGGGTTTCTTCCTCTTGGAGCGACGATTGCCAAAGAGTCCCTCTTCGAGTCATTTTTGGGTCCAACTCTTTCTCAAGCCTTGCTGCATGGACATTCCTATACGGGAAATCCACTCGCCTGCGCCGCAGCGAACGCGAGCCTCGATCTTCTTTTACAGCCGGAATGCACAGCAGCTAGAGCCAGGATCGAAGAGGAGCATAGGCTCTTTCAGCAGAAATGGAGAAGCCATCCCACTCTCCTCCGGTGCGAAGTGATCGGCACCATTTTGACCATCGAGTATAAAATCGGCGAGCGCTCTTACTATAACCCCCTTCGGGATCGACTCCTCGAATTTTTTCTCCAAAAGGGGATTCTGCTTCGTCCTTTTGGAAATGTTTTGTACCTGCTGCCTCCTTACTGCATCAGTCCTGAGGAGCTGCATAGAATTTACTCTGCAATTGCAATCACTTTGGAGGAATGGTTATGGTAAATGGTTTTGTCTCATTCGAAAAAGAAATCGCTAGTTGCGTCCATCGCGTCCTATCTAGCCCTCATCTCCATGGACTTTGGCTGAACACCCTCTCTTATTTTGAGAATTGCGGAGCTCGTAAAATCGCTTCCTGCGAACATCCAACCGCAGTCAAAGAAGCAATGCTCAAACATGCCGCTGAAGAATTCCGCCATGCATTTTACCTCAAGACCCAGCTCGCTAGGATTGGAGCCTCTTACGAAGACTACCGCCTCCCCCATCTTCTAGGAGGATGGGCAGCGTATCATTATCTCAACACCCTCGATCTCAATATTTCCCGATATCTCAAAGCTCAGAGAGTGGAGCCCTTCCAACTCAAAGAGCTCGCCTACGTCCTGGTCACGTATGCAATCGAACTGCGCGCGGGAGAACTCTATCCTATTTACCAGTCAGCCCTCAAAAACCACCGATCAAAAATTCAAGTGCAATCTATCCTCTTAGAAGAAAAAGAGCATCTCCAAGAGATGGAACAAGAGTTGCGTTCCCTTCCTTGCTCCCCTTCATTCATTGAAGCTGTTTGCGAATTAGAAGCCTTTCTATTCAAACGCTGGCTTCAAGCCTGTTCTGCATCAACCAAAAATTTTAGCTAATCCGATGTTGGTTCGGGTTTTGAACCTCCATTCCCCCATCTTTCTGTTTATACCAAATATCAGAAATAACGTTGGGTTTGGCAAGGAAGCTGCACAAATTTTTTGTCTGGAACGAGTGACCATTGCCAGCATGGCAAGGCACGAGTGAAGACGAAAAATTTGTTGCAGAGCTGACGTAGCCAAACCCAACGTTATTTCTGATATTTGGTATTAATACTATTTCACTTATTATATTCAGGATGAACTACGTCATTCAAACTGAAAAGCTATCCAAGAACTTTGTCATCCGGCAAACTTTCCCTGGTATTTGGGGAGCTATTAAGGGCCTTTGTTTTTCAAAAACAGAGGAAATTCCTGCGATTCAGGGAATATCCTTCTCCGTTAAAGCGGGAGAACGAGTTGCATTCATTGGTCCCAATGGCGCTGGAAAATCCACCACAATCAAGATGCTCACCGGTATTCTCTATCCTACTTCCGGTTGGATCAAGGTTCTCGGATTCGTGCCTTGGAAAGATCGGCATGCCCTTGGCTATAAGATCGGAACGGTCTTCGGGCAAAGAACGCAGCTTTGGCATCATCTTCCTCCCTCTGACACCTTCGATTTGTTAGCGAAAATCTATGAAATTGAACGGCCTGTCTACGACAAACGGCTCAAAGAGTTGCTCGATGTCTTTGAAATCGGGCCTTTTTTCCATAAACCAGTCAGACAACTTTCTCTCGGAGAACGGATGCGTTGTGAATTGGTTGCAAGCCTTCTCCATAAACCTGCAATTCTATTTCTCGATGAACCCACGATCGGCCTTGACATCAACGCAAAATTAAAAATTCGAGGACTCTTAAATCGACTCTCAAAAGAATATGGAACCACCTTGTTTCTCACGTCGCATGACACTGCCGATATCGAGCAGGTATGCGAGCGAGTGATCATACTCGACCAAGGCTCCATCATTCTGGACAGCACCCTCAAAGAATTGAAAAAAACTTATCTCAAAAAGAAAATCCTAACCCTCGCAACGGATGACGAACAGTTCTCTTTAGATTTAGCCGGGGTGAAAATTTTAGAAAATGCCGATCATCATTTTGTCTGCGAGGTAGACCTGGAGAAAATATCCATCGATCGGGTAATTCAAGAAACCTTAAAAAAAACCAGCCTGAAAGATGTAACGATCGAAGATCCTTCCATGGAAGAGATCATACGTACTCTCTATGGGACAGCCCATGTCTAAGAAACCCTTAATGGTCTCTAAATATCTCTTTATCTTCAATCTCGCCGTCATTCAAAGCCTAAAAAATTCTAAAGCATTGTTAGGATTGAGCCTTTTCCTTCTCACTTGCCTGCTGATCTTTGCCCATCTTTGGAAGATCGCTGCAGCCAAAATGGGGGCGGCTCATCTCCATCCGGATCAGCTATTGTGGTACATCGCTCTCAACGAGTGGGTTTTGATCTCTATTCCCGAGATTCATGTCGGTATGGAACAAGACCTAAGAAGCGGCAAACTCGCCTATCTCCTCCCCAGGCCTATTTCTTATTTAAAGAGCATGTTTTTCGAAGGGCTTGGGATGCTGACCGTAAATCTGCTCGTCCTAGGAGCCGTCGCCTTTTTATTTACTTGGTGGCGGATTGGCATCTTCCCATTCGAAGGCCGCATCCTCATTCTGTTGCTTGCCTTGGGAGCCCTCGCCGGCGCAGTAGGTGTCATCTTTCAAATGCTGGTGGGCATTTCTGCTTTTTGGCTGCAAGAAGTAAGCCCATTTAATTGGATTTGGGAAAAGCTTCTGTTTGCCCTTGGAGGATTGATTCTGCCGCTTGCTGTCTATCCCCTATGGATCCAAAATATCGCATATTGGACGCCATTCCCAGCTATTTTAGGAGAGCGGAGCGCTCTCGCCATCGATTTTTCTTACACAGCGGCCCTCCATGTGGCTCTGTCTCTTCTCTTCTGGGGCCTCTTGGCTTTAGGGTGCCTTTCGCTCCTCTATCGCAAGGGGCTCAAAATCTTGACTGTTGAGGGTTAGTGAAAACGTTCATTTTTTTAGCAAGCCTTCTTCGGACCAGCATCCGAGCTTCCATCAGCGTGCGAGGAGCTTTCATTTTAGAAACACTCCTCATGCTCGGAAATAACCTCATTTTCTTTTCGATGTGGTGGATTTTCTTTCGGCAATTCGAAACAATAGGCGGTTGGCAAATCAATGATATGGCCGCATCGATGGCAATGCTATCAGGCGCCTATGGAATTTCGAATGTCTGCTTCGGAGGCGTCAAGAATTTAGGCCTCATCATTATAAATGGCGATTTAGACCCCTATATGACCCAGCCCAAAAACCTCCTCCTTCACCTAGCTGGCTCAAAGTCAAGATCCAAGGGATGGGGCCACCTCGTGACAACCGTTGTCCTTCTCATTTTAGGCGGATTCAAGGCATCTTCCCTCCCCTTGATTCTCATACTTATCCTGTCAGGCGCCATCATCATTACCTGCCTAGGATTAATCGTCCATAGTCTGACCTTTTGGCTTGGCTCTATCGAATCGGTCTCTCAGAAATACCTCGATTCTCTCTTCGTTTTCGCTCTCTATCCAACGAACATTTATTCCGGGCTCCTTCAACTCGTGATGTTCACACTCATCCCTGCTGGCCTTATCGGCTATGTGCCTGTAGAACTTCTTCGCGCTTTCTCGTGGGGCAAATTCGCATTCCTCATCAGCTGTTCCCTAAGCTTTCTAGGAATCGCATGCTTCGTATTTTATCGGGGATTAAAAAGATACGAATCAGGCAACAAATTCGGCATGCGGTTATGACCCTAAAAAAACAAGATTTTCGTTTTGCTCCCGCTCAATCTTCCCAAAGATCTCTGATCCATCGTTGGCTGGAACAAAATCATATCAAAGAATGGATTCATGGAGCAGGGCTTCAAAATACACTGAATGGCCTAGAAAAATTTTTTCAAGAAACCTCTAAAACCACTTATTGGATCGGCTACGATCAAGATACTCCTTTTGCATTTCTGATTACCTCTCCTGAGGGAAATGACGCGATCACCCTCGATGTGTTTATTTGCGATCTGAATCATTATGGGAAAGGAATCGCAGTTTCCCTGATTCAGGAATTTTTAATCAGCCAGTTTCCCAATGTGAAGAGGATTCTGATCGATCCCGAAGCCGCCAATACGCGAGCCATCCATGTCTACCAAAAAGCCGGCTTTAAAATTATCGGGGAAT
>Ga0206877_10164_pt1 | contig 19882 bp, 18 predicted proteins | sample Alteio_BWOrgCont_7_FD_152623 | JGI IMG/M metagenome (GOLD analysis project Ga0206877, IMG submission 152623) | Enriched cells from forest soil in Barre Woods Harvard Forest LTER site, Petersham, Massachusetts, United States -... | ecosystem: Environmental > Terrestrial > Soil > Temperate forest >...
TCTCCTCGCGCCTAGCGAAATCCTTGATGGCGCGGCCGACGATCTCCTCCGACGAGCCGTCCGAATAGACATTGGCGGTATCGAGGAAGGTGATGCCAAGTTCGATCGCCTGGCGCAGCAGCGGCCGGCTCTGGTCCTCTGGGAGTGTCCAGGTATGATTGCCGCGGTCGGGTTCGCCATAGGTCATGCAGCCCAGGCAAATGCGCGAAACTTCCAGACCGGTCGAACCGAGCTTGACGTAATCCATTGAAATAACTCCGTGATATCAGGCGATGTGCGTAGAGATTGCCGTATGGACGGCCAGCAGTCGCGTCAGGGCAAACGGAAAAATCCCAGCCTCTACAGGCGTAGCACCGGCGCGAGTGCGTGTTAATGCCCATAATCGGAAACAGGTTCCGACGCGGCGCTTAGCAATGAGCTTAACTTCCCTCTTCCATTCGGGACAAGCACATCGCCCTACTCCGCCGATCCGCGCGGGAGCGTCCGCCGCCTTATGGTCGGTCACTCGGGCGCGGAACTCACCAAGCCAGCCCAACACGCCCATTCTACCGGCGGCGATGCGGGCACTGGGCCCGAGGCAGGCCGAAAGCGAGGCGCAGAACACGTCGGGCGGACTGAAGCCGGGCTCCGAGCGGCGCGTTGCTAGCCCCAGCTCCCGCCGGCGGCTCAATTCGCCTCGGCACGGCCGCTGCGCCACAGCACTGCCATCATGCTCCCCACGTCTGCACAGCATTAGTCTATCAGGTCGCTAGAAAATAATTGGCGTCAAGGCTGCAGATATCTTCATTCTAGAGCTCGAACTTGCATTGCGCACCTTATCGCAAGGACTGTGTCTCCAGGATGCGGACAAGATGTCCGCGCTATGATTGGCTATCCGCCCCTTTCGTTGAACATAATCAGCGCCGCCGCGCCTACCAGGCCGGCATTGTCGCCGAGGCCGGCCTCAACCACCTCGACATCGCGGAATGAGGGCAGGGCGGTAGCGGCGATCACGGCATGGATGCGCGCCTGCATCAGATCGAAGCCGTGCGAGACGCCGCCACCCATAATCACGCGCTCGGGGCTATAGAGATGGATCAGGCTGGTGAAGCCGGCGCCCAGATAGTCGGCCTCCTCATCGATGAGGGCACGGGCCACCGCATCGCCATGCCGGGCCGCTTCCACGACATGGCTGGCATTGAGGGCACCCACTGCTGCCATCCGCGCGAGCGGGCTTTCGGGATGATCGAAGGCGGCCTGCCTCGCGCGCTGGTCGAGCGCCGTCCCGGCGGCGAAGGCCTCGAAGCAACCGACGGCGCCGCATGAGCAGCGCGGGCCCTGTGCCAGCCCTTCCACGAACAGGCGGAAATGGCCGACATGGGCGGCCATGCCGCGGCGCCCATGCAGCAGGCGTCCATCGGCGACCACCCCGCCGCCGATGCCAGTGGATACGGTGACGTAGAGAAGATGGCGCAGACCCTTGCCGGCGCCGAAGCGCCATTCGCCAAAGGCAGCGGCGATGGCGTCGCCCTCCACCACCACTGGCAGCCCCAGTTCGGCGCTCAGACGATCGCGCAGGGGGAAATCCTCCCAGTGCGGCAGGGTCGGGATATGGATGAAGGTGCCGGTCTCGCTGTCGAGCGGGCCGGGCGCACAGATGCCGATGCCCGCGAGCGCCTGCCGCTCGGCCCCGCCGGCGATATCCCCGATCAGTTGCCGGAACTGGGCGATGATCGCGGCCGGACCGCCCTGTACATCCGTGCGCGTTGAGGCACGGCGGAGCACTTTGCCGCTGTCGTCGACCAGCGCGGCGCGGACCTGCGTACCGCCCAGATCGATGCCGATGGCACGGTGGTTCATGGATCAGGCCCCGTCCGCCAGGCCACGCACCCAGCCGATACGGTCGGCGAGATCGGGTGCCCCGAAGGCGAGCGAGCCCATGACGATGGTCTGCGCTCCCGCGCGGCAAAGATCGGGCACGGTATGCTCGCGAATGCCGCCGTCGGCGGCGAGGATAACGCGGTGCCCATTTGCCCGCGCCGCGATCAGGGCACGAGCTTCCTGCAAGCGGGACAGGGCGCTCTCGTCGAGGCCCTGGCCTTTGATGCCGATGCGGGTGCCGAGCAGCGTCAGCATTGCGATACGATCGACGAACTGGGCTGCAGCGGTGACAGGCGTGTGCAACTGCAGCACAATACCGGCACTCAGGCCAAACTTTGCAATCAATTCCAGGCCGGCATCGGCATTGGCGTTTTCGGCATGGATGCTGATGAGATCGGCGCCGGCCTCGGCGAACTGGGTGATCTGGTCGAGAAGGATGGCGTCGGCCGTCATCAAATGGACATGGAGCGGCTTGGCCGTTGCCTTGCGCACCACAGCGGTAAGGTCGGGGAAATAGAGCAGGGCGGGCGAGAAATGCCCGTCCGCCACGTCGATATGGTAGATGTCGACGAAATCGTCGACACGGGCGATGTCGTCGGCGAGCCGGGCGAGATCGGCCGACCACAGCGAGAACTCGGCGAGCAGGCGATGGTCGGGCAGGGCGTCAAGCCAGCCGGACGGGGGCTTCATGGGCAGTCTCCAGGATGAATCGGGTGAGTGCGGCGTTGAAATTTTGCCGGTAGAGCTCCTTGTTCGCGGCCTTCGGCGTGATACGGGCGAGCCGGGCGCCGGGGATCGTGCCAGCGAGCGCCTCAGCATGGCCGATCGGGTGCACGATATCGAGGCCATGGCCGATCACCAGCGTGGGAACCTTGATGGCGGCAACCTCCTCGCGCGTCACACCCGGGCCGTCGGCCGACAGGCGCGTCAGCAGCGCAGCCGTGACGGCCACCGGCTCGCGCGCAAAGAAGCCGCGAAGCGAGGCTAGATTGTCCGGTGCCCGGGTTTCGAGATCGCGCCGCAGACCGAGGGTCTCGAAGCGCTGTCTTGCCTCCTGCGGCGCAAAGCGGGCGAGGAGATCGCCCACTACGCTGTTGGCCGCCATATTGTCGGGTGCGGCCTCGACGAACCAGGCCGGACGGGCAAGGACGAGACCCTTGACGAGGTCGGGACGGGTCACGGCGAGACGAAGGGCGATCGCCGCGCCCATCGAAATGCCGCCGACCACGAGAGGTGCCACGCCCAGGCTCTCGATCCAGGCGGCGATATCGTCTGCGAAGGTTGCGATCGACAAGCGGGCGGGCTCGCCGGCTTCAGACCGGCCATGTCCCCGGCATTCCAGCGTCAGACCACGGGCCGATAGTTCATAGGGAAACACATCCGCCGGCTGGGCCGCATCGCCGCAGAGCCCGTGCTGGAACAGCACCGGTGCGCCGTTGCCGCGGTCGTAGACTGCAAGGCGCAAGCCGTCTCGGATGAAAAAATCGCTCATGCCGGCAACTCCGCCAGTTTGGCGCCGAGGAAGCGGGCGACATCGGCGGCCTCGTGAGCGGCAAGGCCGTGGGTCACCAGCGCACCGTCGAATTTCACCCGGGCGAGGCAGCGCAGGTAATGATCGTAGTCGAGCACGCCCGTACCCGCGGTGACGAAGCCGCCATCGACATTCCGGTCCTTGGCATGGGCCATGATGATGCGGTCGGCCAGGAGCTCGATACTCTCGGCAACGATGGCACGCTGTTCGTGCACAGGCACGGCCTCAAAGAGGTTGGCCGGGTCGAGCACCACCTTCAGCCGCGGGCTCGAAAGCTCGTCGATCAGCAGGCGCGCCTTCGCCGGCGAGTTCACGACATTGGCGAGCTCGGGCTCGATAGCAAGATTGACGTCATGCTCTTCTGCGATGGCCAGGGCCGTCTCCATGCTGGCAAGAAGATCGCGCCAGGCTTCCGGCCTGTTGTTGCCGGGATGGGCGCGCCATTGATCGTCGGGATCGCGCGTGCCGGTACACAGGGTCAGCAGGCGCGTTCCCATGCGATGCGACGCGCGCGCGATGACCCGCAGCGAATCATGGCCGCGCTGGCGGATGGCGGGGTCGGGATGGATCATGTTGTAGGTCGCGGAAACCGCAGTCACGGCGAGGCCGTGATCGATGGCGCCGGCCAGCACCGCGTCGGCTATGTCGTCAGGGATGGCGGCCGGCATCGATTCGAGCCCGGAGCAGGCCATGTTGTATTGCACGTTGCGATAACCGGCGATGCGCGCCGCCGCCATCACGACGCTGGGTCGCGTGCCGGTGAATGTCTTGGCAAAGATGCCCAGTTCCATCATGGGGCTCCCAGATTCACGGCGCTCGCGCTCACAGCGCTCCGGAGACGTCGGCGAGACGGACGGCGCGGCCTTCCCTGGCGGATTGGGCGATGGCGACCATAGCCCTCACCGAGGCCACGCCATCGTCCATGTCGGCGCCGCGCATCGGGGCTGTGTTGAGAACGACATCGGCGAAGCCCTCGACCTGGCGGCGATAGAAATGCCCATCTGCTCCAAGCACTCTCGTGGTCGCGGCATCCTTCTCGCGGAAAATATCGACCTCGCTGGTCCTGTAGAACCAGGGATTGTAGGTCTTGCCCAGCACACTGCCATTCTCGCCATAGACTTGGAAGCCCTCGTGCCAGTCCATGCGCACTGCGACTGTGAGATCCAGATGGCCAAGCGCGCCGCTGGCGAACGTGGCGTCGACGAACCAGCAGCGGGCTCCGAAGCGCTCGGTGAAGCGCGCCTCGACCTCGACGATCTCGCCGCCGAAATAGCGCGCGGTGTCGACGAGGTGGCTGCCATGGGCCAGCATGTAATAGCGCTCAAGGTTCGCCTTGGGATCGCCGGCGGGCCGGCGGGCATTCTTGCTGGTCACGATCAGCGGCTGCACCGCATCGGTGGCGGCATAGCGGTGGGTCGAATCGCAATACCACGCCTTCAGCGCCAGCATCTGGCCCATTTCGCCGGCAATAAAATCCTTGGCAGCCTCAAATCCGGCATCGAAGCGCTTCATATGGCCGACCTGCAGGACCTTGCCGCTTTGCTTGACCACTTTGCGCAGGGTCTCCGCCTCCTCGACGCTGGCGGAGATGGGCTTTTCGCACAATACATGCTTGCCCGCCTTCAGCGCGGCGATCGACGCCGGCACGTGGAAAGCATCGGAGGTGGCGATGATGACAGCGTCGAGATCGGGGTCGGCCAGCATGGCCTCATAATCGCAAAAGGTCTTCTGCGGCTTGTGCGTCCAGGCCATGCGCTCCAGCAGGTCCGGTGCGACGTCGCAGATGGCATGGAGGTCGGCGTTCCGTGCCTTGGTGCAGCTTTCGAAATGCGCCGCCTGGGCGATCGGGCCGCAGCCCAGGACACCGATCCTGAGGCGGTGGTCTTCCTTTATCGGCATGGCAGGTTCTCATGTATGACGTGCTTTAAATAATTAATTTGTTTATTATCTAAATTAATGCAATTTGCAAGTTCGATGCCTGAGAACGCGTGCAAAATCCGGGAACCGGCAAAGAACGCAGTGGACACGGGTTCGCGCTGCCCTGTAGCGATAAAAAATGGCTGACCAGACTTTCGCGCGTTATGTCAATGAGCGCCGCATCCTCACGCAGTTGCGGATACACGGCGCCATGCCTCGGGCCGAGCTTGCCCGGCGCCTGGCGCTGACGCCGGCCACCATCACCAATGTGGTCGAGATCCTCGCCGCACAGCAGCTGGTGCGGGAGGTGCGGCCCGCGCGGGCCGAGGCACCGCGCCGCGAACTCGGCCGGCCGGGTGTCGATATCGCCATCAATCCCGAGGGCGGCTATTTTCTCGGTGCGGAAATCGGCGTCGGGGTGGTGCGATTCGCCCTGATCGACTTCGCCCTCGGCGTCGTCGACGCCGAAACCTTCGCCCTGGCCAGCAACGTCACGCCCGCAGCCGCGCTCGAGGCGATCGCGCTGCACGTCCAGGGCCTGGAGCGCCGCAAGCGTTTCAAGGGCCGGCTGCGCTCCCTCGGCATCACGGTGCCGGGCCTGGTGCGCTCGGACGGCTATGTCGTGCACCTGCCCATCCTGGGCTGGAAGGACGTCAATCTGCGGGCGCTCGCCGAGGCGGAACTCAGCGTGCCAGTCTTCGTCGAGAACAACGCCCACGCTGCGGCTTTCGGCGAAATCTATGTCCAGCCGGCGCTCCAGGCCGATTCGATCGTCTATCTCAAGCTGGGCACCGGCTGCGGCGGGGCAGCGATCATCAGCGGCCGGCTGGTGCGCGGCGCCAGAGGCACGGGCGGCGAGTTCGGCCATGTCCGCATCCACAAGACCGGCATGCGCTGCTCCTGCGGCCAGCAGGGCTGCCTGGAGACCTTCGTCAACATCGCGGCGCTCGATCGGGCCTATCGGCCGGGTCAGGCCTTCGGTGTGGATGGCCTGTCGGAATTGCCCGCCACAGTCGCCGCCGCGGCATCGGCCGGGGACCGCACCGCCGCCGAGGCGATGGACGGCATCGCCGGCAATCTCGTTATCGGCCTGATCTCGCTGGTCAACATCTTCAATCCCAGCACCATCGTGCTGGGGGGGGCGATGCGTCCGGTGCTGGCGGCCCGGCTCGGCGCCATTCATGACGCCGTCGCGGCCGGGATCGTGCCGGGCATGCTGACGCCCGATATCCGCCTGTCGACACGGGGAGAGATGGAATGCGCCATCGGCGCCGCCACCATCGCCCATCACCAGGCCTTCGACGTCTCCAACATCGAGATCGGAACCTGATTGGCAACGCGAACCTCTCTTCGAGCGTTCCGCGCTGCCCCATCTCGCTTTGTGCGGGGGGTGGTTAAAGAGCGGACTGGAAGTCCGTGCTGCGGATTACGAGACGTCCTCCTCCACCGTGGTCTGCGCGATTTGCTGGACGCCGCCATTCAGGCGCTCGGCGAGGGCGTAGCCGAGCGCCGAGGCGCTAAGGCAGATCAGGACAGAGCCTGCGATGTTGATCAGCGCCCGTATCGGCGCGTCATGTCGCAGCAGTTCGAGCGTCTGCAGGCTGAAGGACGAGAAAGTGGTGAAGCCGCCGCAGATACCGACCATGAAGAAGAGCCGCCAGGCATCCGGCAGAGGATGACGCCCGCTGGTCACCGTCAGGGCACCGAAGAAGGTGATGGCGAAGGAGCCAATGGTGTTGATGATGATAGTGCCCCAGGGCAACTCCTGGCTGAGCGGCGCCAACCAGGCTCCGACCCAGTAGCGGGCAACCGATCCCAGCGCTCCACCGATAGCGATCGCGGCAGTGGTCCACAAAGTGATGGGCATCAGGCCTCCATGGGGCTTCGTGCTGAGAACAATGATCGAGCGTTCAATTCGGCGGACGGCCAGGGATGCACCAAGCCTGCTGCCCATAGCACGCCCAGGACGAGGAGGGCGAGGCAGGCAAGGATCAGCCAGAGCCTGAAAAAAGGGGAGATGACGGACTTTCCGAATCGAGCGCCCAAGACAAACCTCCGATAGACAATCGGCACAGCACGTCGGCATGTCGGAGATCGGGACGAACTCCTACCGGCGCGAAGCACCCGGTAGGAGTCATCAGCCTTGCGGCGGTTTTGGGGGACTCCATCCCCTCAATGAATGGGCAACCGTATCGCGTCTCGCCCGAAAAGGTCAACCCGGCAGATGATAGCGGTGCGAAGGCCAGACTCGGAGGGGCGGGTCTTCAGACCCGGCGCTTCCACAGTCGGCACATGCGACGTTTCCATGATGGCTGCTGTAAGGACCCGCCCTGTGGAAAGTCCACCCGATCGACCTATACAAGGTCGCGGGATTGCGTTTTCTGGTCAACTGTTCATTGCCGCACCGGCACCGGACGCCACGCACTGGCGAAGAGCTCACGCCACCTTGAGCAGGATGATCAGCGCGTAGCTGATGACGCCGAGGGCGAGGAGCGAGAGGATCACCGTGGTGGTGACGCGCGGGCCGGCCTTGGCGACGGCGCCGATGTCGACGGTGAGGCCAAGAGCGGCCATCGAGATGATGGTCAGCGTATTGGCGGCCGAACCGATCGGCTGGAGCGAGGCCTCAGGCAGGACGCCGAAGGAGCGCAGCGCCATCATGACGAGGAAGCCGATGATGAACCAGGGCACGATCTGGCCAAGTCTGGGGCGGGCATGCACGGTGGCGCCGGCTGGAGCCTTGGCTGCGGCGGCCTTGCGCTGTCTTTCGCCGATCAGGGCCAGCACCAGGATCACTGGGCCGAGCATCAACACGCGGGCAAGCTTGACCAGTGTGCCGATCTGCACGCTGAGGGCGGCGACGGGGGCGGTGGCGGCGAGGACCTGCGGCACGGCGTAGACGGTAAGGCCGGCGAGCACGCCATATTGACCGGCCGAGAGGCCGAGGGCCGGCACCAGCATCGGCAGGCCGATCACCGCGACGACGCCGAGCACGGCGGTGAAGGCGATGGAGGCCGCGACATCCTTGCCGTTGGCGCCGATGACGGGCGCGGTGGCGGCAATGGCCGAATTGCCGCAGATCGAATTGCCGCAGGCGACTAGCAAGGCCATGTTGTAGGGCAACCCTAGAGCGCGGCCGATGCCGAAGCTCATGGTGATCGAGACGACGACCACGCCGGCAATGCCGAAGATCAAGGCGGGGCCGGCATCGGCGATAGCGGCGGCGCTCACCGAGGCGCCGAGCAGCACGACGGCGACTTCCAGCAATGTCTTGGCGCCGAAGGTGATGCCGCGATCGAAACGGGCCGCCGGCGAGGCGAAGGTGCGGATCAGCGCGCCGATCAGGATGGCGAGCACCAGGGCCTCGAGCCAGGCCTTGCCCAAGAGCGTGGTTTCGATGAGCTGGGCGGCCATGGCCAGCGCGGTGACGACGATGCACAGGCTTGCACCTGGGACGATGTTGCGAACCTTGTTGATGATGCCCAAACTCATGGATGCCGCCTGCAATTTACAGTTTCTTTTTGGCTTAAACGCTCTATTCAATCCATTTCGAAATGTAGTAGAAATCATTCGATTTAATCGAATGATTGTCCTATGACCCTCGAACAGCTGCGCATTTTCGTTGCCGTCGCCGAGCGCGAGCATCTGACCAAGGCTGCCCTCGAGCTTCGTCTCACGCCCTCCGCCGTGAGTTCGGCGATCAAAGTGCTGGAGGACCGCTACGGTGCGACGCTGTTCCACCGTGTCGGCCGGCGTATCGAGATGACCGATGGCGGGCGGCAATTCCTGCCCGAGGCGCGCGCAACCCTCGCTTCGGCCAAGGCGGCGGAACTGGCGCTGTCGGAACTGGGTGGGGGCCTACGCGGTTCGCTCACAGTCCAGGCCAGCCAGACGATCGCGAGCTATTGGGTGGCGCCGTTCCTGGCGCGCTTCCACGACGTACACCCCACCATCGATCTGAGGCTGGAGATCGGCAACACCCAGAGTGTGGCGCGGGCGGTGCTGGAGGGGGTGGCCGAGATCGGCTTCATCGAGGGGGTGATTGACGAGCCTGCGCTTTTCTCGCGCGTGGTGGCGTATGACCGGCTGATCGTCGTGGTCGCCCCCGGCCATCCCTGGGCTGACGGGCGCGAGGTGCGCAGCTATGATCTCGCCACGGCCCGCTGGATCATGCGCGAGGAAGGTTCGGGCACGCGCTCGGCCTTCGAAAGCGCGCTTAAATCCCGCGGCATCGACCCGGCGGCGCTCGATATCGCGCTGGTCCTGCCTTCCAACGAGGCGGTACGCTCGGCGGTGCGCTCCGGCCCCTTCGCGACGGTCATGTCCGAACTCGTGGCCGAGCCGGATCTCCAGGCTGGACGGCTGGTGCGTATCCGCTTCGACATTCCCCAGCGCGCCTTCTGCATGCTGCGCCACAAGGAGCGTTACCGCACCAAGGCTTCGGTGGCGCTGGAGATGGTGATCATGCAAGAAGGGTAATTCGTGCCTTACACCCGTCTCGTGCTCGGCAGGCAGGTGAGCCAGAGGCCACCGCCGAGGATCAGGAGGCTGCCTGCGAGCGTCCCCAACCCCGGTGTCTCGCCGAAGGCGAGGAAGCCAAGCAGGGCGGCAAAGACGATCCAGGCGTAGCCGATCGGGCCGGCAACCGCCATGTCGACGATTCGAAAGCCCCTGATGTTGCAATATTGCGCGAACAGGGCCAACGGCCCGAGCGACAGGCCGGCGATCCACAGCGCCGGGCCGGCCTCTCGCCATGTCAGCACTGCCGGCACCAGCATCAGCAGGCAGCCGAAACCGTTGAAGTGCAGGAGCATGGCGAGTGGGGCGTCCTTGTTGGCGAGGCGCTTGATGAAGATCGATTCGAATGCCATCAGGATGGCGCCGAGAAGGGCCATCGTTGCAGGAAACAAGGTGCCGCCAGCGGCTGCGGCGCCCGGGCTCTGCCAGGCGACCACGCAAAGCGCGCCCGTGGCGCACAGCAGGCCTGCCAGCCAGTGCCGCCAGCCGACGATCTCGCCCAGCATGATGATGGCGAGCACCGTGACGATGAGGCCCTCTAGGAGGCCGATGGCGCTGGCGGCGGCGACCGGCATGTGGGCGGCCGCATAGATGGCGGCCATGCCGCCGAGCGCGCCGACGCTTGCCCGAAGGAAATGCTGGCCTGGCTGCCGGCTGCGGTAGCTCGTCAGCGGGCGACGCGAGAACATAGCTGGAGCTAGCAGGGTGCCGAGGCCGCCGATATAGCGAAGCATGAGCAGTTGCGGCACCGACGCGGCCGAGCCGGCGAACTTTGCCGAGGCGAAGATGACCGTGAAGAGGGCGGTGCCAGCGAGCAACCAGAGCGCCCCGGTCGTGTTGGCGCTTCCCGTTCGTGCCGAGCTCATGGCCGTTGACCTTCCTGCAATCATCATGCTTGGTGTATCTCAAGCAAAGGCCCTAGAAACAAACGCGTTATTTGATGGCTGCATGAGGAATTTCGATGCAGGAAGCTCTTCGCCTGCCTTCTCTCAATGGCGTGCGTGCCTTCGAGGCCGCGGCACGGCATGTCAGCTTGAAACTGGCGGCGCAGGAGCTCGGCGTCACCGCGAGCGCGGTAAGCCACCAGGTCCGCCAGCTCGAGGGGAGCCTTGGCGTGCGCCTGTTCGCCCGCAGCAATAATGGCATCGAACTCACCGAGGAAGGCCGGCGCTTTTTTGCCGTGGTGATGCCGGCGCTCAACACTATCGCCGCCGCTGCCTCCGGCCTGCATCGCGACGCCAATGAGGTCGTGGTTCGCGGCTCGGTATCGCTTGCCTTGCGCTGGCTGATCCCACGGCTCGGCGGGTTTCGCCAGGCCCATCCCTCCGTGCGTGTGCGGCTCGAGACGGCCCTGACACCGACAGCTCCCGATGACGATGTCGACATCATCATCGGCTATTCGCGAAGCGGTGCGTCGAAGCCGGGAGCCACCCCGCTGTTTGAGGATACATGCGTGGTCGTCGCCGCTCCGGCGGTGGCGGCTCGGCTCGGCGGTGCGACCCCGGCCGAGATGATGAAATCCGCCACCTTCATCTCGGCGACCCCGGATGACTGGGACTGGCGCAAATGGGTCAGCCATTTCGGTCTCGCCTGGGGCGATGTCCGCCTTGCCAGCCGCTTTGATACCGACGATGCCGCCTGGGAGGCGAGCGCTGCCGGCCTGGGCCTGGCTCTGGCCTCGCCGCGCCTGATCGAGCGCGAATTGCGCGGCGGCCTGCTCGCCATCGTAGGCCCCGAGGAGGGGCTCCACTTCGGCGAGTATTGGGTGCTCGCCCGCCCGCCGGTTCGGCGCGGCGCGGAGCTCTTCCAGGCTTGGCTCCTGGCGATGGCGGGGGAAGGTTGCCGCTGATCGTGGTTGGCTATGGGTGGTATCGTTGGCGCATCCATTGCGGAGTGATTGTTACATTGTCCTCAAACCAATTGGCGACCGCGATCCCGATCGCGGCCGCGAAAACACCGGCATCGCCTGTGTCATGCCTGCCGAGCTAGCCGCGCCCTGAGATCAGGAGATAGGGATCGAGATATTCGGGACCTGACTTCATAAGATCGATGATGGCAAGGACCAACTCATGGGCCCGTTCGCTCGAGATGCCGTTTGAGCGTGTCCATCATCTCCATTGACATGACCAGCTGCACCGGCCTATCGCCGACTTTCATCGAACGGGCCGCTGCGATCATCTTGCGTAAGGCGCCCTTTGTCAGCCCGCGCCGGCTCGCCAGCAGCAAGCCCACCCCAATATTGATGTCGATGCACACCCTCCAGGCGCAGTCAGCCACGATGAAGCGTCTCGCTGAGCGTTATCGCCGTGGCAGCTTGGAGTGTTTCGAGTTCCTCGGCGTTTTCAAGACCAGTTGGAAGCTGGGTTTCCTTCACGGCTTCGCGCACGGCCCGGTCAAATCTTGTTCTTGCGGCAAGGGCCATCATCTCATGGGCGAGAGTGCGCAACTGCGCCTCATCATTGATCGCACGCAATTGCAAAAGCGCATCCCAAGTTCCTTCGGTAGCTTTGTGAACGTCGCAACGGCGTTGGTCACCAGAATTGAGATGGAGCGGGGCTCGCGCTGCGCAATTTCGCGGGCACGGGCGCCAACCGCATCATCCAGATTCGTTGAGATAGCGGTCACCATGGTTTTTGAGTGTTTCCATTGAAACCATGATTATTCAGCATTCCTTGTCCTCCGCCAGCCTTGCCCAGTCCTCTGCCAGGCTTGCCCAGTCCTCCGCCAGGCTTGCCCAGTCCTCTGCCAGGCTTGCCCAGTCCTCTGCCAGGCTTGCCCAGTCCTATGCCAGGCTTGCCGATGAAGGAGCCGACTGGAAAGCCGGTGGTCCCAGGGCGTTCTCATTTGCCGATCGGCAGCAGGTCGAGGAAGGCCTGACCGGCGGAGCTCGGGCCTTCCTTGCGGACGGAGGCATGCAGGTCGCGGCGCAGGGTCGGTGTCAAGCGGCGGACGGCGAGGCCGGTGATGTCGTCGGGAATGGACAGTTCCGGCATGACGGTAAGGCCGATGCCCTCGCGCACCATGCCGAAGATGGTGGAATTGTCGCGCGCCAGGAACAGCACATCCGGCCTGATGCCGAGGGCGCCGAAGGCCTCGTCAAGCTGCTTCTCGCTGCCGCCGCCCGAGAAGATGGCGCGCTCGCCTTCCAGTGCCTCGAGGCCGATCGAGGCACGCATGGCCAGGCGATGGTCCGCGGGCAGCACAAGCACGAAATCGTCGTTGGCGACCAGGTGATTGGCGAGGTCGGGATGGGCGATGCCGCCAATGCCGATATCGACCGCCCCGGCGAGCACCCAATCGGTCACCTCCTGATCAACGCCCTCATGCAGGGTAATGCCGGCCTGGGGGTAGAGTGCGCGGAAGGGCTTGAGCCAGCCGGGCAACAGCTTGGCCGCCGCACTCTGCACCGAGCCCACACGCAGGGTAGTGCCAGCAAGTGCGTCGCTCGCCCGCGTCACCGCGGCGAGCCTGACGGCACCCGCCAGCAGGGCGCGCGCCTCAAAAAGGGCTGCCTCGCCCAGATCGGTGGTGGCGATACCGTCGCGGGTGCGTGAGAGGAGTTTTGCACCCAGGGCATCTTCAAGCCCCGCCACCGCCTGGCTGACGGCGGATTGGGTGAGGTTGATGCGTTGGGCCGCCGCCGTGAAGCTGCCGGTTTCAACGACCGCGACGAAGCAGCGCAGCTGGGTGAAGGTGATATTAGGATGCATGATCGGCGCGGCCAAGATGATAAGCTGAACTAATATAAGTAAGGGGAACGCCGTTGCAAACCAGGCCCCCCGTGTGTTTCTGCGTTCTTTGCGCTATGACTGCGCCGATGGGGGCTGCGGCGAAGGGTATGGCTGACGCGACAATGCCTGCAAGAAGGATTGCCAGCTCAGCCAGGGCACGTCGGCTTTGGCGCCACATCGCCTATGGCATCATTGGCCTGTGCGCCTTGCCGGTCCTGCTTACCCTCGTCTATGCGGTGGTGCCCCCCGTTTCGATCCCCATGCTGGAACGTTACGTTACCGGCCAGCCCGTCGACCGGCGCTGGACCCGGCTCGCCGATATCGCGCCGATCGCCCGCTTTTCGGTGATGGCCTCGGAAGATGGCGGCTTTTGCCGCCATTGGGGCGTCGATTTCGGGGCAATCTCGCTGGTGCTGCGGCAGGGCGGCGGCAACGGGCCGTCGCGCGGCGCCTCCACTATCGCCATGCAGACGGCCAAGAACCTCTATCTGTGGCCGTTGCCCACCTATGTGCGCAAGCCGCTTGAAATCCCGATGGCTCTGTGGCTGAACCTGATCTGGTCGAAGCGGCGCACGCTCGAGGTTTATCTCAACATCGCCGAATGGGGCGAGGGTATTTACGGCATCGAGGCCGCCTCACAGCATTATTTCAAGAAGCCGGCGGCCAGGCTCAATGCGCGTGAGGCGGCGCAGCTTGCCGTTTCGCTGCCCAATCCGATCCGTCGCGACGCTGGTTCGCCAACGCGTCGCCTGCGCAATCTCGCCGGGCTGATCACCAACCGGGCCCGCAATTCGAGTGGCTATTTCGACTGCGTCAAATGATGCCAAGCAGTTTGGTGTCTTTTGCATGCCGGCTTTGCTGCACGATGCGCCAAATGGGCCCGATAAATAATACCTCAACAGGCCTTTCTTCCGCGGTTCTCTTCCTGTATAGGCTGCGCCTTCAAACGAATTTGTCATCGGCGTGTCGTGTTCATCACGGCATCCGCACGTCACGAAGAAGAAACCCATGGCTGTTCCCAAGCGCAAAACCTCCCGCATGAAGCGCGGCTTCCGCCGTTCCGCTGATGCTCTCAAGGCACCGACCTATGTCGAGGACAAGGATTCGGGCGAACTGCGCCGTCCTCATCATGTCGATCTGAAGACCGGCATGTATCGCGGGCGCCAGATTCTGACCCAGAAATCCGACGCCTGAAGCCCGCGCGCGGCCTCCGCGCGCTGCTTCACACCGGCCGGCTCGATGCCGGCCTTTTGTTTGTCCGAAGGGTTCTTCCCAGAACCATGCTAAACAGGGCAAATAGTTGATGGGGCGAAGGCGTTTTTCGTTGCCTTTTCGCACTTTGCCTCATGTTGCGTCCGCAAAGCCTGTGTGTTAGGTGAGCGCTCGTGTCGCGGGGGCGGGACCAGTTCCGGTTTTGCGGCCAAAAAGAATTCAACATATCCGTCAAGGGGTTGGGCATTTGAGTGTGGGCAATCCCACTCAGCTTGTGAACCTTCCCCGAAGCGGCTTCAGCAGAGAGGCGCGCGGTGGCAGGGGAAGAACCGATCGTATCTGGCATGGCGGGCCGCTATGCCATGGCTTTGTTCGAGCTCGCCGGCGAGCAGAACGCCATCGATTCCGTTGCCGCCGAGCTCGGCCGCTTCACGGCGCTGGTGGAAGAAAGCGCTGATCTCAAGCGCCTGGTTCGCAGCCCCGTCTTTTCATCCGACGAACAGACCAAAGCCGTCAGCGCGGTGCTCGAACGGACGGGAATCGGCGGACTTGCCGCCAATTTCATCAAGCTGGCCGCCCATAACCGCCGCCTCTTTGCAGTGAACGACATGATCCGCGGCTTTACCGCGCTCGTCGCCATGGCCCGCGGCCAGTCGACGGCTGATGTGACGGCCGCGCAGCCGCTCACCGACGACAATCTCGCCATCCTCAAGGACTCGCTCAAAAGCGCGACCGGCAAGGACGTCTCCCTTAACGTCAAGGTCGACCCGAGCCTGATCGGCGGACTGATCGTCAAGATCGGTAGCCGTATGATCGACGCCTCGCTCAAGACCAAACTCCAATCGATCAAGATCGCCATGAAAGAGGTCGGCTGATGGACATCCGCGCCGCAGAAATTTCCGCCATTTTGAAGGACCAGATCAAGAATTTCGGCCAGGAGGCCGAAGTCTCCGAAGTCGGTCAGGTTCTCTCCGTCGGTGACGGTATTGCCCGCGTCTACGGCCTCGACAACGTCCAGGCCGGTGAGATGGTCGAATTCCCGGGCGGCGTGCGCGGCATGGCCTTGAACCTCGAAACCGACAATGTCGGTATCGTGCTGTTCGGTTCGGACCGTGAAATCTCCGAAGGCGACACCGTCAAGCGCACGGGCGCCATCGTCGACGTTCCCATCGGCAAGGGCCTGCTCGGCCGCGTCGTCGACGCGCTCGGCAATCCGATCGATGGCAAGGGCCCGATCGTGACCGAGCAGCGCGCTCGTGTGGACGTCAAGGCACCCGGCATCATTCCGCGCAAGTCGGTGAACGAGCCGATGGCGACCGGCCTCAAGGCAATCGACGCCCTGATCCCGATCGGTCGCGGCCAGCGCGAGCTGATCATCGGTGACCGCCAGACCGGCAAGACTGCGGTGGCGCTCGACACCATCCTCAACCAGAAGCCGCTCAACCAGGGCGATGACGAGACCAAGAAGCTCTATTGCGTCTACGTCGCCGTCGGCCAGAAGCGTTCGACCGTTGCCCAGTTCGTCAAGGTCCTGGAAGAGAACGGTGCGCTTGACTACTCCATCATCGTTGCCGCAACCGCTTCCGATCCGGCCCCGATGCAGTTCCTGGCGCCCTTCGCCGGCTGCGCCATGGGCGAGTATTTCCGCGACAACGGCATGCATGCCGTGATCATCTATGACGATCTGTCCAAGCAGGCCGTCGCCTATCGCCAGATGTCGCTGCTGCTGCGCCGCCCGCCGGGCCGTGAAGCCTATCCGGGCGACGTGTTCTATCTTCACTCCCGCCTGCTCGAGCGCGCCGCCAAGATGGGCAAACCCGCCGGTCTTGGCTCGCTGACGGCACTGCCGGTCATTGAAACCCAGGCCAACGACGTCTCGGCCTACATCCCCACCAATGTCATCTCGATCACCGACGGCCAGATCTTCCTGGAGACCGACCTATTCTACCAGGGCATCCGTCCGGCCGTGAACGTCGGCCTGTCGGTTTCGCGCGTCGGCTCGTCCGCACAGACCAAGGCGATGAAGAAGGTCGCCGGCAAGATCAAGGGCGAGCTTGCCCAGTATCGCGAAATGGCCGCCTTCGCCCAGTTCGGCTCCGACCTCGACGCCACCACGCAGCGCCTGCTTGCCCGCGGCGCCCGCTTGACCGAACTCCTCAAGCAGTCGCAGTTCTCGCCGCTGAAGATGGAAGAGCAGGTCGTAGTGATCTATGCCGGCGTCAACGGTTACCTCGACAACATCCCCGTCAACAAGGTCAAGGAGTTCGAGACGGGCCTGCTTGCCAAGCTCCGTGCCGAAGGCTCGATCATGGAGGCGGTTCGGGCCTCGGGGGATCTGACCGACGAGGTTGGCGCCAAGCTCAAGGACCAGGTCGAGGCATTCGCCAAGACTTTCGCCTGATCGCATCGAAGCAATCTCGATAGGAAGGCGAAGCGATGGCATCGCTGAAGGACCTTAGAAACCGTATTGCCTCGGTCAAGGCGACGCAGAAAATCACCAAGGCCATGCAGATGGTCGCGGCCGCCAAGTTGCGCCGCGCCCAGATGGCCGCCGAGGCGGCACGTCCCTACGCAGAGCGTATCGACAATGTGCTGGCCAATCTCGCCGGCTCGATCGCCGATCCGCGCCAGGCGCCACCCCTCCTGGCCGGCAATGGCAAAGACCAGGTTCACCTTCTGGTGGTCTGCACCGGCGAGCGCGGTCTGTGCGGCGCGTTCAACACCTCGATCGCCCGTCTGGCCCGCGAGCACGCTTTAGCGCTGATCGGCGCCGGCAAGACCGTCAAGATCCTTTGCGTTGGCCGCAAGGGATATGATGTGCTCAAGCGCCAGCTCGAGCAAAACATCATCGATCTCATCGATTTCCGCTCCGTGCGGACGCTCGGCTTTGGCAATGCCGAGCAGGTCGGACAGAAGATCCGCAAGCTCTATGCCGATGGCGAATTCGACGTCTGCACGCTGTTCTATTCGACTTTCAAGTCGGTGATCCAGCAGATCCCGACCGCCAAGCGCCTGATCCCGGCAGAAGTGCCGGCGCCCACGCCGGGTGACCAGAAGATCGCGTATGAATATGAGCCCGACGAGACCGCAATCCTCGCCGACCTCCTGCCACGCAATATCTCGGTGCAGGTCCTGCGTGCGCTTCTCGAGAACAATGCGTCCTTCTACGGGGCGCAGATGAGCGCCATGGACAACGCCACCCGCAACGCCGGTGAGATGATCAAGAAGCAGACGATCACCTACAACCGCACGCGCCAGGCGATGATCACCAAGGAACTGATCGAAATCATCTCGGGCGCGGAAGCGCTCTAAGGCCAGGAAGGGAGTCTCGTGATGTCTTACGTAACCTCTGGTTCGACCAAGGGTGGCCGCGAAGGCCGCGCGATCCTTGACAATGGCGGCCTGGCGCTGGCCATGGCCTTCCCCAAGGAGCTCGGTGGCGATGGCGCTGGCCACAACCCTGAACAGCTCTTTGCGCTGGGCTATTCGGCCTGCTACGGCCAGGCGATCGTCGCCCTCGGCCGCAAGCACGGGCTTGACGGTTCGACCGCCAAGATTACCTGCCAGGTGACTTTGACCAAGGACGATATCAGTTTCGCCCTCTCGGTCGAACTGAAGGTCCATGTTCCCGGCGCCGACCATGACAAAGTCAAGGCGCTCGTGGAAGAAGCCCATCAGATTTGCCCCTATTCCCGGGCGACACGGGGCAACGTGCCCGTCACGTTGACCGTCGTCTGACCGAACGTTTGAAGAAGATTTGGAGAAACCCATGGCCAACCCGACCGGACGCGTCTCGCAGGTCATCGGCGCCGTCGTCGACGTACACTTCGACGGTCATCTGCCGCAGATTCTGAACGCGCTTGAGACCACCAATAACGGCCAGCGCCTGGTGCTGGAAGTCGCCCAGCATCTGGGCGAATCGACCGTGCGCTGCATCGCCATGGACATTTCCGAAGGCCTCGTGCGCGGCCAGCCAGTTACCGACACCGGGCTGCCTATCCAGGTGCCGGTCGGTACCGCCACGCTTGGTCGCATCATGAACGTTATCGGCGAGCCGATCGACGAAGCTGGCCCGGTGAACGGCGAGGGCATCCGCCCGATCCATGCCCCGGCTCCCAGCTATGCCGAGCAGTCCACCGAAGCCCAGATCCTGGTCACCGGCATCAAGGTCGTCGACCTCTTGGCGCCCTACGCCAAGGGCGGCAAGATCGGCCTGTTCGGCGGCGCTGGCGTCGGCAAGACGGTGCTGATTCAAGAACTGATCAACAATGTCGCCAAGACCCATGGAGGCTACTCGGTGTTCGCCGGCGTGGGCGAGCGTACTCGTGAAGGCAACGATCTTTATCACGAGTTCATCGAGTCGGGCGTCAACGCCGATCCGCATGACGCGACCTCCAACGTCAAGTCCAAATGCGCCCTGGTGTTCGGCCAGATGAACGAGCCGCCGGGCGCCCGCGCCCGTGTCGCACTGACCGGCCTCACCGTCGCCGAACATTTCCGCGACCAGGGCCAGGACGTGCTGTTTTTCGTCGACAATATCTTTCGTTTCACCCAGGCGGGTTCGGAAGTGTCGGCGCTTCTGGGCCGCATTCCCTCGGCCGTGGGCTATCAGCCCACACTCGCCACCGACATGGGGGCGCTGCAGGAGCGCATCACCACCACCACCAAGGGTTCGATCACTTCGGTGCAGGCCATCTACGTGCCGGCTGACGACTTGACCGACCCGGCGCCGGCCACCTCCTTCGCCCACCTCGACGCAACGACCGTGCTGTCGCGTTCGATCGCGGAAAAGGGCATCTATCCGGCGGTTGACCCGCTCGACTCCACCTCGCGCATGCTTACCCCGACGGTCGTCGGAGAAGAGCACTACGCGGTGGCCCGCCAGGTGCAGCAGATCCTCCAGCGCTACAAGGCCCTGCAGGACATCATCGCCATTCTCGGCATGGACGAATTGTCCGAGGAAGACAAGCTGACCGTGGCGCGCGCCCGCAAGATCGAACGCTTCTTGTCGCAGCCCTTCGACGTCGCCCAGGTGTTCACCGGTTCGCCAGGTGTGCAGGTTGCTATCGACGACACCGTCAAGGGCTTCAAGGGCATTGCCGACGGCAAGTAT
>Ga0206877_10165_pt1 | contig 19844 bp, 22 predicted proteins | sample Alteio_BWOrgCont_7_FD_152623 | JGI IMG/M metagenome (GOLD analysis project Ga0206877, IMG submission 152623) | Enriched cells from forest soil in Barre Woods Harvard Forest LTER site, Petersham, Massachusetts, United States -... | ecosystem: Environmental > Terrestrial > Soil > Temperate forest >...
TCAAGTGGACGCCGGAATCGAGCCGCCAGGTCGATGCGCTGCTGGCGCGCGAACTGACCCAGCAGGAGAGCGACGAGCAGGGGGCCAGGCTGGGCGACATCGTGGACGGTTCCGGCAACATCAATCAAAACGGAGCCTTGATGCTTCCCGCGCTCGGGATTTCTCCGATCGCCGGCAACCGGGCGCCGGGTGACCTCGGCGTGGAGGTCGGGTCGGCCGGCAACGGGCAGGTCGCGATCATGAAATTGAGGCCGGGCTCCGCGGCCGACCGGGCCGGCCTGAAATTAATCGACTTCATCTACTCCGTGCGCCCGGACCGCCAGGTGTTCTTCAAATCCGAGTTCGACCGCCAGATCCGGTTCGCCGGTGCCGGCTCGGTCGTCAAGGTGACCTACTACCGCCAGGGTCAATGGTACTCCACGTGGGCGACGCTCGACGCGGCCGACGATTCCAATCCGTGGCGCGACGTCGACCGATACGACCTGATCGGCCTGCTTTATCGGGCGGCGGGAGATCCCACCGCGGCCAACGTGATCGAGACGATGGGAATCATGACCCGGATGATTGCCGAGAAGGAACCGTACGCGGGACTCCAGATGTACGGCGCGCTGATGGACTCGCTGGGAATGACCGACGATTTCAAGCATTTGCAGGCGGTGCAGGCCAGCGGCTCGACGCCTTACCAGGAATCGTACGACTTCGGCCTGAGGGTGAGTCAGCGATTCGACGCCATCTTTCATTTTGCCGGGAATCCGCTGCAGGCTAATTATCTTTCTGCGGTCCAGCAGACCAACAATCCGGCGACGGCGCTTTCCGGCATTTTCGACGCCTTCGGCGGGCTGATCGTGCCGAAGGTTGGAGAGTTGATCGATCGCCTGATCTACCGGCCGGGCGTTGGCTTCCAGATTCCGCCGGAGTTGGTCGAACAGGAATACCACATCCACCCGGAGATGACGCCCGAGTACCTGGGCGTGCCGGGGGACTCACAACTCGCCCGGCTCATGCTCGCCGGCGATTATCTCTGCAAGCAATTGACCAATCGCCAGGACTTGAAGGGGAAGATCCCCGGGTATCAGACCCAGGTCGAGTACCAGATCAACCACCCGGATACCACGCACCAGGGCAGCAGCGCCGACCGCATGTGGACCTCGATTGCGGGCGTTGATGCCGCGCAATCGGCGGACGGAAAGACCCTGGCGGTGCGCGAGGCCCATATGCGCTTCAACATCCGCCAGACCGACAGCGACGGGATCGACCTGCCCAACCAGCAGCCCGATGGATATGCGGATTTTCTCACCGGACTCTATGACCCCCTTGAACAGGAGTTCCCCGAGCTGCATGAAGTGCGCGAGGCCGCCAAGCTGGCCGCGGTCGCGGCCTGGATGGAGCAACAAAACCCCGCCATCCGGCTGCCGGCGGAGGGCCGGGCCTCCTGGGAGAGTCCCGACACGGTAAAAGGACTGGTCTATATTTATCTCACCCAGAATTTGCAGCATGAGAGCAAGGTCATAAAAATTGCGGAGGGCGGATTATCCCTCGTGCTGCCTTTTCCGGCCGGCAACGCCGCAAACCGGTTTCAGGTGGACTCCTCGGTCGTCGATCTGCGCGGAAATCCCTCTTTCGCGACATTATTCAGCACACCTTCGCCCGACGTCGCGAGTTGGGTGGCCCCGGTCCCCGGCGGAACGTCCGGGCAGCAGGCCTTGGTCTTGGAGACGCGGCCGGTCGGTGTCGTGTCGGAATTCGGCGCGCCCAAGGCAAATCCGAAACTCGCCGACCTTGACCGGACCACCCACGCGGTCGGAGCGGACATCGGGGCCAATCATCAGCTGAATGCCATCGCGAGGAATGCCAAGGCCCTTGCCGGCGGCCCCGAGGCGGAAAGCGACAATGCCGAGCTCGGATTCGACACCGGCACGAAGAGAGCGGGGCCGGTGGACGCGTCGGGAATCGCCGCGCCGCCGGGCGAGTCGGACGAGATCGAGATACCGGCCAGCATGCTCGACGACAAGGACCTGGCGGCGGACATGCTGAAGCTCAATTACTATAAGCAGCAGGCGAAGCAGTCGCACGGCGCGGCGGCGGAAGCCCAGGAGAAGTTCGAGGCGGAGAAGAAAAAGGATCCGCAATCCTCCCAGCTGCCCGTGCTGCTGGTGCAGGCCAGGGACGCACAGGACAAGGCCGGGAATCTCGACAATATGGTGAAGGTGAAGGTCAAGGAGATCAGGCGGAGGATCGACACGACCGTGGGTGCGGCCCCGACGCTCCCGAGCCAGCCTGCGCCAGCGCCGGCCGGAGCCAGCAAAACCACGCCGTAGGCAATCCATGCGCGAGCTGAGGATACTGCGTCTGGCGGCCTGGATCGGATGGTGCGGGCTGGTGGCAGGCGTGACGCCGGCGATGCAGGGCGAAGAAATTCCCGGCCTGGCGGTTGTGCCGGATACGCTTCCCTCGGAGCCGCGGGCCGGATTTGCCCAGCAAAGACAGAATCTCGACCACGAGCTGCGAAGCTTTCTCGCGGCGGCAGACGCTTTTAATGCCAAGAAGGCCGAAGACCAGACCGACGCCGACTACGATGCGCTCCAAGCCCAGCGGACCCGGTACATTGCCGCGGCCAGGGCGTTTAATCGCTCTTTGGCGGCGGCAATTCAGGCCCAACCGGCATCCGGCGCCGAGGACCGCGCGCTGATGAGACATCAGTGGGAAATGTCGATCGACTGGCGTTACCGCAACGATCCCACCTTTCAGGGGTATATCCACGATCTCTGGAAATTGGCCACGGAGGGGGATTCCGACGCCAACGATAAGCTGGTGGCCATCCTGGCCGACCAGCTGAAGGCCGACGGATGGACGAAAACGCAACGTGACGATTTTTTTGCGGCCATAAACACCTTTATCCGGGGGGAGGGGCCGACGCCCAAGAATTGGGCGAACGCGTCGGACGAGGCGCGGCAAATGGATCGATGGGTCGATCCGGCCTATATCGTACTTCCCGAGCGCCTTCCGCTTTACCACAGCGAGTTGGTGGGAAGCCCCGGCGAAATGGCCGCCAGCATCACGGCCAATGCCACCTATATGGCGCCAGGGCGGCAGCACCCTTATGACTGCACTCTCTATGCGATCGCGAACGGGGCGCAGGTGCCTTTGCAACGGGTGCAGGAAGAATTTGGATCCACGATGAAAAATCTCGGCATGGAGCCCGTCGAAGACCGCAACAATCCCGGATTGGCGCTGACCAGTCCCAACCAAGGGGGGCGAGGGGGAATCGGCACCTACGAGGAGTTCATGATCGGTTCAAAGCTGGGCAAGGTGATCGCCGTCCCGACGGACAGCTTTGCCACCGCGATCGAGATGACGGGCAAGCCGGTGATCACGAGTGTTTTTGTTGACGATAAGCAGGACAGCCATGCGGTCGCGGTCACCGGGGTCTATCGCCGCAAGGATGGCGCGGTTTACTACTCTGTCATGGATTCGACCTTGGAGGGATACCCCAATTTCACCGCGTACGTGGAGAAGTCCAAATTCGAAAGCCACCTGGAAACCGCCGGCTTCGTCGTCACGCCTTCGACCGGAAACTGAGCGCTTATTCTATGAACTACGTCAACTTCGGACGCACCGGCATGAAAGTCTCCCCGCTGACGCTGGGGTGCATGATGTTCGGCTACCGGACAGAACTGGAAGACACCTGCCGGATCATCGACCGGGCGCTTGAGGCCGGGATCAATGTTCTCGACACGGCCGACATGTATGCCCGGGGCAAAAGCGAGGAGTTCGTCGGCGAAGCGCTGCAGCGCAACGGGAGGCGCGCCGAGGTCGTCCTCTGCACGAAAGTCCACAACCGGATGAACGACACCGACCCCAACGCCTGGGGCAACACCCGCCGGCACATCACGGAAGGATGCGAGGCCAGCCTGCGCCGGCTCAAGACGGATCACATCGACCTTTATCAGATCCATCGTCCGCAGCCTGAAGTCGCCATTGACGAAACCCTGCGCGCCCTCGACGACCTCGTCCGTTCCGGAAAAGTGCGCTATATCGGCAGTTCGACCTTCGCCGCGTGGCAGGTCGTCGAGTCCCTTTGGTGCTCGAAGGAACTCGGCCTCAACCGCTTCGTTTCCGAGCAGCCGCCCTATAACCTGCTCGACCGCCGCATCGAGCGGGAGCTGGCGCCCATGGCCCGCACCTTCGGCATGGCCCTGATCCCCTGGAGCCCCCTGGCCAGCGGAATTTTGACCGGCAAGTACCAGCTCGGCCAGCCGATCGCCGAAGGCACCCGGCTTTTCGGCCGGGAAAATTCGCCGATTCCACTCTATCGGAAGAACACCGTGGACGCGGCGCTTCCGGTCGTGGAATTGCTTCGCCCTCTAGCCGGGGCCAAACAAGTGCCGCTTTCCCAGTATTCGCTCGCCTGGGTCATCCACCAGCCGGGGATCACCAGCGCCATCATCGGACCGCGCACCCTCCCGCAGCTCGAAGACAATCTCGGCGCCCTCGAAGTTAAACTCGGCGCCGACGACTTTGCCCAAATCGACCGGATCGTCCCCCCCGGCTCCTTCACCTCCCCCTACTACGAGGCAGATTTCGGCCCATCGCAGCACCGCTGGTAACGCGGCCTGGAGACCGCGTCTACCTTTCGATCCGTCCGATCACAAAATAGAGCGGCTGCGTGCCCGCTTTGCTTCGGTACCTAGGCCGGAAAAAACGGGTAGGGTTAGACCTAATAGTATGCCGCCGGCCAATCTGGTAAAACCTGCTCATGAACAAAAACATCATCCCAGCCTTGGTCACCGCCGCCGTCCTCTCACTGTCCGCCGCCACCCAGGTGAACGCGCAATCCAGCACGACGACGACCCCTAGCTCAACCACGACGACAACGCCGGACGCGAGCACGACCACGACGCCCAATTCAACGACGACCACCACGCCGGACACGAGCACGACCACCACGCCCAGCTCAACCACGACGACGACCCCGGACGCGAGCACGACCACTTCAAGCCCGAGCACGACCACGTCGACGGATCAAGCTACCGCGCCGAACACGAGCACCAGCACGAGCACGACGACCACCCAGCCCGCGCCGGCCACATCGACGTCGTCGACGACCACGACCACCCAGCCTAACTAAGGCTTGGTGAGGTCCCGGTAAGTGACGAGTGCGCTACCAGGCGCCTCGACGATTTCGACCCTCAGCTTCGCGAGATTTTCGCCGGTGAGCCGGCGAGTCTCGGCGCGGTCGACGAAGGTCATTTCGTATTCGGCCCCGGGATCGAGGCCGTGCAAGGACACCTCAATATTCGGATTCGGCGATTTTGGCCGACGGAAGAACATCGCAAATCCCCGCCCCAGTTCCGGGCGGTTGAACTGCCAGGCGCACCAGACCCTGGGATCCACGTTGACCGGTGTCAGCGCATAATAGTCGCCGAGATAGAGCGGCCGCAGCATCTTGACCTCAGCGACCACCTGCTTGAACAGGTCGGTCGGGAAGCCCGGGGCAAAATTATCCTGGCAAATCCCAAAGCCGCTGGTCGCCGCGCTGCGCAAAGCGTACAGGCTGAGCTTCTGGTATCCGGGCAGGCCGCAGATGCTCAACGTGGCATTCAGGGGGACAAAGCGGCTCAAGCCCGCGGTCTGCGCCTGGTCCCATTCCGGCGTGGCATACGGCAGGCCGATGGAATCGCTCCGGGAAATGCTGTAGCTGCGGCTGATCATCTCGAGGTCGATGCGGCGGCCGCCGGATGCGCAGTCGTCGAAAACGAGATTGGGGTGCCGCCGCAGCAGTTCATCCCACATGGAATACAGGCCATCGATGTAATGGTTCTCGGTGATGCCTTGGCGGCCGGGTCCGTCCGCGGCCTGCCAATAGGTCAGCGGGTGTCCGACGTTGAAATCCGTGCGGTAGATATCGATGCCCGAATCGCTGATGCACTGGGAGAGCGTGTCGGTCATCCAGGCCCGGGCGGCGGGATCGCCCAGGTTGAAGAGGCCGTCGCCCATCGGCCCGGTGTTCAACCCGAGCACAAATCCCGGGTGCTCCCGGGCGATGAGGCTATTGGGATTAACCCGCTCGGGTTCGAACCAGACCAGAAACTTGAGCCCCAACCGGTGCGCCTCGTCACCCAGCGGACGCAGTCCGTGAGGAAAGTGCGCGGGGTTTGGCACCCAGCTCCCGACGCCCCGCGGCCAGCCCCCCTCAAACCAGCCGGCGTCGAGCCACCACGCTTCCACGCCCAGGGCCGGCAGCGCCCGGATGTGCTCGAGCTGGTTATCCTCGGTCGTGCCATTGCCGAAATTTTCGGTGAACCAGCTGTTTTGCGTCACCGGGGGCATGACGATTTCGCCGGCGCGTCGCGGGACATAATGGGCCAGAAGCAGCCGGCGCAGCTGGTTGTACCCGCGCGTGGCGTCAGAGCCCCGCCAGGAAAGCAGCAGGATCCGCGGCGTGCGGATGCTTTCGCCGGGGTGGAGCCTTGCCCGCATCTGCTGCTGTCCGGCCCTGATCCCGATCGTTGCCGCGCCCGTGCGCAGCACCTGCTGCGACCACTGGCCGGACCAGCCCACGGCCCAAGCCATGCCGCCCTGCGGCCATTCCAGATTGAAGAACGGCAAAACGCCATTGGAAGACCGGCCGCCGACGGGCCCCAGGCTCACGATCTTCCCGGGAGGCAGCGCTTCGTCGATGGGGATGTAATCGGTGGCCCTCGCCGTGCTGCCGTACGCGTGGTGGAATGTCACGTCGCCGCTTGGGACTCCGACCGCCAAATTCAGCGGCAGGACCTGTTCGAGCAGGGGGCTGTCGGCCGGCCCGTGGTTGGTGAAGCGCAGCACCCAGTCGACGGCGGGGAAATCGTCGCCGCGGGTGATCTCGACGCGCACTTCCAGCTTGGTCGCCGGATCGGTATAGGTGATGATTCGCCGCTCCCGGCCGTCGGGGGTAGGCTCGATTTCTTCCCGACGCCCCCAGGAGGGCAGCAGTTCTGCCGAAGGCTTCCCGCCATAGACAAAGGAGAACGAAGGTTGGAGGGTCCCGCCGCATATCTCCGGACCGCCCAGGCCGAGCGCTGCGCCGACGCCCGCGTAGGCCAGCACGCACACCGCGCACTTGGGCACGAGGGCGAAGAGCGCGACCGGCGCCAGCGAGCGAAAGGGTCGCCGGAGGAATTCAGCGCGCCACCGCGGCATGGTCGTATCGATCGTGGAGGCGGACCCATTTCATCGGAGCCTCAGTATCCTCGTCGCGGCCCTTGGGCGCAAGATCGAGCAGGTTGTAGGCGCCGATCAACAGATCGAGGCCGCGCGCATAGGTCGAGTAGGTGCGATAGACGGCGCCGTCGGCGCCGCGCGCGAAGGCGCTCAGGCCCGGCATCTCTTCCTGCCCGACGTAGTTCAGGCCGAAATTGTAGTCGGCTCGCCCGGCCTCGACTTCCTCGGGGGTGAACGACACCCGGAAATCGCGATTGAACGAGGTGCCGTGCGACGACACCCAGTTGAATCTCCAGCCCATGCGCGCCTTGAAGCGCTCGATTTCCGCCAGCGGCGCGCTCGAGACGGCGGTGAAGGAAACGTCGCGGGCGTTCAGGTGCGGGATCGCGCCGTCGAAGTGGTCCGACACGTAGGAGCACCCGCGGCAGCCTTCTTCCCAGCCGGGCGCGAGCATGAAGTGATAGACCATGAGCTGGCTGCGGCCCTCGAACAGTTCAGCCAGCGACGCGGCCCCCTGGGGCGTCGCGAAGACATAGGACGGCTCGACCTTGACCCAGGGCAGCTCGCGCCGGTGCGCGGCGAGACGGTCACGCAGTTTGGAAAATTCCTTTTCCTCCTGCAGAAATTCGCGCCGGGCCGCGAGCCATTTTTCCGGTGAGACGATGGCGGGATTTTTCATGGGAGTTGGGATTTAGGACTTTTGCGCGGCGATCCGAAGTTTTTCGTAATCGGCCCTGAGCCGCGTGTGCAGCGGCCAGAAGGGCGGACGGGGAGCGCCCTCGAGCAGGGCGATGAGGTGGGCGACATGCGTGTGCCAGCCGGCGCCAAAACCGGCCATATAGGGCAGGTCGCCGCCCGTGGCGCGATGAGTGAGGACGAGCAGCACGTCCTTGCCCTGCGGCGTGAGCTCAAATGTCGCCACGGATTCGCCATCGCTGCCAAACGTGAAGGCGAGCACGCGCGGCGGTTCAAAGCGGGTGACGACTCCATCCATGCTGGCGCCGGGGTCGTGAAACTCCTTGTGGTCCTCCGGCGGCGTTTCGTCCGGCGCGAGGTCCTTGTGGTGGAAGCGAAGGGTGAGCTTGCCGCCCGGGCGCGGCTCCAGCGGGCCGCCGGCAAACCAGCGGCTGCGTTTCTCGGGATCGACGAGATAGTCCCAGACGCGCTCGATGGGGCCGGGCAGCGTGCGCACGAAGCGCACCTCCGCCGGGCCGGTGAACTGGCCGTATTGTTCGTTGGTCTTCATGATGAAATTTCCTTTTTCCGTTTCTGTTCATTTGCCCTGTCCTCCGCGCGCAATTCCCGCTCCAGCGCATCGAGCCGCCGCGACCAGATCGACCGCGTTTTCTCCAGCCAGTCTTCCAGGTCCCCAAAACCAGCGGGATTAAGCGCCTGCACGCGGGACTGGCCCTCGGCGCGAACGGTCACCAAGCCGGCCTTGCGCAGCACCTTCAAGTGTTGGGAAATCGCGGGGGCGCTCAGGTCGAATTCATCGACGAGTTCGCCCGCCGTCCGCTCGCGCACCGCGAGCAGTTCAACGATCCGCCGGCGCGTGGGGTCGGCGATGGCGAGCAGGCTTTGCATGCCGACATAGTTAAGTATAAACTTAATTAAGCAAGCACTAAATTAAAAATGGGTTGCGGAGACCGGACAACCGCGGTTCGTATGCGGCGAACCGATGAATCCCAAGGTTGATGCCTATGTGAGCGAGGCCACGCAGTGGCGGGAAGAGATTAAAAAGTTGAGAGCAATCGTCCTTGGCTGCGGGCTCACCGAAGAATTGAAGTGGAGCAAACCCTGTTACTCGTTTCAGAACAGCAATGTGGTTATCATCATTCCATTCAAGAAATCCTGCGCGCTGATGTTTTGCAAAGGCGCCCTGTTAAAGGATGCCACGGGCATTTTGACCAAGCCCGGGGAGAATACTCAGGCGGGCCGCTGGATCAAGTTCACCTCGGTTCAGGAGATAGCCAAGAGGGCGCCCCTCTTGAAGGCCTACATCCATGAAGCCATTGCCGCGGAAAAGGCCGGCTTGAAGGTGAAGTTTAAAAAGAATGCCGAACTCGAGCTGCCCGAGGAATTTCAAAAGATATTGGATAAAAAGCCCGCGTTGAAGACGGCTTTTGCCGCTTTGACGCCGGGACGCCAGCGAGCGTACAACATTTATTTTTCCGCGCCCAAGCAGTCCAAAACCCGGGAGGCCAGGATTGAGAAATGCGCGCCGCAGATCCTTCAGGGGAAGGGATTGATGGACGACTACCGGGCGAACCGCCCGGGGCGGTCCTAGCGGCCAACCAGTTTTTGCAGGTGTTCCGGGTAGCGGGCGCCCTGGACCGTGATCTTCGCCGCCGCGGCGTTGATGTCGCGCAGGTCGTCCAAGGTGAGTTCGAGGGACGCGCCGTCCAGGTTCTCCTCGAGGCGATGCAGCTTGGTCGTCCCGGGGATGGGGACGATCCACGGTTTCTGCGCAAGCAGCCAGGCCAGCGCGACCTGGGCGGGAGTGGCCTTCATCCGCGCCGCGATCGCGCCGAGCAGATCGACGACGGCCTGATTCGCCTTGCGAGCCTCCGGTGAAAAGCGGGGTACGACGTTCCGGAAATCCGTAGCGTCGAACTTGGTGTTTTCGTCGATCTTGCCGGTGAGGAAGCCCTTGCCGAGCGGACTGAAGGGCACGAAACCGATCCCGAGCTCCTCGATCGTCGGCAGGATCTCGGTCTCCGGCTCCCGCCACCACAGCGAGTATTCGCTCTGCAGCGCGGCGACCGGCTGGACGGCGTGCGCGCGGCGGATGGTCTTGGCCCCCGCTTCCGAAAGTCCGAAGTGATGGACCTTGCCCTGGCGGATCAGCTCCTTCACCGCCCCGGCCACGTCCTCGATCGGCACGTCCGGGTCGACGCGATGCTGGTAGAACAGGTCGATGGCGTCGACTTTCAGCCGCTTGAGCGAGGCCTCGGCGACCTGCTTGATATGCTCGGGGTGGCTGTCCAGGCCGGCCTGCTTCCCGCCCACGAATTTCCATCCAAATTTGGTGGCAATGACCACCTTTCCGCGGAACGGAGCGAGCGCTTCACCCACGAGCTCTTCATTGACGAACGGACCGTAGACTTCAGCCGTGTCGAAGAACGTGACGCCGCGTTCGACGGCCGCGTGGATGAGCGCGACCGCCTGTTGCTTGTCCATCGGCGGCCCGAGACCGTGGCTCATTCCCATGCAGCCGAGGCCAAGCGCGGAGACTTCAAGGCCACTTTTTCCCAGTTTTCGTTTATTCATTTTGGAGCCACAATATTAAATCAAACTCCGGATGGGTGCAACCCGGCGCCTCCTGACCGAAGCGCGGCCAACTTTTGTTCGACGAACGCCCGTCGGCTCTTGCCTGCGATCCTTTTCGTCCAGCGGGTGACCTCGGCCCAGCGGAAGGATTTGGGAAATTCGATTTCCGGCAGGCTGGCGAACAGGCGCGAGCGGGTGGGGCGGAGATAGAGGAGATCGAAGAGCGCTTTTTCGGCGGTGGCCACCTTGGCGCCGTCATCGGAGATATTGAAGCCGCCGAAGAGCTGGGACGGCATCCGATGAAGGGACACGGTGCCAGCGGGTGTCTGGACCCTCCGGGCCCGCCCGAGGGTGACGGCATAAATTACTTCCGGGACCTGTTCGATCAGGCCATGCCGAAAGAGCGCTGACTGGAGGGAAACGTAAGCGGGCGAAGGAGCGGCCACCTGTTCCGGGAGCTTCTCACGGTTAGGCTGGTCTCCGATGGACCATCGGCCACGCGCCAGGCGTTGGACGAAGCCACGGCTGGCCAGACGCGACAGGAGGACGGAGGCGTTCGCCGGGGTGACCCGGAGCAGCGCGGAGACGTCCCGCGTCTCGAATGCCGGCACGCCGAGCCGCCGGATTTTCTGCAATGCTTCGAGCTGGTTCATGGCTGGCGCTGCACCAGGGCATCGACGACTTGCTGCTGGAGCGTCTCCCACACTTTCTTCGTGCTGTAGTACGCTTGATAGTCCGCGGCGAGATAAGCGCGGACCTGTCCGGAAAAATCGTCGTAACCGAGGGTCATGGCATTTTCGATGGCCTTCGGGATTTCCGCGGCGATGTCCTTCGGCAGCTTCTCCTGGCCCGCTCCGGCGTCGAGCAAGAGCTTGAGGTCGAAAATGTCCCGGGCCTGGGTCACGGTCCGGCGGCTGAGCGCTCCGATCTTCTGCCGGAAGGCGGCTTCAAGCGAATAGTGCTGGGACAGCACGGGAGGCAGTTCGTAGGTCCGAATCAGTTCGGGATCAACGGGCTCAAGCTGATGGCCGTCATCCAAACCGCGCCGCCTCGAAAATTCGATTTTGGTGGGAATCGCCGGCCCGCCGGCCAACCGGATACCGATTTTCCAGCGCTGGGTTGTGTCGGTTTGCTTCGCGGAAGTGACGTGTTCCACTTCGATCTGTTTGACGCGGAGGGCCTGCCTGAAGGTCGAAGATGCGAGGATCGTGTCTACATTGTTGGCCAGCGTTCCGGTGGCCATGGTCCGGATGTCGAAATCGATGTCCTCGGAATAGCGGATGCTGCGGCAGAAGAAGCGGAGATTGCAGCCGCCCTTGATCGCGAACAAAGCCTTGTCCACCCGGCGTCCCAAATGGGCGACGAAGATAAGGTGGAAAATCTCAATGGCCTGACGCTCAGTCCACATGCGGCAGATCTTGAATCATAAATACATTAAATCAACACTAATGTTGTTATTGAGTATTTATGGATTCCGACGCAGCCGCTTCGGGACCGCTCAACCATTTAGGCGTGCAAACGATTCCACGGGGTTGGAGCGGTTAAAGGTGACACCGCAGCTAACGAGAAAAAAGCCGAGCGGCAAACCCGCTCTCCACGCCGTGTAAACGGTGGGGTTGTCTAATAAACTGGGAGCAGCCTTGCGAGGAATCCTATCGGTGAAATTGAGCTGCTCAATCTTTGCTGTCGACCTATTTTAAACCAACTACAAAGCGGGTGAATAAGAGACACGCCTTGCGGAATGATTCAGGATGAATCCATTGCAGACCATGAATCCTCCCTTGAACAACGAAGCCCTCGATACTCTGTTCCGATATGCCCGCACTCATTCCAACTGGCAGAACCAGCCCGTAGAGGATGGTATTCTCCGCCGCCTTTATGATTTGACGAAATTCGGTCCGACCAGCGCCAACAGCACACCCGCCCGCATCGTCTTTATTCGAACTCCGGAAGCGAAGGAGAGGCTCAAACCCGCCCTTTCGCCCGGAAACCTGGAGAAGACGATGAAAGCTCCGGTCACGGCGATTCTGGCCTATGATCTTCATTTTTATGAGGCTCTCCCGCGCCTATTCCCGCAAATGAAAAACGCCCTCGAGATGTTTGCCAATAATCCAGCCCTGGCTGAAACCGGAGCTTTCCGCAACGGCAGCCTGCAAGGCGGTTACTTCATTCTGGCGGCGCGCTCGCTCGGGCTGGACTGCGGGCCGATGTCGGGCTTCGACAATGCCAAGGTCGATGCTGAGTTCTTTGGCGGCGACTTGTTTCCCGGGGGCCGGATCAAGTCGAATTTTCTCTGCAATCTCGGCTATGGCGACCCGGCCAAGCTTCATCCGCGCAATCCTCGGCTCGATTTCGAAGAAGCCTGCCGTCTGTTGTAAGGCTGGCATATTCAATTCCGTTTATGAACAAACCGATCCCAAAAAATTCGATCTGCCTTTGGTTCAATAAGGATGCCCTGGATGCGGCACGTTTTTATGCGGCGACATTTCCCGATGGCAAAGTGATCGCGGTTAACCACGCGCCCAGCGACTACCCGTCGGGCAAGGCGGGCGATGTCCTCACGGTAGAATTCACCGTCCTCGGTATTCCCTGCCTGGGCCTGAATGGCGGACCGGATTTTCAGCACAGCGAGGCCTTTTCCTTCCAGGTCGCGACCGACACGCAGGAAGAGACCGACCGCTATTGGAATGCGATCGTCGGCAACGGGGGCCAGGAAAGCGCCTGCGGCTGGTGCAAGGATCGCTGGGGATTGTCGTGGCAGATCACTCCCCGCGTCCTGACCAGCGCGATGGCTGCAGGAGGGGCCGAGGCCAAGCGCGCCTTCGGGGCGATGATGAAAATGAAAAAAATCGACATTGCGAAGATCGAAGCGGCGCGTCGGGGGGTGACGCCGGAGTCATGAAGAAGATCGGCTTTTTGTCCTTTGGCCATTGGACGCCTTCCTCCCAGTCGCAGGCGCGGTCGGCCGCGGACGTGCTTTTGCAGTCGATCGACCTTGCCGTTGAGGCTGAGCGACTCGGGATGGATGGGGCCTACTTTCGGGTGCATCATTTCGCCCGGCAATTGTCATCGCCGTTTCCGCTGCTCGCGGCGGTGGGCGCAAAAACCAAAAAGATCGAGATTGGAACCGCAGTCATCGATATGCGGTACGAGAACCCGCACTACATGGCCGAAGAGGCGGGCGCAGCCGATCTTATCGCTGGTGCCCGCTTGCAACTGGGGATAAGTCGCGGCTCTCCCGAGCAGGTGATCGAGGGATGGCGTCACTTTGGCTATCGGCTCAACGAGGGTGAGGATGATGCTGCCATGAGCGGCCCGGAAGGGGTCACGTCGGTTTTTTTCAGGTCCATTGGTTGCAAACCGGAATTCCCGCGAGCAAAGGCCTCGATTGGAAAGCACGATGACCTACCGGTCACGTTGGGTCCGCAACCTAAAGGCTCGGACCTGAAAAAATCAACCTGACCTCTTACCGCCGCCTCCTGCTCTGCCACTGAGGCTTTCGCCCACGAGGAGAGCGGTCGATCCTAGAGTGGCAATGTTCTTGATGGAAATCGGGCCGAGTGAAATTCTCTCCAGACTTCCCTCCAACCCCATGAACTCCTCCGAACCCGTTTCCAAGCGTGCCCGTGTTACGGGCTATGTTTTAACGACCCTGCCTTCGCTGCTCCTCATCTTTAGCGGCATCCTGAAGCTGATTCAGCCGGCCGGCATGATGGCCCAGGCCGCCCCCATGGGCCTCTCCGCTCATCAATTAACCTGCATCGGCGTGGTGGAAATCGCTTGTGCCTTGATCTACGTCATTCCCGCAACCAGCGTTCTCGGCGCTGTCCTGTGCGCCGCCTACCTCGGCGGCGCGGTTTGCATCAGCGTCCACGCCGGGGTCCCTTACTTCGGGCCGATCCTGGTCGGGATTTTGATCTGGGGCGGGCTTTACCTTCGCGACCCGCGCATCCGCGCCCTGATTCCCTTCCGGAGCTAGCCCTTCGACTGCGGCCTTTGGCCTCCGCTCAGGGCATTCGACGAATGGCTGCCCGGGCTGGGATCGAACCAGCGACAGCATTTTTGCAAGCAGCGGTTGAGGCGTTAAGTTGCGAAAATGGGGTTAGTCATCACGCACAAAGGGACGCACAGAAACTCGGCGAGCTGGCGGAAATCGTCAATGCCTGGGCCAAACTGCCAGCCGAAATCCAGTTTGCGATGCTGGCGCTCGTGCGTGCGGGAAAAAGGAGCGTCAGGTGAGCCATCGCCGTTCAGTCGTAGATTTTCGAGCGGTGGCCGACGTGCAGGACCAATACGGTCAGGACGTTCCGCTCAATCTTGCAGACCAGACGATAATCGCCGACCCGGTATCGCCAGGAACCCCATTTGTCGCCGCGCAAAGGTTTTCCAAATCGTTCGGGGTTCTCCGGCGTGGCAATCCGTCCGTCCAAATAGCGGATGATTTCCGCCTGAACCCGCCCATCGAGTTTGCCGAGCTCCTTGAGGGCAGTCTCGGTAAATCTATAGGCCCACGGCACGTTTCACCTCTGCCGCGGAATAGGTGCGCTCCTGGCCCCGTGCTAAACGCCGCATGACTGCGTCAGAAGCCGCCATGTCCTCGATATCCTCAAGCTTCTCGACGACGGCCTCCCGCACAAGCGCTAGCTTGGTCCTGCCCTGCTTCTTGGCAGTCCGTTCAAGGATTCGCTCAGTTTTCGCCGGTAAGCGCAACGTGACCATGTTTAACAGTGTTAAACAATGTCCCGGGACGTCAAGCCGGAGCCACCGGTTGCGGCCAGACCGATGTGCGCTCGGAAAGGCTGCTCCGCCCGTCCGTCCAACGGCAACGGAGAAAGCAACGGACAAATCGTTGGTAAATCCAACGGCGAAGGCTGTGGCGCTGCTTGTCGCGTAGTTAAGCCAAAGGAAAAAAAATGAAACAGCAAAATGCAGTGGAAAGCTTCTTGGCGGGCCGTCGCGTGGTCATCGTCAAGTTTGTAGCGCATCGCTACAAGGAAGTGCAAAACAAGGCTCAGAAAGTCGTAGGCATCGTGAACCTTTACGAAGTTCAATGTGCCGACGGGAAGGCACCGACAGTTCAAACGTGGTGCCCTCGCAGCGTTCAGGCCGTCGAGCAGGCTGCCAAAGAATGCCCGTGCCTGCTCAAGGACGGACAGAAGATGGTGGTGGAGTTCGATCTGATGGAGCCGAACACGTTTGACGCCAAGAACGGCGTTATCATTCGTGCCGGCTCGGTGCTGCCGTTGGAGTAGTTCGTAACGTGGTCATGCATGGCGACCCCGTGGGATTGGGTGCGGAAGGGTGGGGACGGGCGCGGAGCGCCCGGCCCTACCCTCCGCCCCATCCTTGTCCGAGAGGTGTGTCCAGATGAGTAAACTCAGAGGTGAAACATGAACAGAGCGAGAAATCTAGAGCCGGAACAGCGGCTTAAAGTCGCGCAGTTACCCGATGACGGACGAAGCCGTGCGCATAGTAGTATGGAATGCGATCACGATGCCGTGTCGCAAGATTGTGCGCCATCCGATCCATAATGATCACGTCCTTTTTGTCGTCTCCTCGGACCGCGATTGCCGCGTTGATAAGCGCGAACAGAAGCGGCTCGGCGTTGAACGTGATAATGCCGGCGGGCTGCTTTTTCGTGAGCGCAACATCGGCGATCGCTTCAGCAATCGACGGCGCAGAGGCCTGTTTGAACTTGTCCACCATCCGCCTCAGAATTTGCCACTTCTTCACTGGAAGACTGGAGGGTTGACGAGTGGTGAGGGCCTGCGCCACGGTCAACCAGTTGCCTCCACTCTTTTTTTGCAAGGGCCCATATAGTGCGAGAGCAATACTCCCCGCGATTGAGTCGTCGCTTGTATTTTTCCCTTTCAACGCATTGATGCTGGCCTGCATCAAAGCCGCTGGACCGAACTCAATTAGGAATTTTTCGATCGCCACATCGCTGCAGGCGTTTCCTGACTGTTTGAGGAGCCTGCTGGCTAGCTGTTTCCAATCATGAAATACCCCCCGCGACGTACCCGCTCCGATACAAAGTACCCAGCCGCAAGTATTGGCGTACTTTGTAAGTATTCCTCGATGGTTTGCGTCCGTGACGAGTAGACCGCTTTTGGAAATCTGGGGGTGCCCTGTTTTCAATTTTATCCCTCGTTTGCCTATACCGATGGGGGCCCCACGCTAGGAGAAGCTGGGGGCCTAGTTGGAGACGCCACTTTTTTGGGGGTCGGCGGCGTTGGCTGTTGAAGTTTCCGAAGCGTTTTCGGGATAAACGCATCAATACGCAGCCTGTGAAGCGCATCGAGCCTGGCGACATGATCGAGCGCCGCGTTCATCGTTTGCTGCAGTGGATAGGTCCATATTCTAAAGTTAGCCTACGGCCTCGCAGAGGGTGAGGAATTCGCTCACGCGAGTGTAAGCTGCTAGCTTTCGAATCGCGCGGGTATCGCCGATGACTCCCTCGACATCTGCGACCATGCGTGGGCCATCGTCTTCTTCGGAACGAAACTTCGCCGCGAGCTTGAGCCGCGCTTCTTTCACCAGCGCGTCGCCGGTAAAACGTCCGAACTCCCGCGCCAAAGCCTCTAACCCGTCCGGGTACTGCTCCAGACAAAAATGAATATCGTAGGCGTCCTTGGGCTTGGCACGCTCGGCTAGCGCGAGACTCTTCATCACAAGAAATGCCACGATGCCCGCGACGCGGATTCGCACATCGCCCGTCATGTCGAGCGAGGTGACGGCATTGTCCCGGAAAGCGATGTCCGCTCCGTGCACGGCTTGCGGCCCGGCGTCGCTTCCGGCAAATTGTTCATCGTGGCACCGCGTGCTCGTAAGCAAGTCGAGGCGCGCGGTAACCTTGCGGCCGTCGAGCGCTACTTCCTTGAAAAACTGGTAGCTGTTTTCGCCCTGGTGAAATCCACTCCGAACGAGCAGTGCGACCACTTCGGCATAAGCGGCGCGCCGGAGGCGCATCGCGAGGTCAACGTCGACACTGCCGACATGTGGTGGTCGAGCCGTCGGGAATAGCACATCTGGCACCCAACCGCCGACCAGCACGGCATCATCGCCGTGGGCCGCGAGAAGACCGCAAACCTCGCGGAGTAACAACCGCGCCGCCTGAACCTGTTCACTAGGCTTTGGCATTTCCTGGAAAAAGTTTCGTCCGCCAGAGGTGGTCCGCAGCTTCCTCACCGCGAGCGGGCTCGCGTTGAAGATCAAGGTAAAGCTGCAGCGGCGCAACGACAGGAATGCCGTCGAATTCCTCGCGGTTGAAGAAGACACCCTCATCCCGCGGCGCGATGATCTGCACATTTGCGCCGGCCTCGGCCGGTCTCAGTCCGACTCCCTGAGCGAGTTCGGCCGGATCGCCCTGCCAGTATGCCTGGGTGCGATTATAGCGCACCATCGGCGCGAGCCGCCACGCACCGGCGGTGCCAGTGAGGGCGAACGGGCGAACATGCTGGCGGGCGAAGTCGGCCATCTGACGTTCGGTGTCAGCCAGTGGCGTCAAAGTGAAATAGGTTTTCGGGCGCTCGCGCCGGCGCCCCCAGACCGCCGCCCAATCAGCCAGCAGTTTGTCGGGATGAGTGAGCTGGATGCCGTCCGCCGTATCCTTCGCCCATTCCCGTTCCAATAGGACGGTGCGAACCATCGACACGGTGCCGAGGCTTACGTGGGCGTTCTCGCCGAGGGAAACGACTTTCCACGCTCTGTCCTTGTCCGCGAACAGCACACGGAGCACCCGCTCGCTCTTTGGCGCGTAGAGGCCAGGTGTAGCTGTGACTTGGTTTTTACGAGCCGGATTCGGATTTCCGGTCCGTTCGATGTAATAGGTGCCGAACGCGAGGCGGCAGTTTCCTGCGAGGTCGAAATAGCCGACGTTTTCTTCCTTACAAACAGCGGCGCCGTCAGCCGTAATGTATGGCGCAGCTACCACCGGGTAGTCGTTGCGGCGCGACCGATGCCGGTAGCGCAAGAGCTGGTTCACCGCCTCGCGCAATTGACGGGGATGTCCCTGGTCTTTGAGTTCAACCACAAGTGTGTCCAACCGGTTGTTCGTGTTCACGCCCACGGTCAAATCAGCCAGCGAGGAGAGCTCCTTTTGATCGCTATGTTGGTCAAGGCCCCATTCGAGTTTAGTCACCCCGGGGACGGCGCTAAGGATGCGCTCCAATGCTTCGCGCGCTTGGGGCAGAAGTTTGTTTTCAGTAGGCATCAATTTTCATTCGTCAATGAAACACGCATTAGATTGAAAATCAAGATAATTCTATTATACGCCGTATTTCAGAAAATGCTGAAAACTGCTATAAACTGAAATTAGAGCCTATTACCGCCGGAACCAGTCGAAATGACCATAGACAACCGCCCTCGTCGTCAGTTGAGGACCGACGCGTTGAGGAACTTCAGGCCAGTTTTTGACGGCCAGCTAACAACTATGTCGCGGCTGACCAAGAATTTACCGACCATGGACTCAGGCTTAGTGGAGAATGCCAACCACAGTGCATGGTCCCGCAGGGGACCGGTGCTTGCCTGCGCCAGCAGCCAGGAATACTCCAGCAGCTGCCCCAAGCCCTCCCGCGCTTGCCCACGACCGGCTCCTCGTCGAATCACCTTGGCTTCGACGATCACCACTTTTCGGTTGCGCTGGCCCACGAGATCGGCGCGGAGCCGGCCGAACGCGTGGGTTCCGATGAGAAATCCCATTTCTTTGAGCCGCACCCTCACCGGCTCGAGGACGGAGTCGTGCCGCAGCCATTGGCGGCGAACTCCCTTTGGATTCCTAATTGCGGTGAATTTAACCGGGCGCAGCTTGAGGGCGAGCAGCGCTACTTTGGATTGGGCGCGATATTTGGCCGTCCATGGAAGTAGCTTACGAATTTCGCCGATTCCGTTCTTCAAGTTGAGCAGCGGGGCTCGCGGGGGAGGGATGAGCGGTCGAACCTTGGGCGCAGGCACGGGATCAGCAAGGAGGAGCCTTGTTTTCGGCTGGTCGAGCCGGATTTTCACCCGGCGGTTCCGAGCCGTTTTCCCGTTCACCTTCGCATAAGCAATGATGCCCCGGTCTTGATCGCCGGTGTAGATAAACACCTCGTCTCCCTGCGCCACCTTGTCGAAGTTGGCATGAACCCACCAGCCCTTATCTTGGATTCGCCCAGTAACGACAAAATCTCTGAAGGACTCGTAGCTTGTCCGGGCGCGGCGCCCTTGTTTGTCAGAGAAAAAATACCCGGACTTCCTGGAGATGGGGTAAAGCCATGAATTCATCCCGCCTTGATTTACTTGCTCTCCCTCCAAGGTGCAAAGTGAAACCGCTTAAGTGCCCGAGAGCCCCGACTGTTGGTTGCCCTGCCGTGTTGGATGATCCGGTGACCGAC
>Ga0206877_10159_pt1 | contig 19794 bp, 16 predicted proteins | sample Alteio_BWOrgCont_7_FD_152623 | JGI IMG/M metagenome (GOLD analysis project Ga0206877, IMG submission 152623) | Enriched cells from forest soil in Barre Woods Harvard Forest LTER site, Petersham, Massachusetts, United States -... | ecosystem: Environmental > Terrestrial > Soil > Temperate forest >...
GGCGGAGGCTTGGTCATCTGGCATCCGAATGGGATCGTAATCCATCCGGGTGCCCGCATCGGGGTGAATTGCCTGATCTTTCAACAAGTGACTATTGGAATCCGGAACGGTCCCGGATTGCCGGAACTGGGTGGACACGTTGATATTGGTGCGGGCGCAAAAATTCTCGGGCCAGTTCGCATCGGGGATCACGCCAAGATCGGCGCGAATGCGGTCGTGATTAGCGACGTTCCGAGCGGGGCGGTGGCTACTGGGGTACCGGCCAGAGTTAATACCATCAGCGGCGTAGCGATACGCGATGCGGTGTCATTATGATTTCCGCAATCTGACTGAGATGATGAATACGAGATCAGTGACGGATTCGCGGCCTACGCTGCAGTTTCAATCACCCTTGGCGTTCCGTGATCGTGAAGCCGCGCAGGATGAGTGTTAGTGAAGCTCAACCTGGATGATAGTGTTTTGCATAGTCAACGATTTGAAATTTGCTGCCGTCGCGATTGGCCGGATTGAGGGTGAGCGCCTATGCTGCAAGTATTAAAGTCAATTCAGTTTCTCAGATTTATTGCCGCTACGCTGGTCGTCTTTACACATTCAATGGACAACGCCAAATATAATATTAGCGACAGCACGACGCCGACCATGCATTACGTTTCCCATTTCGGTAAGTCCGGCGTCCACATATTTTTCGTAATTAGTGGCTTCATAATGATCTATACGTCATTTGGAGGCAGCGCGCAGTTTGATTCGTCCAAGTTTTTTCTTCGGCGCCTCATCCGGATTTACCCGATATATTGGATTTACGCGGCCGCCTATATTCTTCTGCGCGAAATCGTATCGGGAGGATACCAGTCGATTTGGGCGGTCTTCGGTAGCCTGCTGCTTATTCCGGGATATTCGTCGATCATTATCGGTCAAGGATGGACTCTATCCTATGAAGTCTATTTTTATATCTGCTTTTCATTTTTCATGATGCTAGGCCTGTTCAGCGGGCTTCTAGTAATGACGCTATTCTTTTTAGCTTCCATCGCCGTTGGACTCATATTTCATTTCGACAATAGCGGACTTCATGTGTTCACCGATTCTCTCCTCGTCGAATTTCTGTTCGGAGCTTGGATCGCGTACTTCTTCATATTGGACAAGCGTCTCAGCTCTAGTCTGTCAAATGCGCTCATTGTCCTCGCATTAGCATTGTTCGTGATTAGCATCCCCCTTGGGTACAATCGCTTGCCGACGGTTTTAACGTGGGGTGTCCCGAGCGCGCTCCTGATCGCCGGATCCGTGTTCAAGGAACGAGGCGGCAACCTCCCCAGCTTTGTTCGAAGATGTTCCTTTCTTGGAGACAGCTCTTATTCCTTGTACCTATTACATATTCTCCTGACTGCTTTGCTTCTCAGGGGATTCCTCGCGATCTTTCCAAGTCCCGAATCAGGTTATTTCGTGTTCTGTTTGGTACTTACCGGTCTATGTATTGCGATTTCCGCCGTCATGTATGAGCTTATTGAGCGTAGGGTGGTGAGAGCTCTGCAAACAATGATAGGAAAGTTTCAAGGCTCGTGACGCTCAAGCTGGATGATAGTGTTTTGCACAGTCAAAACGATTTGAAATTTGCTGCCGTCGCGATTGGCCGGAATGAGGGTGAGCGCCTAAAGCGCTGCCTTGAATCGCTGTCTGCTGCGGCCAGAGTCGTTTACGTTGATTCTGGCTCCGAGGACGGTTCGGTGCAATGGGCGCGCGAGCACGGCGTCGACGTGATCGAGCTCGACATGAACATTCCTTTTACCGCTGCGCGCGCCCGCAATGCCGGCTTTCGTCGCTTGCGTGAAGTCGCCCACGATCTGACTTATGTGCAGTTCATCGACGGTGACTGTGAGCTGAAGCAACAATGGCCCGAGCAAGCGCTAGGCTACCTCGATGTTCACGCCGATGTCGGCGCTGTGTGCGGACGCCGGCGCGAGCGCTTTCCGGAAAGGTCGATTTATAACTGGCTCTGCGACATTGAATGGAATGTGCCGGTGGGTGAGGTGCGTGCCTTTTTCGGTGACGTGATGATCCGCATCCTGGCGATCGACGGCGTGGGTGGTTACCGGAATGATTTGATCGCCGGCGAGGAGCCGGAACTTTGCATTCGATTGCGGGCGGCTGGCTGGCGAATTTGGCGACTGCCATCGGAAATGACTCTTCATGACGCCGCCATGACGCGCTTTGGCCAATGGTGGCGGCGTGCAGTTCGAGCCGGCTACGCTTTTGCGCAAGGCGCCTATTTGCATGGAGCACCACCAGAACGGCATTATGTGTGGGAGACGCGCCGGGCGTGGCTGTGGGGCGTTTGGCTACCGCTCGCTTGCGTTGCCGCGAGCGTGTCGTTGTGGCCGTGGGGCTTGCTGACCTGGCTGATCTATCCGCTACAGGTTCTTCGCCAGACCGTACGCAATGCGGGATCGCTGATGGATCGCGCGACAATTGCGTTTTTTCAGGTCCTGGCACGCTTTCCTGAGAGCCTGGGACAAATCAAATTCCTATTCGGTCGCCTGCGTCACGGCCAGGCCCGGCTCATCGAGTACAAATGAGTGCGCCCATGCGCATAGCGTATCTTGTCAATCAGTATCCCAAGGTGAGTCATAGCTTCATCCGGCGCGAAATCCTGGCGCTCGAGCGACAGGGCACTGACATTCTGCGAATTGCGCTACGCGGTTGGGATGATCAAATCTTCGACGAAGAAGATGCCTTGGAGCGCAAGCGGACGCGCTACGTGCTGCGCGATGGCGCGCTTCCGTTGCTGCTGGCGGTGGTCCGCATGCTGGCGACGCAGCCGATCCGCTTCTGGCGCGCATTAAGGCTTTCCTGGAACATGAGCCGCCGCGCCGAACGTCCGTTGCCGGTGCACTTGGTCTACTTGGCTGAGGCCTGTCGCATCGTGCCCTGGCTGCGCGAGGACGGCACCGAGCACGTGCACGCGCATTTCGGCACCAATTCGGCCGAGGTGGCGATGTTAGTGAATACGCTGGGTGGACCGGGATGGAGCTTCACCGTTCACGGACCGGAGGAATTCGACAAGGCCGCATTGATCGGTCTGGCCGAAAAGCTGCGCCGTTGCGCTTTTGTCGTTGCCGTCAGCTCCTATGGTCGAAGCCAGTTGTACAGGCAGGTGCAATGCGAATATTGGCAGAAAATTCGGGTCGTGCATTGCGGGCTTGATCACGGCTTCTTCGCCCCGCCTGCGAGCTCGTCCTCATCGGCCCGACGCTTTGTATGTGTGGGCAGGCTGTGCGAGCAGAAAGGTCAGCTTCTTCTTATTGAGGCTGCGCGTCGCCTTGCGGCGAACGGAACAGATTTCGAGTTGGTGCTCGGAGGTGACGGTGATCTACGCGGCGAGATCGAGGCTCTGACTGCGCGCTACGGGCTTCAGGGCAACGTCCGTATCACTGGCTGGATCAGCGGCGATAAAGTGCGGGAGGAGATACTTGCAGCACGAGCGCTTGTGCTGCCCAGTTTCGCCGAGGGTCTCCCGGTGGTGCTCATGGAAGCGATGGCGCTGCGCCGGCCGGTCATTAGTACTTACATTGCCGGCATTCCGGAATTGGTACGGGACGTCGAGCACGGCTGGCTTGTGCCAGCCGGCGATGTGGAGGCCCTCGTAGCAGCCATGCGGGCCTGTCTCGACACACCGGTCGAGATGCTGAATCGGATGGGTGAGGCAGTGCGTAAGCGCGTGTCTGCGCGGCATGATGTAGACAAGGAGGCGCAAAAGCTCGGGAAGCTGTTTGAAAATTGTATTAAATCAGTGTGAGCAGGATCTGTTCGTTGCCGCGGCCGCGCCATCGATTCAGACTCCATGATAACTGGTAATTATCATGGACAATATTTTTCCAACGCCCGCACCCACCAACACCATAGGCAGCGAGAGCAACTCCCGGCGTAGGTCGAATAGTCTATATCGCGCACTATAGAAAATTGTGATCGGCAAACACACATATTGACTCGCGACGATCCCCCAGAGGGCGCCTGCTAGTCCAAAATAATGAAATCCGAGGGGCATAGCTATAACCAATGCCGCCAAACGCACCATAAGTATAAGCGACTGTATTTTTGGCATTCCGAGCGCAATGAAGGACTGAATCGTCATCTGCAATGGATAGATCATCATATTTGCAGCGAGGATCTGCATCATCCAGCCGGCTTGCGAATAGCGCGGATCGTACAACAACCCGATCAGTGGGGGGCCAGACAACATCAATACGCCAGAACAAAAATAGGAAAAGCCGGCGACGATGGCATGCATCCGATAGTAGTTTGATCGAAGACTGTTAGGCCGCTCGCGAACTATTTCGCTGAACGCCGGGTACATCACACTGCCAATGATTCTCATCAGCACTGCTTCGACTGAGCCAACGATCACGGACGCAATCATGTAAATACCGAGCAAGGTTGAACTGACAAAGCCCCCTAATACTATCCGATCGCCGTTGCTCGCCAGAAAGCTAAGAAGTGATGAGATGAATATCCACTTGCCGAAATGAAAGATTTCTTGAAATGCCGATTTTTCCCACTGCCAGTGATTGCTAGTTCCGGGCAGCCAGGCATGGCTAAGGAGCATCATGACCAAGGTTGCAAAAATATTGCCGGCGATCAATGCAGCAATAGATCGATCAAAGAAGATCCAACAAAACGTTAACAGCAACCCTGCGACCTGGGTGGCGATCTCCATCACCGTGACACGACCGAGCGCAACACGCCGGTACGCCTCTTGTATCTTGGTAGAGTTGAATCCTGAAATTAGGAGGGTGAACGACACTGCAGCGATTACGTAGGGCAAACGCTGGTCGGCGTAGACACTAGCCTTTGGGACAATGCCGATGCGACCAGCGACGAAGGGAACAAGGCTGACGCCAAGTCCAATGCAGCAGAGCAGAGCACCGCGATATATTTGCAGTACCCATGCTGTGTTCAGAAATGCCGGATCGTTGCCGCGGCTACTTCGAACGATCATGGGCCTTACCCCCATGTCCGAAAACATGGCCAAACCCACGATAACAATGGTCGCGATGGCCATGAGGCCAAACATGTCGGGGGCTAACAACCGCGTCAGCACCAGATTGCCAGCGAAGCGGATCATAATGCTCAGGCCGTAGCCGGCAAAGCTCCATGCTCCGCTTCGCAGCGAGCGTCGCTTGAGCGACATTGGATTAGAGGGAGGATTCTCTGATTGCATTAGGACGAGACAGATTATGTGTTGGGCCACGGTTAATTGTCGATTCCTGGCCGTCACTCGTAGCAGGTAAGATTAGGAGTGAGAACGATAATGAACTTAGCTAGTCAGTCAGGTTCTCGTGATCGGCCTCGCCGAATAATCGGCATATATAGTGAACATCACAAAGGCAAAGAGTGCGGGCCCAAAACGAGCAGCGCTCGGGAAGTGCCAATCGCGGGGCGCATATTGAGTTGCTGCTCTTAAATGGTGAATGTGGTCACGCCAATCCTGGCCGCGGAAATGTTTTTCCTCGCGTTTAAAGAGCCGAATCCACTCAGCGGGGCGTGTGCAGAGCCGCGTTTGATGCGGCGGATGGAGAGAATTTACGGGCCCTAGAAATATTTGCGATCCGAAAGATATGGACGGAAGAATTGAGTAGGGCAATGAAAGTGACATCCGTTACTTCTCAGTCAAATCCAAGACCGCGCAGATCCGTTCGACCCTTCAATACGGCGTCGTAGATTGCGACGATCTGATTTGCCTTGGCCTCCCAGGTAAGCTTTTTCTGTACTTTCTCACGCCCAGCGGCACCTAGCCGGTCCAACATCGCTGGCGACCGGATGATGTCACCAATGGTCTGTCTTAAACCCTCGATCAGGCTTTGTTTGTCTTTAAACCCTATGCGAATTCCTGTCTGATCATCGACGAGTTCTGAAGGACCGGCATAATCCGCGACGATCGGAGCTACACCTAAAGCCATCGATTCAACGACGACGGCGCCTCCAAATTCTCGGACGCTTGGTAATGCCAGGAAATCGCACTCGCTCAGCGTATTCTGCACGTCGATATGCGGGATCAAGCCATGGAAGAAAACACTAGGACGAATTCCGAGACGATCGACCATGGCTTCCAGTAGCGCTCTTTGCGGCCCGTCGCCGATAATGTGGAGTTGCAGTTTCTTCTCCCTAAGATAGGGAGATGCTGCCTCCAGAAGCATGTCGGCTCCTTTGTAGGGAACAAGCCGCCCGACAAATGCCGCTTTTAAAGGAAGAGTTGCGGAATGATTTCGGGGAACCTTGAAGCGGTCAGGATCAAACCCGTTCTCAGGAATATAGACGCACTTGTGTCTTGCCCACTTTGGAATCTCGGAGAGGGTATGCTTCGAACCCGCTATAATCGCTGCGCTGTATTGCCGGGTCGATCGATATGCGGGCATGAATTTAAATAGTCCTCTGGTATACGACAACCATTCCCGTTCGGCATGTTGCCGATCGACGAAGTTCTTAGGCCACGGGACACCACCGTTGAGCGGACCGATCACAAATGGAACGTTAAGCTTTGCCAAGCGCTTTGCGATAAGACTCTGATGCGTCGGGCTTATCGGCGTAATGCGATGAACAAGATCGAAGTCGTGGGCTGCTATCCGAGAGCTAAACTGGTGCCAGATCGCGTTCTCGAACGAGTAATAGGCCAGTGACGAGAACGCCATCACGGTCGTCCAGCCCTTGCCCGCGCCACCACGCAGTCGATCCGCGAGCCTCCAAATCGGACCGGCCACATGTTCATTGTCGATGGCGGTAAAGTCGCGTCCCTCGACTAGTCCTGCGCGCCGTACTGCATCGCGATTACGGACGTGCGTCACCAAATGGGCATCTGTTAAATTTGCAAGCGCACGCGAGAGGCTCCAACCCTCCAGGGGCACACTCATCCATTCCGGATTCGCAGCCTCGGCAATCAACAACACGCGGTGTCGACGATGCATTTCAGGGTCTCACCGTATATCAGTCGTGCATTTCAATTATATTAGTTGTATCAGTTGTAGGAAATCGAAGGGTACGATTGTCGCCATTATCACGGACGAGCTTGCCGGCCGAAAGCTTCTTTGTTTCGTTTGATCGCGCAAGTCTCTGGTAGGGCGAAAGTGAACTCCAAGCGGCTCAGTCGATTTCGAGACTTGCTAATTGTCGTAGTGACCGGGCTTTTGCACGTAGAATACAATGCCCTCTTTGTTTTCCAAGTTTAGTTCTGGGTGAGCCGATAGAAACTCGTCAACCGCTCTCTTGCATCCAACGAAGGCTGAATAATCGTCGAACTGCATATAGCCGCCCGGAGACAGCTTAGGAAACCATGTCTCGATGCTCAGACGAACGGAACTATAAAAATCCGCGTCAATGTGAAGAAGCGCTACCCCATTGATGTTCGCTTTCGGAAATGTCTGATCGAACCAGCCTTTATGAAAGGTGACGCGCTCGAGCTTGACGTTGAGTTGCCGCAAGACGGATCTAACGCGAGTTTGGCTGCCAATAACGTCGCCCGCCCACGCCTTGGCCGCATCGCCATCCTTGGTCGTCGTTTCCGGTAGCCCTTGCCATGAATCAAACAGGTGAACCTCTCGCTGTGATCCAGAGGTGCCGAACGCCATAATTGCAGCGGTCCCGCCATCGAGTACGCCGCATTCAACAATGGCGCCGGGGACATTGCGAGCGTCGATATCACGAGACAAGTATAACAAATTTCTCTGTCGGATTTGGTGAACTTGTGTGTACGGAAAAACAGTTCGATACGGCTCCTCTGTCGGACGACTCGTGGAATTAAGCCGCTTTCTGAAACCCCGTAGAAAAGGATGCAAGAAGCTGGGAATAATTTTACGAATTATCCTGTGGCTCTGAGGGGGAGCATCGGTGAGCATGTTCAATTAGGCTCTTTTGGGACGTGGGTGAACTCAACTTAGCACGAGGATGAGCCCGAAGCCGAACCGACAAATCTCTTTACGACTATCTTCCATTCGCAGCGAGAGTGGCAACCCAGACTGGATTACTTTCGTCGCCAGGGATGAATCGCATGCCTCCCCAAGTTCCAAAGGGGCCTGGGGAAGTCGCCTCTACGAACTTAGCCGGATAATGTCCGCCGACTTGGAAAAATGCTGCATACATTGCGGCATAAACCTCTGCCGTTTCTTCTGTGTTACCAATGTTGACGAGGTATTCGGTAAATTGTGGGTTACCTCCATATCCGGCCAAAAATAAATCTCCAACATATTGCGAGCCCCCTTCGTATTGCCTCAGATCCAGGCCGTGCGCATCCGCAATCGCCTTTTGTGCTGGCCAAAACGTCTCTGTTAGGCTTTTGACGCTGACGGAGGTAAGCAAGCCTTCTGCCTCTCCAGTCAGCCAGCTGGCAGCACATAGTTTGTTGAAATACGTGTACTTAGTCGGAAAATGCGTCGGATCGGAAAGGTTTTGTGCGGCACTTTTGTCCATAAGCTCAAATACCAGAGCCGGATTGGTGTAATTTCTGTCATGCATTATGGAAGTTTTGTAGGAGGTGGAGTCTACACCCGCGAGCTCATATGTATCCTTCGTCGCATTGGCTACTGTGGCAAATGTATCGTTCAGTTCTGTCATTCCAGTGGCGACAAATAGCTTTAGGCGCTGCCCATTATTGTATCCATGGGAGGGGCAAGTTACGACTGCCGGGTTTGAGTTTGAGATGCTGTTGAGGCGTCGACTTCCTTGTACGTTACCAAAATATCCCGTGACGCTGATCTCATCAAAGAGATCGGTAACGGTGAGAGAGTTAGCTGGAGAAAGATCGTTTGCTCTGAAGTAATCAACTCCAATCAGCGCAAGTTTAGTGACGCCTACATTGACCGTCAGCGTAGCAAGACATCCGCGCCATCGCGAACGATCATCGAAGACGTCACGGATTATTTTCATACACTGAGCGGAGCGGTAGCCGTACCATGTCGAGACGCCTCCGGGGGGCACCATAGCTTGTGCTTGGATGCGGCAGTACGCTGTTTGCTGGAATCCGAAGTTCCAGCACTCATTGCTATATTCGAACGTAGTCACGATTTGGGGTTCAAGATGATCTCGAAAGTAAGCTGCGATCGATTTCACACATGCGTCAGTTGCAAGATGCGGAATACAAAAATGAATATTACATTTGGTCAAATTGGCGAGCTTACAAATAATCGAGAGTGGCACTCCCCCTTTCGGGCCATATGACGAGGATGATGCGAGACGCTGACCCCACGCGAAATACTGCTCATCAGCTATTTGAGAGAATTCAGCAATTTCAGAATTGTTTGTGGCCATCCAATCCATAAAGCGTAGAATCCCAAAATTTCGGATCTGCGCTAACCAATCGGGGTTGAATGTCTCGCCGGCCATCACGTTCGCGGCATATCGCGTCTGGAATATACGGATGTTGCGAGGTGGGTCTTTGATATCGGCGATCCTGATTGTGAACCACGTATTTCCCGGCTTCGTTCCGAATTTGAATGAACCCGACCCAGCACCATTGTCGATCACTTGTGATCCGCCGGCCGTCAGGCCGCCGATCGCACAATGCCCAGTGCCTTCCCATTTAATGGTCCACTGCTCACCGGAGTAATCAGGATAGCGACTCGCTACGAAAAACAAACGGGTGTACGCGGTTGCGTCGTTTGGGACTGGATTGGCAATCTCGCCGGAAGTAGAATCGGCATAGCCAAGATCAAAAACGGCTTTCCCTGAGATCTTTTCGCCAAGATTTCGTGTGACATCATGTGCACTCGCCATTTTTGCCCAGTTAAGAAACGGACAGAAATTAAGGTAGTAACCCAACCCACTCAGACCTAGGTTGAGTCTCCCCTTCTCTTCCTTGGCGAAGACTTGGCTAATTATCGGGACGCGCGCTCCAAGCGCCATGCCCGCGCAGCCAGACAAAAGTAATTGGCGACGATTGGGCATCCAACTATTCCGGGTTCCAGCAAGGACATGGAGTATGAAGCGCTTTTTGGCAAACTTGTGAATAGAGCCCTATCTGCAAGTGATTTAATCGATAAACCTTTGAGGCGTTCTTCAAGCGGGTATGCAAAGTTGCGATGGTCGTCTGTGGAAACTGGAATATGTGCCACGCTCCTGGCTCACTACAGTCGTCAAAAACACCTTCATCACGAACATTCCTCCAACAGACACCGGTATCGTAAACATGGATGTAACTAAGGGGCCATGTGCAGAGCAGACATCTGAGCATCGCTCGTTCTGCTCATTGACGGGCATTATATTAATCACGCACATATCATGGCGATCCATTTCATGCACTACAATTTCGTCAGCGTCCATCAAGCCTTGAATGCCACGCCCGCAACGGCGGCGAGTTTCACTTCTAAGCCTTGAGAAATGTCTGATAAAGTTGAGGTGCCAGAGGATCGGAACAAATCTGTCGGTTGCCGGTAGCCCCATGCGACGCCGTCGAATAAAGACGACTATTGGAATCACCGTAGCCGATAATATCGAGGGTAAACGATGTTGAAGACCCTGTCGCATTATCGTCAGAAATTAGCCGAGAAGGGTTTCAGCGGAATCATCGCGAGCCGCTGGCGTTGGTACAAGCTAGCGCTTCAAATGGATAACTGGGTCATCGGGAAACTCATCGAACTGTCTGGCAACAGAATCGCCATCCAAGGAATTACTCTTTCTGTGGACAATCCTTTGATCATGACACGTCATAAGAGCACAATGTATTTCGGGATTTACGAGGTAGGCGAGCGTGAATTGGCCAAGCGCTACATTGATCCGGCTCTTCCTACCGTAGAAATCGGCGGATCAATCGGCGGTGTGGCTTGTACAACCAACAAATTATTGCTCAATCCTTCTGATCATGTCGTGGTTGAGTGTAACCCGTTGGTCCTGCCGACCCTACAAAAAAACAGAGATATCAACGGGTGCAAATTTAAAATAGAACCGTTTGCTCTTGCCTACGGCAGCGAAAGGATTTCATTCACTATCGCCATGGACCATTTCATGATGGGGCGCTTACACGGGGACGGCGGTAAAACCGTTACCGTTCAAACGGTAACGCTCAAGCGGATTCTAGACAAATACAGATTCAAGACCATCAATCTAATTTCAGACTCCGAAGGAGGTGAGGTCGAAATGGTGGAAAACGAATCAGATCTTCTGCGCCATCACGTCAAATGTTTAATCCTCGAAACGCACGAGAAAGAGCGAGGAAGAGAGCTAATCGCGAAAACTCTTTCGGCGCTTAACGATCTTGGATTTGAAATCCTCGAGCGTGACGAGGAGAAAAAGGACGTACTTGCGATGATTAATCGCCATTTTAAACAAAGTTAGACGAATACCCATGCCGTCGGCCTCGGCGCGATGGGTCTCCTTGGCTAGCATAGGATGCAAGAATGCCAAGTGGATCGTAATGTCAAACCGTACCACTACTCCTTTGTTGGTTTAGTTGACATCGTGGCAACGTGATGATCACGCTTGAGCAAATAAGATCGTGGGGGCGCCTCAGCGCACACGAGCATGCCGTGGTTGATCCAGTCTTTGTCGACCAGGCGCAGGCCGCGCTATCGGAGAAAGGCCCGATCCTCGGCTTTGGGGCGGGCCGCTCTTACGGCGATGTCTGTCTTAATGGCAGCGGCCGTCTTCTCCGCACCCGCTCACTCGACCGCCTGATCGGCGCCGACTGGTCGACGGGAATTATACGGGCCGAGGCCGGACTGACGTTGGACACGCTATTGCGCCTCGCCGTCCCGAAAGGTTGGTTTGTGCCAGTGTTGCCCGGCACCAAATTCGTCACGCTGGGCGGTGCCGTAGCGAACGATATTCATGGCAAGAATCATGAGACTGCGGGAACCTTCGGCTGCCACGTGCGGCGTCTCGGGCTCGCGCGATCGACCGGCGAGGTGCTGGAGCTCGGGCCCGAGCAAAATACTGAACTCTTTGCTGCAACGATCGGCGGCCTCGGCCTCACCGGCATTATCCTGTGGGTCGAATTGGCTCTCGTTCGCACGACATCAGCCTTGATCGACGTCGAAACTTTGGAGCTCCCCAATCTCGATGCTTTTTTTCGCCTCTCCGAGCAAAGTCAGCCGTGGGAGTTTACGGTGGCCTGGGTCGATTGCCTGGCCAAGGGCGCAGCCGTTGGACGCGGCCTGTTCATACGAGGGAGGTGGCATGTGGGGGGCGCGCTCGTGCCCCACAAGCCGTCCCGACTGCGCGTCCCATTCGACGCGCCATCCTGGCCCCTGACCGGCACAACGGTGCGGCTATTCAACAGGGCATATCGCTCACGGCCCTGGGCGCTCGGCCAACGAACAGTTCATTACGATCAATTCTTCTTCCCTCTCGACACCCTCGCCGGGTGGAACAAGCTCTACGGTCCGAATGGCTTTTTTCAGCATCAATGCGTCCTTCCTACGACCTCGGCCCCCGATGCTCTACGACGCCTGCTCGACCTAACGAGCGCGTATGGGCAAGGTTCGTTCTTAATCGTGCTGAAAATGTTCGGCGATCGTCCGTCTCCCGGCATTCTGTCCTTCCCTCGGCGAGGTGCTACGCTGGCGCTCGACTTCCCCAATCGCGGGGAAAGCACGCGACGTCTGCTTGATGAGATGGCCAGCGTGGTAATAGAAGCCGGCGGACGGTTATATCCCGCCAAGGACGCGACAATGACGGCAGAGGCATTCCGAACCGGATACCCCGACTGGCAAAAAGTAGAAAAATTGCGAGATCCGAACATCATGTCTGACTTTTGGCGGCGTGTGGCGGCATGACCGATAGGCACGTGTGGATCCTCGGGGCGACATCGGCGATCGCACATGCCTATGCACGGCGCCGTGCCGAACTCGGCGCAAGTTTGCTTCTGTTCGGCCGCAATGAGGTGCATTTGCGAGCCAATGCGGCCGATCTCCTTGCGCGAGGCGCGAAGGCGGCTTCTGTCAGGTGCTGCGATCTGGCTCGGCCACTTGATTACGATGCTATGCTCGCAAATCTGATGGCTTCTGAAGGGCCTGCGGACGAAGTGCTGATCGCGTATGGGATCTTGGAACAGCGGGGCCGTTCGGCAGGCGACGTTGCCTATGCGCGCGACGTCATCGAAACCAATTTCACCAGCGTCGTCTGTTGGCTCCTTGCCATCATTGCGCGCTGGGATCGCGGTCGGCCGCTCACGCTAATCGTAATTGGATCGGTCGCCGGTGACCGCGGCCGCGGAAGCAATTTTGTCTACGGGGCCGCAAAAGGCGGCCTCGATCGATTCCTAGAAGGTTTGCAACACGCTTTCGCGGGCACAAAGCTCAGGGTGGTGCGCATCAAGCCAGGGTTTGTCGATACGCCAATGACTGCCCACCTGGTCAAAGGGGGATTCTTATGGGCGATGCCGGATCGGATCGCGGCAGATATCGAACGTGCGGCCGATCGCGGCCGGGCGGTCGTCTATAGTCCGTGGTTCTGGTGGCCGCTTATGATGATCATCCGCCATCTTCCGCGTTTTATTTTTCACCGGCTGAAAATCTGATGGGAATGGAAATGATACGACTTTGCGTGTGCTCGGTTCGGTCACCAATAATTATGTCTATTTTTCGTTTGGTATTCGAATTCATTTTTAAGAAGACGTCGATCTAACGTTTGCGTCTTGCCACCTTGCCCTCAGCATCCGATTAGATCGACATCGCAATAACGGCAGCCACGCAGGCACCGGTGATCCAGCTAATTCTATCGGTAAGCGCGAATATGACAGGGTCGTCGTGGATATCGCCGCGATTGGCCTTGAGAAGCACCCGACTAATCCAATATAGCAACAGCGGACACATCAACCACAAGCGGTTGGGATGCGTGTAGAGCGCCGCCATCTCCGGACTGGAGAGATACAGCGTCACTACAAAGACCGATCCATAGCCCGCAGCGGCGCCAAGTGGCAAAAGTATGTTCAAATCTTCGACCCGATAGCCGCGACCCATCGCTGCCGTCCTTCCTACTGCGCGATTAGCGACAAGTTCGGAGCAGCGCTTGACGATCGCCAAGCTCAGGAACAGGAAAAGGCTAAACATTAGGAGCCATTGCGTCTGATGTGTGTTGATCGCGGCGAGTCCACCGTAGACTCGAAGCGTGTACAGCCCGCCGAGCATGATGACATCGATCACCAGCTTGCGCTTCAATATGAGCGAATATCCAAGCGTGCAGGCGACATAGATCGAAAGAATGCCGGCGAAGCGCCATGGCAGCAACAGCGAGAGCGCGAACGCACTCGCCATCAGCAGCGCCGCAAGTCCAAGTCCACCCGTGATCGGGATTTTGCCAGCCGCAAAAGGACGCAGAGACTTACGCACGTTGTCGCGATCGCCTGGAAGATCGAGCAGGTCGTTGATTACATAAGCGCTTGAGGCGGCGAAGCAAAAACATAAGAACCCAAGCAAGGTGGCCACAATCGTATTGATGTCGAATCGGTGCCCCGCGATCATTGGCAGGAATACCAGGACGTTTTTCGCCCATTGATGCATGCGCAGTGCTGCGACGTAGCTGCGCAGTGTGGGCCGCACATATGCGACTATTTCTGCCTCAGGGAATGATTTCAGGACTTTGGCGGCAAAACCGGCGCTGTGTGCGACCACAAGCGGCTTATGTGCGGTGCGCCATACCGCGAAATCTATCGGCATGTCTCCAATGTAGTCGTAACCCTTGGCACCGAAGGCGGCGACAAGCCGATCCGCCTTGGCGTTGCCGGCGAGGTTTAGGCCCGGCTCCGTGCCGAAAACACCGGCGATACCACCAATTCGCGCGGCCAGCTCCTCGATGTAGCGGCGGTCTGATGCGGACGCGAGGTATACCGGGCGTCCCGTAGCTTGGGCGTTGCGGATCAGCGCTAATACTTCCTGGCGGAGTGGCACGGACTCGATCCCCGGATTGACGCGATTGGCCAACTGGATCTTGAAGTTGCTCTTGCCGCCCGAGAGCCAGAGGGGGATGCGAAAGGCCAGTTGCGGATAGGTGGCAACGAACTGCAACGCCGCTTCCTGGGTGAGGTCGGTTGCCACGAGCGTGCCATCGACATCGACAACGAGCGGCACTTCAACCTTCTGCGCGGTCGGGATATTGGCAGTCTGCACGCTCATGTTACCTCAATCCGCTGGGCTATCTCGCGTGCGAGCCGAACGCTTTCCGAAATCCCGCGGTCTTCGGGATAATAGAAGCAAGTGTCGGCGATCTGCAGGCCCTTGATGGGTGTCTGTATCTGCGGAATTTTTGCCGCAAACCCTGGCTCGCAGATCGGCTGCGCGTGGCGCAAACGCGCGACATGAGTTGCTATAATGTCGTCGCGGCCGATGGTCGGGTTGATTCGCTGAATGTAGCCGAATGCCTCGTCCAGAAGTTGCTCCGCCGGCCAAGAGAATTTCGGATGGGTTACCGGCATGTAGTAGGGGACAAAGACGACGGTATGGTCGATTGGCCGTAGGTTCGAGAATTCGATGATTCCGGGTATCTCGATGTCCGGCGCAGCGATATTCACCCAGAAGTGCGGCGTGACCGATTTCTTGAGCTTGAATAGAAGGCAACATACCCCGATGTTTTTGATCGTCTCATATTTTGCCTTCCAATCCTCCGGCAAGTCCGGGACGACGGCAGATACCAATGGTGTTGGCATCGTCGAGATCACGGCATCGGCTGGGACGATGCCCTGCGGCGTCCGGACGCCGGTGACACGTCCCTCGTTTGAGAGGATTTGTTCGACTGGCGTAGATAGCCGGATATGGCCGCCAAAGGATTTGATCGCGGCACAGAGCGCGTCGACGAGCGTCTGGCTACCCCCATCAATATAACCGAGCTCTTCCTCGAACAGCGATTTGCGCGATCGACCGACACGCTTGACGCGGGTCCAGATCCAAGCGGCTGAGATATTGTCGGCATATTCGTGAAACTTAAGATCGAGGAGCGGCTTCCACAGCCGATCATAGACTTCGGACCCGCCCCACCGCGTGATCCATTCCCGCGCCGACTGGGTCTCAAGCGCGTCCCAGCGCTCGCGGCGGGTTGAGACGAAGGCAAGCAAGCCGTAGCGCAACCGCGACAGCAGGCTGATGCCCGGAAACTTGATCAGCGCTACCGGATTGCCCCATTCGTAGAGCGTGTCATTGATGAAAAAGCCCATGGAGGTTGTACGCCAGCGTATGCGGTCGCCCAAACCGAGCTCATTAAGTAAAGCAAAAGTTGGCGCGTCGGCCTTGCATACGAAGTGATAAAAGCGCTCGATCGAAAGACCTTCAAAATTGAAATGCGCCGCCATGCCACCTGGCTCTGGCGCCGCCTCAAGAACAACGACAGAATGTCCAACTTTGGCGGCGTGATAGGCAGCCGCAAGCCCCATAGCGCCCGCGCCCACCACTGCTACACGAGCCAATCGTCTCTCCAGCTTGCAACGTCGTTCATTTTGTTGCTATGCAACAATACGCTTTGGCATCCTGACGATCAAGAAAGCTCTCTGTACCTCGTGAGCAATCCAAACGCTATGGTAAAGCCTGCTGCAATTGATGCATCCGAATTCGCTCGCTTCGTTCTTACCGGGATCGCTGCGGCATCTAGCAATCTGGCTATCACTTGGTTAGCGCGCCTCTATGAATCCTTTGAAATTTCGTTGCTGGCCGGAATAGCTGCCGGCCTAACAATATCGTTCGCTCTCTCGAAGTGGTTCGCATTTGGTTCCCATTCGTGGCGGCACGCGGGACGTGAGGCGCCGCGGTTTCTGATTGTGTATGCAGTTAGTAGCGCGACGTACTGGGCGATCGCCGTTGTAATCGGATGGTTTCTTTTGTCACATGGTTTATCGACCAAAGCAGCGGAGACATGTGGCATTCTAATCGGTGCTGGAGCGATGACGCTCACGAGTTATTTTGGCCATCGGCTCTTCACTTATAGGACACATCGAAACGCTCCGACGGGTATGGGCAGTTCATCATGAGCGCCAAAACAGCTCGCGACTGCGCGACACTCAAGCTACGCGCTTATCTGGTCTACAAACGCCCCACCGAAAAGTCGTGTCGTCCGTTGATAGCCGAGCCGCTCGTCCGTGCGCTGATCACGAACACCGTTATCGGGAGACGTCATCGCTGATGACTACCGCCTCGCGGATCCGCCACTCGTTCGTCGGTAAGGCCGTCAGGATGGCGATTCACCTAATGTTTCACGCTCGGCACTCTAGTCCCGACCCCGTCGCATACGAGCTCCCGGGTGGGATCCAGATTTTGCTCTACCCGGAGGGCGAGATCGCCGAGTTCCTCGCCTTTCCCTGGCTGTTCGAGAAGACTGAGGTGGCGCTGGCAGCCGCTTTCCTTAATTCCGGCATGACTGTCATCGATGTCGGAGCAAACATCGGCTTGTACTCAATCCTCGCCGCGAAGCGGGTAGGGCCCAGTGGATCGGTTTGGGCATTCGAGCCGTCTGCAGAGTCGCTAGCACGGTTAGAGCGTAACTTGACCTTGAATAGCTGCAGCCGCGTCCGCGTTTTTCGCATGGCCCTAGCGGACACGCCTAACACTTCGATGTCATTGGCCAGCGATCCTGGATTCGGCGACGCCTATCGCTATCTTCGCCTGCAAACTCATTCAAGCGGCGGTAACAGCGGTGAGGTGGTCCCTGTGACGACCCTTGACGCCTGGGCCGCCGCGAATGGGGTCTCGCGACTCGATTTCCTAAAGGTCGACATCGAGGGGGGGGAGTACAGGATGTTTCTTGGCGCCCGAGAGTTCCTCGCATCAAACCCAAAGGCTGTTATCATGTTCGAGTGCGAGGCCGATTGGTGTGCTCGGGCTGGTTGCCATCCACGCGACGTGTTCGACCTACTAGGCTCTCTTGGTTTCAAGCTCTACACTTGGGATGGCCGTTCCCGCCGCTGGGATGATGACCCCCGCTCGCTCTCTAAATCCGGCATGTTTTGGGCTGCCAGGAACCGCTCGGTTCTCCCGGAGCCGACGGGCAGTTGACCAAAAAGTCGAGCGGCTGATCATGGAAGGCTTGATACCCTGATATCCCACCCCGCGGTTTGACTGATCGTTGAATACTCGAACTACCCTGAACCAACAAGTTTCACACGAAGCCCGGAAAATGACTGAAGAGGTCGCTGACCAGGAGCGATTGCGGCTAACCCAGTCGACACAGGCAGCCGGCTGGCAATCTGGTTTCGAAGCTCGCATGCTCATAATGCTATTTTTGACGGAAGTGCTTGTGCTCGCCCTCGCGCAACTTCCGTTGAGTCTGTCTTGGGGCACGTTCGCGTTCATGGATCAAGGAGCGAACCTGGCGGTCCAAACGTTGCTCGACCGAGGGTTAGTGCCGACCATCGATTTCGGCTACATCTACGGTCTCCTGCCGCTTTTGTTCGGTCGGTTGTGGTTTAGTCTGCTGGGGTTGACGCCTGTCGCGTACGCGGCGGCGATGTTGGTCGCCGATCTGCTGATCGCATGGGGACTGGCCCGCTGCCTCGCGGCAATGAGGGCGGGGCCGGCGGGGATCGCCTTAGTAGTTGTCGCGATGCCTTGGGTGGCGCTCGCCTCGTATATCAATCTGGCCCACGCTATCGAGGCAACACTGATCTGCCACGCCCTCGCCGAACATGCGTTGGGACGCAGATCGCGGGCCCTCGCTCTTCTGACAGCCTGCCTCTTTGTCAAGCCGACAATGGCTTATGTATACGGGTTATTGCTCGTGCTCTTGATCGTTCGCGATGCGAGGCCCTACGGAGTTCGTGGCATTCTCCGGGAATTGGCCCCGTCAGCAGCAACGACCTTTATTCTTATGACGCTGTGCGGATGCTGGTTTGGTGTCAAGCCGCTGATGAATTCCTTGTTACCACTGGCTGGTGCCGCAAACTATCGATACATGAACTATGGATTCTTCCACGGAGTTGGACGACGGTTCTGGCTCCCCGCCGATGTCTCGCCGACTTACTACCTCGTGTCACCCGCCGGACACTATCTGGTCGGCACGGTGGTTCTCTTCGGAGCCGCCATCGCGGCTCTTCTTCAACAGATGCGTAGCCCATCTAATATTGCCTACCGCGATGAGGTAATTGTTTGCTGCGCGATCATGCAGCTCACGTTCCTGACGGTTTTCTACGCGGATTTCGCGTCCTGGACGTACTATTATTACGTCCTCATCATCAGTTTGGCCGGCCTAGCGGCCAGTGGCGTTCGTTCGGCCGCTCTAGTTCTCCTGATCGCGGTAGCAGTGCTATTTGGGGAAAAATACCAATTCAGTGGGATCAAAAGCCATTGGGAGACAACCCGCCCCACTGCCGACATGGCAGGTCTCTGGACCAGTGAGGATGACCGCCAAGAGTGGCGTCAAGTCATGGAGATCGTCAAGGATCGACATGCATCAGTTCTCAGCACGCAAGGGGAGGGCCTCACTACGATCATGCCAGGATTTGCTCCGGCCGAGAACATGTTTATCGCACCTGGAATTCCCTTGGCGCCCGATCTGAAACGCAAGCTTGATCAGGTCGCCTCAGCAGAATTTGTCCTCCTGCGTAACAATACAACAAATCGACCATTTCTGGACCTTTGGCCTCAGTTCCGCGAAGCTTTGGATGGTTGCGAGTTGATCCTGTCTACCACGCAATATCAGATATATCGACGGGCGCGGCCCCCCCAGGCTATCGAACATCTCGACGCTCGAGACTGATACGCTAAGCGGGGTAACAAGATAGCGGCCGCGACCCAAGACAGTTCGCGTCAGACGAGCGGAGCAACCGATGCTTAAGCTTGTCGATTCCTTTTGTCTCTTTACGGCACGCGTAATCCAGTGCGGACGAAATTTCCCTGTAAGGTCTTT
>Ga0206877_10169_pt1 | contig 19445 bp, 21 predicted proteins | sample Alteio_BWOrgCont_7_FD_152623 | JGI IMG/M metagenome (GOLD analysis project Ga0206877, IMG submission 152623) | Enriched cells from forest soil in Barre Woods Harvard Forest LTER site, Petersham, Massachusetts, United States -... | ecosystem: Environmental > Terrestrial > Soil > Temperate forest >...
GCATGGCCTGGAAATCTTGCAAAAGGCGCGCGCGCTGCATCCGCCCTCCACGGTCATCGTCATCACCGCCTACGCCACCATTGAGACAGCGGTGGACGCGATGAAAAAGGGGGCGTTCGATTATTTGGAAAAGCCGTTCAAAGTGGACGACTTGAAATTGTGCATCCAGCGGGCGTCCTCGCCTGCGAGTTCAGGAGACAGAACAACACAAGAGCGGCCCCGCATTGCGGGCTGGCGTCCCGCCGCCTTATCCAAGGAGAGCGCACCGGGACGGTGCTGAAACCCGCAACCGAGACGGTTGCGCCACGAATTACAAAAGACGCTCTGAGGCAAGGTTGCCGCGAAAAAACGCAGAACTCGCAAAAAAACGAAGGCTTTAGTAGCCTTTACTAGCCTTTAGTAGGCTTGACCGGGCTTGACTCGGATCGGTTCAAAAAAGGCCGCTCTGCTCGAAAACGCGTGAATTTCACGCAACCCAAGTTACTCTACTCAGGTAAACAGTTTGATTTGGTTTGACCTGGCCGGACTCATGGCTGGTTCGGTGGACGCCGCGAGGACTGGAAATAAGCGAATTTCGCCCAACCCAGCTTCACGGTAGAGGTGTAAATGAGTTGAAATTACCCGTGACCATCGTGGAAACCAACGACTTGCGGCTACCGGCCAAGAAGATTGACTGGCAACGTCCCGCCAACATTCATCCCGGCTGGCCACGAGTCACCAACCACTGTCCATTTTCCCAAAATGTCAAAGAGCAGACGCGCTCTGAGCGCTGCACAATGCAATATTATCACGCCTTTGTGGGAATGCAAATTAAAATTCGGAATCAATCTCAGCGCTATGCTCCATCCCCGAGGAGCGGTATTGCGAGACAGCACTCCACTCACGGTGGTTTATCCCCTCCTCATCATCAAGCGATGAGTCTATCGTTTGATGCCTTTCCAAGGATCAAGGGCATATGGGTCAATATGGCACCAACTCGCTGGGATGAACTCAGGTTTTCGACTGAGAATGGCTTCGATGGTCCGTTGATATGCCGGATCGGCTGCTTTCGGATCCACGTTCACCGCTTTGGCCTTGGTGTTAGCTGCTAGTGCTATATGGACAGCATAACGGGCAACGGCATCGTGGAGAGGGAACGAATAGCCAATCAAAATAACGGTTTCGACACTTCGAAGGCTTTCCATGCCTTGCTCCCATTGCGAAGTCAGAAACCATGGAATTGACTTAAACGGCACCATTTCGACCGCGACGTCCTGAAGTCCGGCATAGCGCTGATAGGGGTTTAGATCGAACTCCCCCCCGATCTTTCTGAGCTTCCACGTCTTCTGTTGATGTTGAAGTAGGAGTATCGTGGATTCTGGGTCATCGTCTTTGCTGTCTGGCAGCTCGTACAATCTCCACTCAGCGCTGCCGTGTAAGTGGTAGACGCTGACCCCATTGTCAGCTCGCTTCCCTGCGCTCGACCTTCCTCTCCCAAGTGCCCAATAGAGGCACGCTCCACAACGGAGTCAAAATTAAACGTCAAAATGACATCCCCGGGATCAAGAAGCTTTGCAAAAAGATTTATCGCCGGTTCAAAGAAATCGGGTTGGCCGAAATGCGCGTCGTGGAATTGGTAGATCTTATAAAGAAATCGCTGCACAAGGGACTTCGCGACTCGATCGGGGTGCGGTGGCCACGAGATGTAGCCAGCCCAGTCTTTATTAGGTCTAGGGAAAGATCGGTTTCTAGTTAGCTGTTTCCAGACGGATCCCGCAGGTTTGAGGAAGGCGAGAAATTCTTCAAAATCGATAGGCTCAGAAATAATTCCGCATGCTTTCGCCTCCTCAAGCCAGAACTTGATCTCGACTCCCTCTTCCGTGCTGAATGGGTTGTCGGTATCCTGTGGTGAACATTGCCGAAGCCATGGGATGACTTGGTTAGCGAGCGGAAGACCGAGTGGGAAGCTAAATCCGGCACCAATGATCAAAGCCTTCGACATTTGTGGGCAAGGTTCAGATTTCAGATTGCGTTTCCTTTACCAGAATCGCCTCGACAGATTCTTTCAACTTGCCCGCTTCAACATTGAGCACGCCCCAAATCACGTCGTAATCCACGCTGTCATAGCCGTGCGCAATATAATCTCGCGTACCGGCGATCTTCTTCCAGGGCACTTGCGAATGTCGGTCCCGCAGTTCGTCCGGCAACCGTTTGACGGCCTCGCCTAAAACCTCCACCAAGCGCTCGCCCAACATCTGTTTGCGCCAATCGCCTCGAAATTCCTCCCAAGTCGTCGAGTTCCTAAACTCGAGAGCTTTTTGGCAGACCTCCATGATTTGCCGCAAAGTCAATTCGGCGTCAGGCGCGCTCATATACTGGAAACAAATCGTCCTTCACACGCTCCAAAATCAGGGGATGCAATCGCGAACAAAAATCCACCTTGTGTCCAATGATGGCGGCCAATTCCTCGCCATAACCGAAGTATTGGAAGCCGACGCTTTTCAGCACTCCCGGTTCAAATTCCGCCAGCACATCCACATCGCTGCGTTGCGGGTCGAAGTTATCGTGCAAAACCGAACCGAAAAGGCTCAATTTGCGAATGCCGCGCTCCTGGCAGAAACGCGCGATTTGCTCGCGGTCAATCTGAATGGGCAATTCGGCAACGCTCATACCGATACTTTCCCTGAAACGAGACAATTCAGCAAGGAACAAGCTGGAACCCACCTGCAGGGAAATTTGAACAGGAGCGCACAGAGAGAACCGAGGATGGGCAAGGAAAGCCTCTGTTTCCTCTGCGACCTCCTGTTCAGAGTCGGTGCAATCCATCCGCACTTAGCCGGGACAATTCAGTTGAGCGAGAACATTCGTCCTCACCCCGGCCCTCTCCTCCGAGGAGCAACGGTATTTAAAAGCAAGGGAAATTTATGTGGTTTTGAGCGCATGATCTTTGAGCGTTTGGTTCATTTGGATGAGGAGTTTGCGCATGACGGCGGCCAAGGCGACTTTGGCGGGTTTACCAGCCAGGCGCAAGCGGGCATAGAACTTACCCAAGGCCGTTTCGGTTTTGCGAGCCAGCACGACGGCGCTCATGTAGAGCGCATGGCGCACTCCGGCGCGACCACCGCCGATATGTCGTTGGCCTTCCCACGGTCCGCTTTGTCGGGTCCAAGGGGCCAAGCCAGCCAGCGCGGCGGTCTGGCCGCGATTGAGCCGGCCCAGTTCAGGCATTTGGGCGAACACGCTCAGGGCGGTGATCCATCCCACTCCATCCAATGCAATCAAGGCTTGGACTTGGGCTTGCACGTTTGGAGTCAGGGCCAAGATCCGTGCCAGTTCGGCTTCCACGCCGGCCATTTGTTTTTCCAAATGGGTGATGAGTTTGGCTTGCTGCCGCAGGGCAAAGCGCAGTGTGAGGTGTTCCGTTTGCATCCGGAGGCGCGCCCGTTGTTCCTTGAGTTGATCGCGCCACTGAACCAGTGCGCGCAGTTCGGCCAGCACGGCCTCGGGCACCGGTGTGGGGGCAGGCTGGAGAGCGTGGCCGTAGGCGGTGAGCACGGCGGCATCCAGCGGATCATTTTTCGCGCGGCGTCCCTGAGCCAGGGCGAAGTGACGGACTTGGGCGGGATTGACGACACTGACGGGCAAGTTGGCGGCATGAAAGGCCGCCACGACGGAACGTTCATAACCGCCGGTGGCTTCGCAGACCAGATGAGCGCCAGGCACGGCCCGCAGGCGCTTGATCAGGCGGATGTGACCCTGGGCATTATTCGGCAGGGTGGTTTGTTGGTTTTGGCAATGAAGTTGGAGCGTGGCCTTGGCAATATCCAGGCCGATATAGACGGCGGCGGTTTTTTCAGGCAGGTTATTCATAGTGTTCGGACTCATTCTTGCACATACGAGCACGGGGTGTTGGCCCCGACTCAATCAACGGTTCGAGTAACGGACATGAGGCACGAGCGGCTCCAGCTCCCCGACGAACACGTGCAAACGGTTCCAGAGAGAAACGAGCGCGCCCGCACCGCCGCCCTCTGGCCTGCAGGCCAGAGGGCGGCCCCATCTTCCTGTTTGGGTTGCCAAACAAGAAGATGAAAATGAACATACAAGAGGGAGCATTGTTTTCAGCGATCAGTCAATATCACCGCCCGGTGGCCTTTTCCACGGCTGTCGAATAAGATTCCCTCTCCCGAGGGAGAGGGCCAGGGTGAGGGCGAGCCTTATCACCCAACTGAATCGTTCCGGCTTAACGCCCGCCCCCTGCGTGCACCTTAGAGAATTTTTAATAGAACTGTGGCCTAGTACTTGGTAGGGAGAGACTCTGTCGAGCTCTGACTTTCTGCCGGGGAAATCAAATCACGGCTCGACGGAAACAGAACAACATAAGAGCGGCCCGCTTGGCGGGCTATCTCGCCCTACCCCCGTTGACTTTCGGCTACAGTATTTTTAAACCGCTATAGAGGAAGGCAGCCAGGTGATGCTCGTTAGAATAAACTTGATCGATCACACAAGGTCGAAGCGATCAAGGTTCATGACCTTGTTCCAGGCCGCGACGAAGTCGTGGACGAACTTTTCCTGCACGTCGGAACTTCCGTAGACTTCGGCCACGGCGCGGAGGATGGAGTTGGAACCGAAGACAAGATCAACCCGTGTGCCGCTCCACTTGACTGCACCGGTTTTGCGGTCGTGGCCTTCAAATACGTTCGCGTCCGTCGCGACCGGTTTCCATTCGGTGCCCATGTCGAGCAGGTTGACGAAGAAGTCGTTGGTCAGCGCCTCGGGGCGCGCGGTGAAAACCCCGTGAGGCGTGCCGCCGAAGTTGGTCTTTAGAACGCGCAGGCCGCCGAGGAGCACCGTCATTTCAGGCGCGGTCAGAGTCAGCAACTGCGCCTTGTCCACCAGCAGCACTTCGGCGGGAATGGTGTATTGGCTCTTTAGATAATTGCGAAAACCGTCCGCGATGGGTTCGAGCACCCGGAAGGAGTCGACGTCGGTCTGTTCCTGCACGGCGTCCGCGCGTCCCGGCGTGAAGGGAACGGTCACGCTCGCTCCGGCATTTTTCGCCGCCTGTTCGACGCCAGCGCAGCCGGCCAAAACGATCAGGTCCGCCAGCGAGACTTTCTTGCCGCCGGACTGCGCTTGGTTGAACTCGCTTTGGATGCTTTCCAAGGTCTTAAGCACCTTGGCCAATTGGGTCGGTTGATTGACTTCCCAAAATTTCTGCGGCGCCAGCCGGATGCGAGCGCCATTGGCTCCGCCGCGCTTGTCGGAGCCGCGGAAGGTGGAGGCGGAGGCCCACGCGGTCGAAACAAGCTCTGAAACGGACAAACCTGACGCGAGCACCTTGGCCTTGAGTGAGGCGATGTCCTGCGCCTCGATCAACTTGTAATTCACCGCCGGAATCGGATCCTGCCAGATGAGTTCCTCGGCGGGAACTTCCGGCCCGAGATAACGCGCGCGCGGTCCCATGTCGCGATGGGTCAGCTTGAACCACGCGCGTGAGAACGCTTCGGCCAATTGCTCCGGATGCTCGTAATAGCGTCGCGAGATTTTTTCGTAAACCGGGTCGAACCGGAGGGCCAGGTCCGTCGTGAGCATGGTCGGCAGACGCTTTTTCGAAGGATCATGCGCGTCAGGAATCGTTGCTTCGGCACCCTTAGCCACCCACTGATTCGCGCCGGCGGGACTTTTGGTCAATTCCCATTCGTAGCCGAAAAGGTTCTTAAAAAAGTTGTTACTCCACTTGGTCGGCGTCTGGGACCAGGTGACTTCCAGACCGCTCGTGATCGTGTCACCGCCCTTGCCGCTGCCAAAACTGTTTTTCCAGCCCAGGCCCTGCTGCTCGAGCCCGGCCCCTTCCGGCTCACTGCTCACATTCGGCGCAGGTCCGGCGCCGTGAGTCTTGCCGAAGGTATGGCCGCCTGCGATGAGCGGGACCGTCTCCTCGTCGTTCATCGCCATGCGGGCGAATGTTTCACGAATGTCCCGCGCCGCCGCCACTGGATCGGGATTCCCGTTCGGGCCTTCCGGATTGACGTAAATCAGCCCCATTTGCACGGCGGCCAGCGGCTCTTCGAGATTACGGTCGCCGGTGTATCGTTTATCACCCAGCCAAGTTCTCTCGGCGCCCCAATAGACATCCTGGTCCGGCTCCCAGACGTCCTCGCGCCCGCCTCCGAAACCAAATGTTTTGAAGCCCATTGTTTCCAGCGCGACATTGCCCGTGAGAATCATTAAATCGGCCCATGAAATCTTGCGGCCATACTTCTGCTTGATCGGCCAAAGCAGGCGGCGCGCCTTGTCCAGGCTGACGTTGTCCGGCCAACTGTTGAGCGGCGCGAAGCGTTGCTGTCCACGACCGCCGCCGCCGCGACCGTCGCCGGTCCGGTAGGTGCCGGCGCTGTGCCACGCCATGCGGACGAACAGGCCGCCGTAATGGCCGAAATCCGCCGGCCACCAGTCTTGCGAGTCGGTCATCAGCGCCGCGAGATCTTTCTTCACCGCCGCCAAATCGAGGCTCTTGAACTCTTTCGCGTAGTTGAAGTCCGCGCTCATGGGATTGGACTTGGAGGAATGCTGCTGGAGCAGTTCGAGCTTCAACTGGTTCGGCCACCAGTCACGGTTTGAGGTGCCGATGTTGGCGCCGTGGTTGAACGGGCATTTGGCTTCGGTTGACATATGTTTCTCTCTTATCTTTAGTTGTTCTTGATCCATTAAATCAGTTTTGCGCCATTGTTAAAATACTTTTTTCGTTTCACGCCATAAGCTGAAGTATCGTTCTGTCCAGTCACCGAATCGCCGCGGAAGATCGTGGTGATGTTTTTGAAACGAGTGGAAGGTAAATCCAAGGGCGTGAGACAGAATTCTTCGCTTGGTAGGGGCGTCTCGGCGAGACGCCCCTACCAAGCGAAGAATTCTGTCGCGCACCCTAAATCCAAGAGATCGTAGAGTCGGCGTTGACTTCGTCGGCCTTTTGGGACATTTTTAGTCCGATTAAGGATTTGGTCCTATGCAGATCACGCGCGCAGGCGAATATGGGGTCATGGGGTTGATGCATCTGGCCCGGCAAGAACCGGGCCGGCGCGCGATGATTGACCAGGTCAGCCGACAGGAGAAAATCCCCAAAAGTTTCCTGGCCAAGATTTTCCAAAGCCTCGTCAAAGCCGGGTTGGTGCGCTCTATCCGTGGGGCGGGCGGCGGCTTCGCCCTGGCCAAGACGCCCGCTGAAATCCCGGTGCTGGCCATCATCGAAGCCGTCGAAGGACGCATCGTTTTTCAACGCTGCAAAATGGAACGGCCTGATTGCGAACACGTCGGCGGCTGCGCCTTGTGCGGCTTGTTCGAGCGCGCCCAGGACGGCCTCAAGGAAGCCCTCATGCAAACGACGCTGGCCGATTTGATCCAACAGCAGGAGGAAATCGAATTGACGCAATCCAAGGCCCGCCGCAATTGATTTCCGCCTGGGCGCACGAGTGAGGGTGATGTTTTTGGGTTGGCGGTTTCCGTTTCTTAATCTTAGTCTAAGTCTTAATCTTAATCTTCTTTGATCTGTCGGTTCGGGACTAAGATTAAGATTAAGACCACAATCCATGCGGCACGTTTATCTCGACCATCAATCCGCCACGCCGCTGTTGCAAGAGGCGCGGGAGGCGATGCAGCCGTTTCTGGATGGCGCTTTTGGCAACCCGTCCTCGCCCCACCAATACGGCTTGCGCGCGCGCGACGCGCTGGAGGCGGCCCGCGCCCAGGCCGCCCGCCTCATCAACGCCGAATCGCCCGAGGAAATCATCTTTACATCTGACGGCACGGAATCCGCTAATTTGGCCGTCAAAGGCGCCTGCTGGGCGCAACGCCGCCGCGGGAATCATCTGGTGGTCAGCCGCATTGAGCATCCGTCCGTCCTAAATTCCGCCACGTTCCTGGAGAAGGAGGGATTCACCTGCGCGCGCGCCGCGGTGGATGCCGAAGGATTCATTGATCCCGCCGCCGTCCTTGCCGCCGTCACTGACAAGACTATTTTAGTCGCCGTCCACCTGGTTAATCACGAGATTGGCACAATCGAGCCGATTCGCGAGATCGCGGCCCTCGCGCACGAAAAGGGCATCCCGCTCTATGTGGACGCCGAAGCCGCCGCCGGCTGGGTGCCGGTGGATGTGCAGGATTTGGGGGTGGACCTGCTTTCGTTTTCGCCACATCGTTTTTACGGGCCGAAGGGCGTGGGGGTGTTGTATCGCCACCGCCGCGCGCGGCTGCAACCGCTCTTGCACGGCGGCGATCAGGAAGGCGGCCGGCGCCCCGGGGTGGAGAATATGGCGGGCATTGTGGGAGCGGGCGTGGCGGCGGAAATTGCCCAACGCGAGCTGCCGCGCCGCGCCGCCCACTGCGCACGCCTGCAACAGCGTCTGTGGGAAGGCCTGCGCGCTTCCGTGCCTCGCCTCAAACTCAACGGCCCCGAACCCGGCCCGCGCCGCAGCCCTGTCAACTTAAACATCTCCACCGAAGGCGCCGAGGGCGAAGGCCAGCTTTTGCTGTTGGACACGCGCGGCATCGCCATTGCGAGCGGTTCCGCGTGCGTGACCAAATCGCTGCGCGCCTCGCACGTCCTTGAAGCGGTCGGCCTTGCGCCCGCCCTCGCGCAAGCCGCCGTTATACTTTCGCCCGGCCAGGACAACAACGACGAGGACATCGATTATTTCCTGGAAACTTTCCCCAAAGTCATCGCCAAACTCCGCGCCATGTCGCCCTCGTGGAAGGAATAAGCGAGTTATATCGCAAAGCGGGCGAGACAGTGCTTCAATGGGGCTCTCCGCCTAGTCAAATTATCTCTTCACTAGAGCCTGTTAACACTAACGTAACGCCTCCATGATCAGAGCCAGGACGACGAAGCCCGTGAACAGGACATCCAATTTGTCGAAACGACTGAAGACGCGTCGATACCCTTTGAGGCGGCGGAACAGCCGTTCGATTTCATGGCGGCCGCGGTCGAGCGCGCGGTCGTAGTCCCAAGGCTCCCGACGCTGGGGGTTCGGGGGAACGACCGGGACGTATCCCAATTCCCGCGCCAGCCCCAAGGTTTCATCCCCTTGGTAAGCGCTATCCATCAAGAGCGGCAAGCCCGCCGGAACCGGCCCCCCCGGCCCGCAAGAGATCCCGGTCGTGTGGCGCGTCCCCCGCCTGGCCGGGGGAGAGCTTGAGGATCAAGGCGCACCGAGCCTTTGCGGCCACCAGATGAATCTTGGTGGTGCAGCCGCCCCGGGATCGTCCAATGGCTTGCGGGCCGTTTTTTTAGCGCCCCGGGGCCGTCGGGGTGAACCTTGATGGTCGTGCTATCCAAGCAAACGTGTTCGATCCGGATGCCTAGGATTTGCTCCTGCTGTAGCCGGGCGAAAACCCGATCCAGCACGCCCGCCTTGCTCCAGCGGTTCAGGCGGGTGTAGATGGCATGCCAGTTGCCGAAATGGCTGGGCAGACCGCGCCCCTTGCACCCATGCTCCACCACATAGAGCAGGGCGTTGAGAAGTTGCAGATGGGTCATGCTTACGTTGCCGCGTTGCCGCGGCAAACAATCGGCGATGCGCTGAGATTGACTTTCTGTAAGCTCCATGCCCCCAATCTGCCTTGTCACATGCAAAAAGTCAATTAGTGTTAACAGGCCCTAATGCGCTTGGTGAAATGGTTTTGACGATCACCATAGTTGGTCGCGATGAGTTTCTTGGGCCGGAGGCTGGTCGTCATCAGTCCTCCGGCCTTTTTTTGCCCACAGCTAACTCGCTTGCCAACGATCGACGTTTTGCTAAAGTCGTCATGTCATAGACTCTCGTAACCCGTATGGCTTGGTGTTGTTCATCTTGTGGATGCTGGATGATTCCGCTTTTTGCGGAACAACTTGGCGAATTGCAGAAACTCAAGGGATTGGACGAATGGAAACTACAATATGACAAATTCGAGCATCTCTGCAAGGATTGCCTCGACAAATGCACCGCTCGAAAATGCGCACTCTGTTCGGTGCCCTTCAACCTTTTCAATAATTGTCGAGAGTCGATGGTCAAAAATTTGCATGAACATAAAAAAGATGCCTCGACATTTGCCGATAAGAAATACTTATGTCAAAACTGTTTTGCAAGGAATGCTTTCTACCTATGCGCCCGCTGCAAAATATCGAGCCTCGGGCCCCAAAGCTGTAGGGAGAAATATTTTGGAAATGAGCGTTTGAGGAAGTGGCTCTTGCCTTATCTCCCAGAGTCAAAGCGTGACCAGGATTACGGCGTGTTGTGTCCTGCCTGCTACGACCAATTGCAAGCCATCGCGAACGTAGTCGCCGATCGTTACAAAAACTGGTTAGGAGGCACCAAGGGTGACTATCTGAGGGGTTATCGAATCCTAAAGACACTGGGACGGATTGAGGAACACGGACGAATGGACGATCCAGATGCTGTCGCCAAGAATTTAAGACTTTACGCAGCACAGAAGGGCGGAAACGGGTATATTCAATTCTTTTGGGAGCGTCATCAAGAGCGCCACGCTGAGGAGTACGTGGCTGGCTATGGGCCGAAGGGAAACCCATACTATCGAACCACGTATCACACTGATGTTTGGTACACCGGCTACGCAACCGCTGTCTTGGCCGAAAGACCATCCCAGGCCAAAACTAATAAGGCAAACGACGGCGCCAGAGCGTCAAACCGTCCGAAAGCTGAAGACGAGTATGCTCGCGTCCTCGGCCTAAAAGGCAAGGTGACGAGGGAGGAAATCCGGCAAAAGTATCGTGACTTAGCAAAGCAATATCATCCAGATCGAGTCGCAGACCTCGGACCGGAGCTGAATCGGAGATTGCCGAGAAGAAGATGAAGGAAATCAACCAAGCTTATGAATTTTATCAGAAAAAGTACCACTTCTAAACGCCAAGCGGATTCCCCTTTGCCCGGGATGACGATTGGTTAGAACGCCGACCGTTTGCCATAATCTTATCAATTATAGGTTTGGCCAATTCTTCCGCTTCCGAGTCCTGCATTACGTCAATTTGCTCGTCGTCTCTAACCGAAGTAAATCGAACCCAGCAGTTGTTACTCCTCGAGGCATAGCAATTGCAATCGAGTCTAACGCGCTCGTTCCCAACCTTTATGGCACGCACACACGTCGGGTTATCCGGCGGAAACTGTTTAACGCGATCAAACGCCAGTTTTTCCGCGGCAGTGCAACGTATCTGATGGCCATAGCAATACATGATTATAGCATAATACAATCGGAAGACCGAGTCAACGCTCAACAGTTTATCCATTCTCGCCGCCAGAACCTCAAGCTTCTTTTTGGGACAGTTATTAGAGTATTAAACAAGGTTAAGGGCGACGGGGGGCCGGGCTGCGCCCGGCTCCCCCGCCGCCCCCTCACCCCTGCTCATGCCACCATTTCGGCTTCCTTGATGACCAGCCGCTTGTCCCGTTCTTCCCAGCGCAGCACCTTGAGCGTGACTTGCTGGAACTCCGGCAGCTTCGGAAACACGACGACGTTTTCGCCGTCCAGCTTCACTTTGCCGTCTGTCAGGAACGCCATTCCTGAAATAGGGGAGTTCTTGGAATTTGAAGAATTTTCGCCGGTGTTGACCTGCTGGCAGAAAGAGAATACTTTCCCATTATGGAAACAGTCACGTTGAAAATGGAGCGGAAACATATTGCGCTCTTGAAGGATCAGGCGAAGGCGCTTGGGCGTTCTCAGGCCGCAGTCGTGCGCGATTTAATTGAACAGCACCTGGCCCCAAAAAAACGCCCGTCCCTGTATGAACGGGCCAAGGATCTTTGCGGCACCGTTCGCGGCCCAAAAGATTTGTCCTCGAGACCGTTGACCGGCTATGGCCGCGACTAAAGTTCTTCTGGATTCGGGGCCGCTGGTCGGATTTCTCATCGAAACCGATCAGCACCATCGCTGGTCGGTCGAAGTCTGGAACAGTCTCTACGACCCTTTGTGGACGTGCGAGGCCGTTTTGTCGGAGGCGATTTTTCTGTTGCAATCGGTGAAAGTTTCCATCAGCCCTTTGCTGGAATTGTTTGAGCGCGGCCTGGTGAAAATTGATTTCGCTGCTTCACCCCAGCGGCCGGACCTTTGGCGGTTGTTGCGCAAATACGAAGACCAACCGATGAGCCTTGCCGACGCATGTCTCGTGCGCATGGCGGAACTACATGAGAGGTGCCAGCTATTCACCACGGACAAGGATTTCCTTGTGTATCGGCGCAAAAGTAGAGGTATTATCCCTTTGCTTGCGCCGTTCTGAGTCATGAAGTCCGCCTGGTCACCAAGCGGCGGCGCAGTACAAGAAACGGATGGTCGTTTTTGCTTGCCTTGGGCGCGGGTTTGGCGCAGGTTGCAAGCATGTTGCGACCGTGCTATTTTCCCAAAATTTGGCTCGCCCTGGTTCTCTCTGGCGCCGCCTTGGGCGCGGGCGCGGAGGATGTCAAATTGGAATGGCAGGCGTCGGGGGTCTATAACAAGCTCAATTACTACTACCCGATGCGCCTGACTCTCTCGGCCGACAAGCCGGAGGGGATCAAAGCCGTGCCGGCGGATTTGTCCGTCCCGCTTTACGGCAAGCTGCAAATCGGGCTGGCGGAAGCGCCCGCCACTTATTTTGTGATCGTGGATGAGCCGGAGGGCAAGCCTTCGCGCCTGTTCGTGGATGCCAATGCCAACGGCGATTTGACGGATGATCCGCCCGCCACCTGGAAGGGCCGCAACGGCAAGGCGACCGATGGCACAATCTTGACCAACTATTCGGGCGGGGCCGATTTGCAACTGGCCTACGGCTCCGAAAAGTTGACTCTTCATTTGTGCTTTTACCGTTTCGATGTGCATGACCCCAGCCGCGCGAATTACGTCAACAATCTTTTCTATTACCGCGACTATGGGCGGGTGGGCGAGGTTTCGCTGGCCGGCAAAACCTACAAAGCCATGCTGGTGGATGATTCGGCCTCGGGCGATTTTCGTCCGCCCCGCAGCGCCGCCAAGAGCATGGTGAAATTGTTTCTGGACCTCAATGGCGACGGCAAATTCGAGATGAGCGGCGAATCGTTTGATGCGAGCCAGCCGTTCAAAGTCGGTGAGGCCGTTTACGAAGTGTCGGGGCTGGATGCTGCCGGCGGGACTTTTCAAATCGCCAAATCCTCCAAACCGGTGCCGGAAGAAGCAAAGTCGGAGCCGCGTGTGCCGCGCGTGCATTTGGCGGCTGGGAGCAAGGCGCTGCCGTTCGAGGCCAAGACGACCGACGGCCTGGCGATTCATTTTCCGGAGAGCTACAAAGGCAAACTGGTCCTGCTGGATTTTTGGGCGACCTGGTGCCCACCGTGCCGGGCGGAAGTCCCGCACATGGCCGAAGTCTATGAAAAATTCCATGGCAAAGGATTGGAAGTGTTGGGCATAAGCCTCGACCAGGCGAATGCCTCGGAACTGCTGGCCAAATTCACGAAGGAGAACCACATGCCGTGGCCGGAAGTTTATGACGGCGAGTATTGGAAGTCTGCCGTCGCGCAAACCTACTCCATCAATTCCATCCCCCACCCGTTTCTAGTGGACGGCGACACCGGGATGATCGTGGCTGACGGCGTGAAACTGCGCGGCGAACAACTCGCCGCCACGATTGAGCAAGCGCTGGCCAAGCGCCATTAGCATTAGAGGATGTTTGGGAAATCGTGGCGCAACCGTCTCGGTTGCGGGTTTCCGCACCGTCTCGGTGCGCTCCCTTTTGATAAGGCAGCGGGACGCCAGCCCGCAATGCGGGCCGCTCTTGTGTTGTTCTGTCTCCTGAACTCGCAGGCGAGGACGCCTGCGCCACACGTTTGCAGCGCACTCTTAAAGCCGGCGCACGGACATGCCGCCGTCAACCATAATTACCTGGCCGGTGGAATAACCTAGGTCCCCGCGCGCCAGCATGGCGGTGGCGCGGCCCACATCTTCCGGCAGCCCCCAGCGGGATTGCGTCAGCAAGCCTTCGGCGATCAACTTGTCGTACTTGGCTTGCACGCCAGCGGTCATGTCGGTGTGGATCAGCCCGGGGCGGATTTCATACACGGGAATGTCAAATTCTCCCAGCCGCGCCGCCCAAAGCTGAGTCGCCATAGCCACGCCCGCTTTGGAAATACAATAATCCCCGCGGTTGACCGACGCGACCAACGCCGAAACGGAGGAGATATTGACGATGCATCCGCGCCAATCCGGGCCGGCCTTCTTTTGCTTAACCATCCATTGAGCGCATTGCTGCGTCAAAAAGTACGGCCCTTGCAGGTTGACCTTGAGCACCCACTCGAAACTTTCCTCGGTCGCTTCCAAAACGTCGGCGCGAATTTTGGGGGCAACGCCAGCGTTGTTGACCAGGACGTGCAAACGTCCAAATTTGTTTCGCACGGCCTCCAGCAACTTCCCGCGCGCGGCAGAATCGCTGACGTCGGCCTGGGTATAAAAGACGTCCGCGCCCGATTGGCGCAACTCGGCCAGCGGAGCTTCGACGGCGGATGCGTCGCGCACGCCGCACAGCGCGAGATCGAAATTCTCCCGCGCCAAAGCCTGCGCGATGCCCAGACCAATGCCGCGCGCCCCGCCCGTCACCAGGGCGACTCGTTTAGGTCCGCAAGATTGAGTGTCTCTTGTCATAAGGAGACGCATAAATCCACGTGGCGCGGGCGTCCGCTCCTGCGGGTTGTGGAGGCAGAACAACATAAGAACGGCCCGCTTCGCGGGCTGGCGTCTCGCCGCCAGTTCTTGGTTCTTGCACCGGGACGGTGCAGGAACCCGCAGCCGAGGACGGCTGCGCCACATCGCCAAAACACTGGCATGTTTGTCATAAATAAAAATTGGGACTGCGCTGGCCCGCCGCCGCGCGTTGCACGTAGAGCGCCGCCTCGCGCGCGTGATAATCGCCCCACATGCTGGATTCGCCGCAGGGAACTTTGCGCCCGCGCGGGATATGGTCCCAGCCGTTGGGCCGATGATAGACGCTGTGCAAAATGAGGCCCTGATGGCGCGCATCGGCGCTGAGATAAGGTTCGTCTAGAAGCGTGTTCAAGACCGTCAGGCCCGCCTGCCAATAATTTTTATTTTTCAAATAAGCGCCCAACCGCAACAGACCTTGCGCGGCGATGGCCGCGGCGGAACCGTCCACTGGCTCGTGCTCGTTAAACGGATCAGCCGGGCGCGACGGCCAATCGCCCAGGCGATGCAACTCCGGCGCGCCGGTGTCCCAATACGGAATGCCGTCGGCGGCGGTGGCGCGAGCAATGTAAAAATCGCACGTTGCGCGCGCGGCCTTGAGCAGCAGCGGCGTGATGGATTCGTCGCCTACGGCGCGCAGGAATTCCAATTGCTCGGCGAAGCCGCACATCGCCCAGGCCAGCCCGCGCGTCCAGGTGCTGAAAGGCGAGTAGCCCTGCTGCGAGTTGGGACAACGGAAGCAACCATCGTTGATGTTGAAGATCGCTTCATGTGCGGTGCGACCGCGCACATCGTAAGCGTCGCGCCCTTCGCCGTAATAAACGGAAAAGGTCGCGGTGGCGGTGGCGTGCGCCTTGAGGCGGTCGAGCAGGGAAATCCGGCGGTCATTTTCCTCCATCAAAACGTGGCCCAATTGGTGCGCCGCGCCCAGCGCGCGCAACGAGCGGATAGTGTCAACAAACAGCGAATGCGGTCCGTTGAACGAATAAATGAAACCGCCGCCCTCCGGCAGCGGAGTCCAGCGCCGCGCCTGGGTCGCACCGCTTAATTTGAGCGCCAGTTCGTAAAAGTTTCGCTCCCATTCGTTATCCGGAATGCGCCCTTCGGCCATCAAGCGGCGCAGGTTGCCGTAGGTGCTGACGTTGTTGAAGCCGTGGTCATGGACGCCCGCGTGGCTGACATGCGGGGCCATGAGGCGCGCCGTCTGGCTCCGGCCGAGTTCCAGAAATTCCGCTTCATCTGTGGCGTCGAATTGCAAGAGCGCCGCGCCGATTTGAAATCCTTGCGTCCACTCCGTCCAGCCGCGCGCGGTGTAACGTCCCCGCACAGTGAACACCGGCGAACCCTTGGCGGGATCGTAAACGTGTTCGATGGAGCGAATTTTTTGGGCGGACAATTCCCACAAGCGGCTGATCTTGCGCGAGAGATCGGCAGGCCGGATTTTTGCGTCAATTTTCACCGTTTGTGAGTGCAGCGGATAATGTGATTTAGCATGAGTTGAGTCCAGTTTTATGCGTTGGGCGAAGATATTCAAGCCTATCCATTTTTTCTATTTGATTCCTTGCGGCGACGCGTCGGCTATAGTAGACTGCTAGCTATGACCACCTTGGCCGAGATTGAGACGGCGGCTGATGCTTTGACCGCCACGGAGAAGCAGCAATTATTGCTGTACCTGGCCGCTCGTCTCCGGGCCCAAGGCAAATCTCTGCCGGAAACACCTCTGCTGGCCCGCGAGAAGCCGGGCGATTGGATGGCGGAGGACGAAGCCGCCATGCGTCGATTCCACCCGGGCGCGTGAGGAAGATTTGATTTTTTCGGGCCCGTGGCCTAACCTTTTGCCATGAAGACCTGTTGCGGCCTGATGTTGGTTGCCTCCGTCCTGGCTCTGGGCGGTTGCGGCAAGGAACAAAGTTCACCCCCACCCTCGGCGGCCCCCGCTGCGGCTCCGGCCAGCGCTCCCGGCGGCTATCTTGGAACCATGGCCCGAGGCCAGCAGTTGGCTGTCAAAACTATTGATGTCACTTCGCTCAACCAGGAAATCCAGCTCTTTAATGTCCAGGAAGGCCGCAATCCCAAGGATCTCGACGAATTGGTCACCCAGCATTATATCGGCGCGGTGCCCAATCCGCCCGCCGGCATGAAAATAGTCTATGACGCGGCGCAGGGCAAAGTCACCGTCGCGCCCCAATAACCCGGTTTCCTTCGTGCGCACGGCGGCCCACACGTTCGCAGATGGCGCGTTTTCATTGCTGGAACTGCTGCTTGTGCTGGCCATCATCACTATTCTGACCGTATTGAGCGCCAGCAAACTTACCACGTCCGCCCGCAAGCGCGAACTGGCTGCGTGCGCGAATAATCTGGAGAAAATCTATCTCGCCCTGGGCTTTTATCGCAACGACAACGGCGCCTATCCGTTCCTGCCACAGGCACAAACTTCGGCCGAGCCGCTCAGTTTGCTCCTGCCCAAAGGCACGACCGACACGGCCATTTTTATCTGTCCCGGCAGCGGGGACGCGCCACTGCCGCAGAGCCAGCCGTTCGGCAAAGACCGCATTAGCTACAACTATTACATGGGGCGCCCGACCAACACCGCGCCGCAGGACATTCTGCTCTCGGACTGGCAAGTGGACACTTCGCCCAAGAAAAAGGGGACGCAGATTTTTTCCCTCGATGGCAGGAAGCCGGGCAACAATCATGGACCGGACGGCGGGAATCTTATGACGTGCGGCGGCGCGGTGGTGTTCTCTGCGTCGAAAGCGGTGCAAGACTTCGTATTTCCGTCGACTGTCAAGTTGTTAGGCCCTTGATCATGACCGTCAAAATCCAATGCCCGTGCGGCGCCAAGTACTCCTTCGAGGTCGAGCCTATCGAGGGCCGGATGCCGCATGCGGTCAACTGTCCGGCCTGTCAAGCCGATGGCACCGAAATGGCCAACCAGCTGATCGCTGAAACGCCCGGCAAACCCAGATTGCGGGTTCACACTGCCACTCCTGTAATGGGCGAGACGCCGGCGCCTCTTCCGCCCGCTCTGTCCCGTGCGAGCGCCATGCAACGAATCCAACAGGAACGGCGTCAGTACCGTGCCGCCGGGTGGATTGCGGGTGGTGTGGGCGTCCTGCTTCTGGCGTTGCTCGGTGCGTGGGGTTGGTTTGCCTTTGTCGGTTCCAAGCCGCGTTTGGCCTACTCCGTCAAAGTCCCGGGCGCCGAGGCCGCCTGGCAGACCGGATTTCTGGACACGGGCGTCATCTTGCTCGTTAGTCCCGACCAGGCAACTGCGCACGATCTCAATTCGGGCAAGGATTTGTGGTCGGTTTCTATTTCGGACAAGACCTCCGCCAGCGGCGCGCCGCCACAGACTTACCTCACCAAGGACAGCATTTGGCTTTGCCTGGGCACGCGCGTCATCCGCCTCAACCGCGTCACGGGCGCAATCCAGCAAACCATTCCCCTCGCCGGCCAATTCCAGAGCTTCACTCCGTCCGACACAAGTCTGCTGGTCGTTTCGGCCAAGGACGAAACCACTCGCCTGGCCTGCCGGATTGATCTTGCTTCGGGCGACGCTTCGACCGACGAAATTACGGTCCCGCGCTCGGAAAAGCACGCCATGCCCAACGAGCTTCCGCCCAATGTCCAACCCACCTCCGGAGTGTTGCTGGCGCAAGCGTTGGACGAGCAAAAATTCAACAAACCGCTCGACGTCATGAGCAGCGAATTCATTTCCACCGGCGCGAATCTGGTCGAACTGCGCGTGCAATTGCTCGAACCCAAAGTCACTTACATCCAGGCCATCAAGCCGCGCGGTCCCACGCATATCAACGGAAGCCTCACCGTCGGCAGCAGCACGGCGGACGTGGCGGAGGAGGTTTTCAACGACATCAAGCGTGATCAAACCGGCGGGGTCAAAGGCATTGACGAAAGCCGTTACCAAGCCACCCTTCGCCGGTGGACTGGCGGCGCGACTCCGGTTGAGTGGAAGAGCGAGGTCACCGGCGTGCCGATGTTTTTTCCCGTCAAAACGGTGGACCTGCTGGTGGCCGGCCAGCAACTCACTGTATTTGACAAAGAGAACAAGAAGCTTTTTGACGCGAAGCTGGCTTATGCCATCAATGGCCGCTATCACCCCGAGCGCTGGGACCACCATTCCGTCCCCGCGGTGGAAGGCCCCGGCGGACTCTATTTTTTTGATGAAGGCGTTTTGACGGCATTTTCCCTGCCGTCGGGCGAAGTCCGCTGGCGCCTGCCCAGCGTCGGCATCAGCAAGGTGCAATTTGACGATCACGGCGTTCTCTATGTGGATTCCACTTCCGGCAGCCCGGAAGACATCCAGTATTCCGAGCAGATCAAATTTGACAAAGCCGCGCCCGTGCTGCTGAAGATCGATCCGGCTTCGGGAAAAATCCTGTGGCAGGTGGCGCAGCAAGGCCAGCGCGCATTTCTATCCGGCCCATACCTCTACACCGCCAGCGCCGACAAGGGCGGCGTGGCCATGGCCAACGGCCTGGCTGAGGCCCTCGACACCGCCCGTCCCGACGCGCCGGTTTATTTTCATCTTTACAGGCTCGACCCGGAGAATGGGAAAATTCTATGGGATTTCTACCGCGACGAGGCCCCGGCCGAATTGTCCTTCCAACAAAACCGCTTCCTCATCCGCTTCGGCTCCGACGTGCAGGTTTGGAAGTTCCTTACTTTTTGAATCTTCTAAGATAACGCCAGCTTGTCAAAAAACAATTTGCAATAACTGAAGGAACCGCCAAAATCAGGCGCTAGTTATTTGTGTCCTT
>Ga0206877_10173_pt1 | contig 19366 bp, 15 predicted proteins | sample Alteio_BWOrgCont_7_FD_152623 | JGI IMG/M metagenome (GOLD analysis project Ga0206877, IMG submission 152623) | Enriched cells from forest soil in Barre Woods Harvard Forest LTER site, Petersham, Massachusetts, United States -... | ecosystem: Environmental > Terrestrial > Soil > Temperate forest >...
AGAACTCCTGACGTGGCTGGAGGTTGATCCGGCGCGCGTGGCGGTGGAGCTGAACCGGTCCATCGTGCAGCGCCAGGCGTGGGACCAAACCACGGTCGGTCCTGGTGCAACGTTAGAGATCGTACAGTTTGTCGGCGGCGGTTAGGGGCTTCGCTCCCTTCGACTCGGTCGGTCGAAGTGAAAAGCATCCCAGTTACCTATTGACAGTTGCCAAGGACCGGGTAGAATTTTAAATGCGCTCTTGTTGCAAACGTTAACGGGGGAACATGTTCAAAACAAAGAAAAGTCGTTCTGAGGCAGAAGAAAACATGCGCACGTTTGCCTCCAGCGACGTCTCGCGTATTGCTCAGGTCAGCTTGCGGCAGTTGCAATGGTGGGATGAGCGTAAAGTGGTTTCTCCCCGTCACGAGGGTCATAAGCGCGTTTACCAAGCTGAGGAAGTAATCGAAATTACGGTCATTGCCGAGCTCCGCCGCAAGGGATTTTCGCTGCAAAAGATCCGCCGCGTCCTCCGGTTTCTGCAGCGCGAAATGGGCAAGCGCTTGAGCGACGTCATGCAATCGAACTCCGATCTTCATCTGGTCACCGACGGTAAGTCGATTTACCTGGAAGACCAGCAAGAGCGGATCATCGATATTCTCAAGAACGCCAAGCAGCCCATGTTTCTGGTTTGCGTGAGCGATCAGGTGCGCCGCCTGGAGGAATCTCCACGCAAGCCGGTGAAGGCTGAAGCAGTCACCGCCGGGTCGCGCCGCTCCGCTCGTAGCGCTTAACGCACGCTGCCCCTATCCCCTCCGGGCTGGAGGGCCGAGGCCTCGAGAAAACTCCGGTATACTGAAAGTGCGAGGTGTGAATGCCGCGTTGGTTCCGGTCTATCCTATTTGCCGCTTTCGTCATCGTTCTTGGCTCGGTCCTAGGTGGAGTTTTTGGACCAGGTGTGACCGGTGTTTCTGCGGCCTCCAGCGGTCCTGAAGAAGATCTCAAGGCCAATATCAAGAGCTTCACTAAGGTGTATGAGTTGGTGGAGAACAACTTCGCCGACAAGGTCACCTCCGACAAAGGCATCTACAAGGGCGCGATTCCTGGCATGCTCCGGACGCTCGACCCGCACTCCAATTTCTTCGATCCCAAAGATTTTCAGTCTCTCCGTGACGATCAAAGCGGCCACTACTACGGCGTGGGAATGCAGGTGGCCCCGCGCAACGGCAAGACCATCGTGGTGGCGCCGTTTGGTGGTTCCCCAGCTTACAAAGCGGGACTTCGACCCGGCGATGTGATCCTTGCCGTGAACGACAAGAAGACAGATTCGCTGAACACCACCGAAGTCGCGGACTTATTGAAGGGCCCGCGCGCGACGCATGTCCAGGTGACCGTGGGCCGCGAAGGTTCCGACAAGCCGATCGTTTTCGACATCGTGCGCGATGAGATTTCCCGCAATAGCGTGGAAGATGCATTCTGGGTGCACCCCGGAATCATGTACATGAAGGTCACGCAGTTCAATGAGAACACCAGCCAGGAGATGGAAGACAACTTCAAGCGCCTGGGAGAGGGCAACGTCAAAGGCCTGGTTTTGGATCTGCGCGAGAATCCCGGCGGGCTTTTGAACGAGGGCGTGGCGGTGGCCGGACATTACCTGCGGAAGGGTGAAGTTGTGGTTTCGCATCGCGGCCGAGCTTCGGCTGAGAAACCTTACCTGGCGCGCGGCAGCGCTCAGGGCCAGAATTACCCCATCGTCGTCCTGGTGAATCGTTACTCGGCATCGGCTGCGGAAATCGTTGCCGGCGCGCTGCAAGATCATGACCGCGGATGGATCCTGGGTGAGACTACGTTCGGAAAAGGTCTGGTGCAAACCGTTTATCCGCTCGAGGATAATACCGGTCTGGCGCTCACGACGGCACATTACTACACTCCCAGCGGCCGGTTGATCCAACGCGACTACTCCAACATTTCGTTCCTCGATTACTACTACGGCAAGCGTACCGAGACAAAGAACATGCAGGACGTGAAGAGCACCGATAGCGGCCGAACGGTGTACGGCGGCGGAGGCATTACGCCGGACCAGAAGTACGAGCCGCCGAAGTACAACAAGTTCCAGACCGACCTGCTGACCAAGTACGAGTTCTTCAATTTCACGGCCAAGTGGTTCGGTTCGCATCCGCAAGCCCATTTGCAAAAGGGTTGGGAGCCCGATGCCGCGCTGGTTTCGGAGTTCCGCCAATACGTAATGCAACAGAATTTGCCATTTACCGAGGCGGACTGGAACGACAATCGTACTTGGATTGGTCAACAACTCAAGCGCGAGATGTACGCCACGGCATTCAGCTACGAAGATTCGCAGAAGGTTGCTATTGAGAGCGACCCGATGGTGTTGAAGGCCATTGATGCGATGCCCGATGCGAAGGCTTTGCTCGACAAATCGAAGAAGCTGATCGTCGAGCGGATCCAGCGGGATCCATTAGGCCACTAGCGACAGTTTGAACACGCCACAGATCACCGTCCTGGATGCAGGCGGCCAATATTGTCATCTCATCGCCAGGAAGATTCGCGATCTTGGCGTGTATGCCGATGTAAAACCAAGCGAAACTCCGGCTTCCGAGCTGGCAGGCCGTAAGGGCATTATCATCTCCGGCGGTCCCGATAGCGTTTACGAACCGGGCAGCCCGCAAATCGATCCAGCTATTCTCGCCTCCGCAAGCGCCGTGCTTGGTATCTGCTATGGCCAACAGCTGATGACACATGTGCTGGGGGGTGGCGTACGGAAAGGCGAAAAGGGCGAATACGGATTCGCGCGCTTTGAAACGGGGAAGGCGCACAAATTGTTCGCCGGCCTGAACGGCGAGCTGCAAGTCTGGATGAACCATCGCGACCAGGTGGAGACAGTTCCCGAGGGCTTTGACGTTCTGGGCGGCACTTCCACTTGCGCTGTTGCCGCGATGGCGCATCGCACCCGGCCTCTAATGGCAGTGCAATTCCATCCCGAAGTGGCGCATACAGAACAGGGTCATCAGATCCTTTCCAACTTCGTGTTCGACGTCTGTAGCTGCGTTAAGGATTGGGATCCAAAGGATCGGGTGGGTCCAATCGAGAACGAGATTCGCGCCATAGCCGCGGACCGCAATGTGTTCTTCTTCGTCAGCGGCGGAGTGGATTCCACGGTGGCCTACACGCTTTGCCTAAAGGCGCTCGGGCCGCAGCGCGTGTTCGGCATTTATGTCGACACTGGTTTGATGCGCGAGGGCGAGACCAGCTATGTTCGCCGGCTGTTTGAGCAGCTGGGCGCGACAGATTTCCGAGTCGAAGAAGCGGAAGCGGAATTCCTAAGGGCGCTCGAAGGCGTTACGGATCCCGAGACCAAGCGCCATATTATCGGCGAGCAGTTTGTCGCAGTCCAGGAGCGCATCCTGAGTTCGGGGCGATTTCTGGATGGCAATTGGATTTTGGGCCAGGGCACCATTTATCCCGACACCATCGAATCGGGCGGCACCGCGAAGGCCGACGTCATTAAGACCCATCACAATCGCGTCGCGGGAATTCAGAAGCTCATTGAAACAGGCCGCATCATCGAACCGCTGGCTTCGTTTTACAAAGATGAAGTGCGGGAAATCGGCGAAGAGTTGGGAATCCCCGGCGAGTTCCTGCATCGTCATCCTTTCCCCGGGCCGGGTCTGGCAATTCGCTGCCTGTGTTCGGAAACGGTTGCACCGGTAACACAAAGCGATCAGGGTTGGCTGTTGCCCATCCGATCGGTCGGCGTCAAAGGCGATTCACGCAGCTATCATGCGGTGCTTGCGCTGGAAGGTTTGCCGGAAGGTGAAATCGCAACAGATCTCGTGAATCAGAGGATGGATATCAACCGGGTGGTCGGACTTTATTACGCTAGGGTTGGCCTAGCGGAGATGCAATCCAGCCGCGCCACGCTGACTCACGAGCGCCTGAAGCGCCTGCGCGATGCGGATGCGATTGTGCGGCAATGGTCGGAAGAAAGCGGATTCGAGCGCGAAGTCTGGCAATTTCCAGTGGTGCTAATTCCAATCGGTGCGGGGGATAGACCGGATTCAGTGGTGCTGCGGCCCATCCACTCCGTGGACGGTATGACCGCGCAGGTGGTTCGTATCCCGCATGAGCTCTTGCATCGCATGACCCACGAACTTATGTCGGTTAACGGCCTGTGCGGCGTGTTTTACGATCTGACGAACAAGCCGCCCGGCACCATCGAGTGGGAATAGGCTAAAGCGTTGTTGGAACCTCGACGGGCTTGCGTCGCGGTGAGTCTTCTCTCTCGATGTAGGGGGGCAATGTCGCGTCACGATTGCTGGCAGCGATGTAAGCACGCTTGGTGACCTTCTTGCCGAAAACATAGAATTTGGGATATCCCCGGTTGAGCTTCCCCGATGTCCACTGTCGAGACACGCCATGTTCGGCTCCGTGACGGTAGTGCAGTTCCTGAAAGATCTCATTCTTCCGGCACCACCAACGCTCGAATCCGTGATGCAAGCCTTTCACATAGGATCTCTCTTCCGTCGGGAATTTTTGGCGGCTGTCACCCCACCACAAATCCACTCCAGTGCCCCTCTTCATTCGGGAGGCACCCAGCAATTCACCGTCTTCGTCCCACTGGCGGCAGATGCCGTGTGCCAGTCCTTTGCGAAAGGGCTCTTCCCACATGAGCTGCCCATTTTCGTGCCACCGCCTACCGGTTCCGTAAGGACGGCCATTGCGATAGCCCTGCTCCAATTCCAGGATGCCGTTCTCATTCCAATAGCGGCGCCCAACCAACTCGCCACTGAGAAAATATTCGGCCGAAACCTTCTTCCCGTCCAAGTACAGAGCCTTTTCTATTGCACGACGAGGAATCGAGCTTCGGATCCGCATTTTCAGATTCTGTGGAAGCTCTTCAAAATATCGCGCGTTGAATAGCGCAGCGCGATGGGACGGCCATGCGGGCAACTCATCGGACAATCGGTAGCGGCCAGTTCGTTCAGCAGCCACTCCATTTTCGTATGATCCAGCCGCATGTTGATCTTGATTGCCGCGCGGCAGGCGATGCTGGCGGCCATTCCGCGCCGCAGATCGTCCAGAGACGTTTTACTGTGCTCGCCCTCGGCCATTTCTAGAATCTCAAACACCAGCTTTTCGATTTCGGCGGGGCTTACGCCGCCCGGCGCGCCTTTAATGGCAATGGTACGGTTGCCGAAAGGCTCCGAATCGAAACCGGACCGGTCGAGTTCATCGCCGATGCGGGCATATTCTATTTGCTGCGCCGCGGTAAGCTCTAGCAGGATTGGCATTAAGAGCTGCTGGCGCTCCACGCGACCCTGGGCCTGCTGCCGCAGCACCTTCTCAAACAGAATACGCTCATGGGCTACGTGCTGATCGATAATCCAAAGCCCGTCACGGCCTGCCGCGATGATAAAGCTGTCGTGAATCTGGCCGAGCGGGCGTAGATCCGAGAGTGCGGCGAGACTCTGTGGAACCTCTGAAATGTGCTCGGCCAGCGGACCATGCGTATCCGGCACCGTTGCGGAGCGCATTGGCTCGAAGTCGAAGCGCGGTTCTGGCGCGGCGCTCCGGTTCAAAGTAAAAACAGGCAAGTCTTCCAGGCGCTCCACTCCGTCCCCGGCCTCTATTTCACTGCTGGGCATTGGCTCGAAGTGCTGATTCTCAATGCGCTGCGTAAAATCGGAAAACGGCAAGTCGGCGGCGGCCTGTGGCTGCTGTGACGCTGGAATTCCGGACGCTGGACGCGAGATTATCAGCCGCTCGCGAATCGAATCGCGAACGAAATCGTGCAAGAACGTGCCGTGCCGGAAACGGACCTCGGTTTTTGACGGATGAACGTTCACGTCCACTTCCTCGCAATCGCAATCCACGAACAGCAGCGCGAAAGGATAACAGGCCCCTGGCATCAGGTTGTGATAGGCGGAAGACAAAGCGTGCAGCAGCAGTCGGTCGCGAATGAGGCGTCCATTGACGAACAGGAAGATCGAATTCCGGTTCATCTTTTGCACTTGCGGCCCGGAAACAAAGCCGCGCAGCGCAAAGACGCGCGTGGAACGATCGTCGGCTTCGACAACTTCCAGTTCGCGCTCGACGTAATCCAGGTCGATCAGGTCTTCGAGCGTCTGATTGCCAAACACCTGATAGACGCGTTCTCGTAATGTTTCCACTGGCGTGACGTCCAGCAGTTGCGAGGTGCCGTGATTCAATTGGAACGATTTCTTGGGATGCGCCAGGCTATAGTGCGTTGCTAGTGATGCGATGTGCGCCAACTCGGTTTGATCGGACCGCAAAAACTTCTTGCGCGCCGGAACGTTGTAGAACAAGTCCCTTACAGAGATCGTGGTTCCCGCCGTCCGGGAGAACTCATCGCAACGCAGGATTTTCCCGCCGGCGATTTCGACGGCCGCTCCGGTAGTTTCTTCGGCGGCTCGCGTTTCAAGCAACAGCCTGGAAACGGAAGCAATTGACGGCAACGCTTCGCCCCGGAATCCCAGCGTCGCGATGGAAAGCAGATCTTTTACATCGCTGAGTTTACTGGTGGCGTGGCGCTCGAAGGCGAGCAACGCATCGTCGCGCAACATGCCGCTGCCATTGTCGGCGATGCGAATCAGACGGCGTCCGCCGCTCTCAATATCGATGCGGAGATCGGTGGCCCCGGCGTCGAGAGAATTTTCGAGCAGCTCTTTGACTACCGAAGCCGGCCGCTCCACCACCTCCCCAGCCGCGATCTTATTGGCGACGTTGTCGGAGAGGACGCGGATCCGGCCCATCGAGTGCCGCTATGCGCTCATGGAGGACAGGAACTCGGCGTTACTGCGCGTCTTGCCCAGTTTGTCGAGCAACAATTCCATGCTCTCCACCGGCGAAAGGGGGTTCAATACCCGGCGTAGCACGAAGATCCTGTTCAGTTCTTCTTTAGGAACAAGAAGCTCTTCTTTACGCGTACCGCTCTTCGTGATGTCGATGGCGGGGAAGACGCGTTTGTCCATCAGCTTGCGATCCAGATGGATTTCCATGTTGCCCGTGCCTTTGAATTCTTCAAAGATCACGTCGTCCATGCGGCTGCCGGTATCGATCAATGCGGAGGCCACGATGGTCAGCGACCCGCCCTCTTCGATATTGCGCGCCGCGCCAAAGAAACGCTTGGGACGCTGCAGCGCGTTTGAATCCACGCCGCCCGAGAGCACCTTTCCCGAGGGTGGAACCACGGTGTTGTAGGCTCGCGCGAGTCGCGTGATGGAATCCAGCAGGATTACGACGTCGCGTTTGTGCTCCACTAGGCGCTTGGCTTTTTCGATCACCATTTCCGCCACCTGAACGTGGCGCGAAGCGGGTTCGTCGAACGTGGAGCTGATCACTTCGCCCTTAACCGAGCGCTGCATGTCGGTGACTTCTTCCGGGCGCTCGTCGATCAGGAGCACGATCAACGAAACTTCGGGATGATTGGCCGTGATGGAGTTGGCGATGGACTGCAGCAGCATCGTCTTGCCGGTGCGAGGCGCAGCGACGATCAGCCCACGCTGCCCTTTGCCGATTGGAGTAAGCAGATCCATCACGCGGCCGGAAGCGCTGTCGCGAGTGGTTTCCAGCTTCAGCCGCTCATCCGGATACAGCGGCGTCAAGTTGTCGAAGAAGATTTTGTTGCGCGCTTCCTCTGGCGGCTCAAAGTTGATCGCGTCCACTTTGATGAGCGCGAAATACCGCTCGCCTTCTTTGGGAGGGCGGATTTGCCCCGAGATGGTGTCGCCGGTGCGCAAATCGAAGCGGCGGATCTGCGACGGCGAGACATATACATCGTCCGGCCCAGGCAAATAATTGTACTCAGGCGCGCGCAGGAATCCGAATCCGTCGGGCAGGCATTCGAGCACGCCTTCGGAGAAGATCAGTCCGCTTTTTTCGGCTTGCGTCTGCAGGATCTTAAAGATCAACTCCTGTTTACGAAGTCCGGCGGTGCCCGTGACGTTCAGATCCTTGGCGATCTGGTTGAGCTTCTGGATGCTCATGTCTTTGAGTTCCACCAGATCGAGCGTGCCGTTCTTTTGGTTGGCCTGAGCACCGGCTGCGCCGTGCCGCTTGCGTCCGGTTGGCGCACCGGCGGACGTTTCCGCCTTGCCATTTGCGTCTGGCGTGATTGTGTCCGTAGTGTCGGCCGAGGGTTGGGGCTCGGTGGATTTGGGGTCCGCCGCTTTGCCGTCGCCTTTGTCTGCTCTTGAGCTGGCGCCGGCCTTGCCGTCCGTTTTTTTGTCGGATTCCTCGGGGGTGGGAGCGGCTACTGCCGCTGGGTCTTGATTGTCTTGATCGCTTGCCAAATTTCCCTCGCTCCTCGGCAGTTGATGGCCGAGAACGGCAGGGGTTCGGTCCCAGGAGACTGGCTCCGGATGGCCGCTAAACCTTGCCGCTGATCGTTTTGACTTTTCAACTTGTCCGTCTTAGTGGCGATCACCAGGTATCGCCGGTTATGGAACTCCAACCACTGTTTGAGTTCCAGGTCCTTATCCATCCAGCCCCGACGCGCGTCGAGGATTAAGAAGCAGAGCTCTAACGACCTTCGCTGCAACAGGTATTGTTCGATGAGCTGTTTCCACTGGCCTACGATGTCCTTCGGGACACGCGCATATCCATACCCCGGCAGATCGACGAAGTGGAATTGTCCGTCGATCCGATAAAAATTCACTAGCTGCGTGCATCCGGGTTTCGCGCTGGTAAACGCCAATCCCTTTTGACCCGTGAGGCAATTCAGCAAACTCGACTTGCCGACATTACTACGCCCCAGAAACGCAATCTCCGGAAGCGTTTCGGCTGGAAACTGTTCCGGGCGCGCCGCGCTGATTACAAATTGAGCGTCCATGCGGCCTGGCGGCGCAACGATCAAACTACGCCCTATATCGAAATTCGTTCTTCCGGCGAGCCGCTCCGTACCAATTCTACCGGCGGCGTAGTGGCCGCCAACGGCAGCGCCACCAGCTCCCGTTCCAGCGCAATCTTCAGCACTTCATCCATGGATGTCACGAACTTCAGTTTCATCTCTTTGCGGATGTTCTCTGGAATATCGGGAAGATCTTTTTCGTTGTCCTTCGGAAGCACCAGTTCATAGATGCCTTGCCGATGCGCCGCCATCACTTTTTCCTTCAAGCCGCCGATGGGAAGCACCCGGCCGCGCACCGTAATTTCGCCGGTCATGGCGAGATCGCAACGAACCGGAATATTGGTTAGCGCGCTGCAGATGCTGGTGGCGATAGTGATGCCGGCCGAAGGGCCGTCCTTGGGAATCGCGCCTTCGGGTACATGCACGTGAATATCGACGTTGCGGTAAAAGTCGCGCGGCAGACCCAGCAAGTGGGCTCGCGAACGCACGTAGCTCATGGCCGCATGCGCTGATTCCTGCATCACGTCGCCGAGCTTACCGGTGGTTTGCAGCTTGCCTTTGCCTTCCATAACGGCAGCTTCGGTGGTGAGAATGGTGCCGCCCACTTCGGTCCACGCTAACCCCACGGTAGCGCCAACCTCGTTCTTCTTGTCGGCTTGCAGATCGCGGAACTTATAGGGTCCCAGAAATTCCGATACGGTTTCGCTGTTGAGGATGCCTTTTTCAAGCTTCTTGGCATCGGTGCGCTTTCCGCCATTCTGCGCATTCACCACTTTGCGAGCCACTTTGCGGCTGACGTTGCCGATCTCGCGTTCGAGATTTCGCACGCCTGCCTCGCGGGTATAGTTTTGGATCAGGCTTTGCAGACCGTCGTCGGTGAACTCCAGGTCGCCGCCCTTGAGCCCGGTCTGCTTCATTTGCTTGGGGACCAAAAAGCGCTTGGCTATCTCCAGCTTCTCAAGTTCGGTATAGCCAGAGAGCCGGATTACTTCCATGCGGTCTTGCAGGGCCGGCGGAACGGTGTGCAGCACATTCGCGGTGGCGATGAAAAAGACCTGGCTCAGATCGTATTCGACGTCCAGATAATGATCCATGAACATGTAGTTTTGTTCCGGATCTAAAACCTCAAGCAGCGCGGCCGATGGATCGCCACGGAAGTCCATCGACATCTTGTCGATTTCATCCAGCATGAAAACCGGATTCTTCGTCCCGGCTTTCTTCATCATCTGCAGCACTTGCCCAGGCAGCGCTCCGATGTAGGTTCTGCGATGGCCGCGGATTTCAGCTTCATCGCGTACGCCGCCCAGCGAAAGGCGAATGAATTTGCGGCCGGTGGCCTTGGCGATCGACATTCCGAGCGAAGTTTTACCGACGCCGGGAGGCCCGACAAAGCACAGGATGGATCCCTTGGGACTCTGCACCAGGCGGCGCACCGCCAGGAATTCCAGGATGCGCTCCTTGATCTTCTCCAGGCCGTAATGATCGGATTCCAGCACTTCCTGCGCGTGGTTGAGATCGCGAATTTCCTTGGACTTTTTCTTCCACGGCACCGCCAGCAGCCAATCCAGATAATTGCGCGAGACCGTGGATTCGGCCGACATGGGCGGCATGTTTTCCAAACGCCGCAGCTCCGCGATGGCCTTCTCGTGCGCATCCTTGGTCATGCCCGCGGTGTCGATCTTGCGCTTCAACTCATCGAACTCGCTCTTTTCACCGCGCCCGAGTTCCTTCTGAATCGCTTTGATTTTCTCGTTGAGGTAATACTCTTTTTGCGCCTTTTCCATCTGGCGCTTCACGCGGCCCTGAATGGTGCGGTCGACATTGAGCTTTTCGATCTCAATATCCAGCATCTCCGCCACGCGCGTCAGCCGGTCCACCGGATCGAAGATTTCGAGCAGCTCCTGCTTTTCTTCGATGGTCAACTGCAGATTCGCGCCCACCGTGTCAGCCAGCTTGCCCGGCTCGTCCACGCGGATGGCCGCGATCATCGTCTCGTAATTCAGATTCTGGCTCAGCTTGACGTACTGCTCAAATAAGCCCGTGACGCGCCCGACCAAAGCTTCCAGTTGCGCGCCGGCATCCACTTTGAAGTTGAAGGTTTTAACGACCGACCGGAAATAGCCTTCATCCTCGCTGACCGAAATGATCTTGCCGCGCTCCACGCCTTCCACCAGGACTTTGATGTTGCCATCGGGCAGTTTCAGGCTTTGGACGATATTCGCAACCGTCCCCACGCTATAGATTTCATCGGGCCGGGGCTCATCGACGGAGGCATCATGCTGGGTGGCGAGAAAAATCTTCTTATCCGACGCCAACGCTTCTTCCAATGCCCTCACGCTCGAATCGCGCCCCACCACAAAGGGGGTCATCATGTACGGAAAAATGACGACGTCCCGAATGGGCATCATGGGAAGGCGTCGCGTATCGGATTTGTCTTTAGAGGTTAGCATCTGAGATTAGAGTCTGGCAGTCGGTAAGAATATCGGGATCGGTAATCATGCGGGGGCCGGTAGTCATGAGGATAAGTTGTGAGGGTGGCTTGGTTCCTTCGCTCCTGACTTGAACCAAAACGGCTCGAACCAAAAAAACCAGCGGCGAGCGGGGACTTTAGCCAGCCTTTTCCAACAAGGCCATATTGATCTTCTGCGTCATGACCATCTCCTTGGTCACCAGGAACTCGCGGACTTTCTTGTAGGACGGAAGATAATACATGAGATCCAACATCAGATCCTCAAGGATCATCCTCAGGCCGCGCGCGCCAACCTTTCGCTCCATTGCCAGGGCAGCGATGGCTTCCAGGGCGTCGTCGCTAAACTTCAGTCTAACATTTTCAAATTCAAAAAGCTTCTGGTACTGGCGGATGATGGCGTTCTTGGGCTTGGTGAGAATTTGAACCAAAGCTTCCTTGCTCAGATCCTCGAGAACCGCGACCACCGGCATGCGGCCAATAAATTCAGGAATGAAGCCAAATTTGATGAGATCCACTGGCTGGACATTGTCGAGCAGATCCACGTCGCGGCGGTTCGAGGCCGTTCGCGGCGGAGCGCCCTCCGGCCGATGCTCTTCCTGCTGGACGAAGCCCATCGATTTGGTGCCGACGCGCTTGGAAATCACCTTCTCCAAACCGACGAACGCGCCGCCGCAGATGAAAAGGATATTGGTGGTGTCAACCGGCGTGAATTCCTGGTGGGGATGCTTGCGCCCGCCTTGTGGCGGAACGTTGGCTACGGTACCTTCCAGGATTTTGAGCAGCGCCTGCTGAACGCCCTCGCCCGAGACATCGCGCGTAATGGACGGATTCTCGTCCTTGCGCCCGATCTTATCGATTTCGTCGATGTAAATGATGCCTTGCTGGCAGCGTTGCACATCCCAATCGGAATTCTGCAGCAGCCGCAAGATGATGTTCTCCACGTCCTCGCCGACATAACCGGCCTCGGTAAGCGTGGTGGCATCCACGATGGCGAAGGGGACGTCCAAAATCCGCGCCAGGGTTTGAGCCAGCAGGGTTTTCCCAGTACCGGTGGGACCAATCAGCAGAATATTGGATTTCGAGAGTTCCACTTCCGCGCCGCGCTGCTTGTTCATCTGAATGCGCTTGTAGTGGTTATAAACGGCGACGGCTAACTTCTTTTTCGTACCGTCCTGGCCAATCACGTATTGGTCGAGGTATTCTTTTAGTTCCAACGGTTTGGGGAGTTTATGCGGCGCCCCGTAAGGTTGATCGTGCCGATCGTCCTCTAAGATGGAATTGCAGACGGCGATACACTCGTCGCAGATGTAAGCTCGAGGGTAATCGTTGGGGGAGGAGATTAACTTTCCGACTACGTCCTGACTTTTGTGGCAGAAGGAACAACGCAACGCGTCATCAGAACCAGCACGTTTCACAGGGAATCTCCTGTCGACTAAGACTGTACACTACCAGCGTCCGACCTACTTCTCTGAAACACCATTATAACAGAAGGCCTCCAAATCCGCCCCTGTCAAAAAGACACAAAAAAGCCGGTCTTTGATACAGACTGGCCACTGTTTTCTTACATTGAGTAACCCTAGTACCTGTAATGATCTAACTTGTATGGCCCCAACCCTATTCTGGGCGTTCTTTCGAAGGCGACGACTGGGCCGCTTCCGCCGTCGGCCAAGTCCTGAGGTCTACCGGCGGCCAACTTAGCCGTTATCAGGTGCTCGCGGGACAGCAGGAAAGCAGTCAACCCCGTGTGTTTGTCGATTACGATTTCGACGCGCCTCCCCCAGGCGGCTTCAAACTCAACCCCCTCGATCCTCGGCAAGATCTCGATCATCACAGGCGCGTGACCCATGCGAAAAAATCCATCCGGCTCCAGTAGATCGCGAGGCGTGACTCCCTGAAGCGGCGCACCGAAAGCGGCCAATGCATCGTAAACTACCTTTGCGTTCTGTGGGTCGGGACCGATAAGGATATCAAGGTCTTTTGTAGCACGCGACTGCGCATGGAACCCGACTGCGTATCCGCCAACGACCAAGAACTTAGCCTTGCAGGCGTTTAAGATGGACAAGAGTTCTTTGAAGTCTGGGTACATCGAGTACCTCGCCCTTCATCGCATACAAGTCTTGCGAAATTTCAGAAATCGCGTCCATCCGCTCATGAGCGGGCCGGCTGTGCCAATAACGATATTCATCCGCCTTCGCCTCCTCGAAGCTGGTGTACTTGCGAAGGGTTTTGTCCATGCGCTTCGTTTTTACCATGCACGCCAAGGTTTTGCAATAGAGCCTTGTGTACCTGCGCTCGGGCCCAAGACCGGTTCTCTGAGTAATAGCAATAGGGGTGGTATCAGCTAGGAAAATGTCGAGGTTGCCGGTGCAGGTGTCTCAAGATGCGCGCTAAACGAGTTGCTACATTCTTGGCCCGATCGGTGCTGCATCTTCGATCCGCCTCGGCTCTGGCGTTGTGCTTCGAACGGTGGCTTCCGCCGACGGAGTAGCCGGCACGATCCGGCAGGAATCAAAGTTCGCCCCGCTGAAAAAGAGAAAGCGCTCGCCGGGTTTCGGATTCAGCGAATGGATTGCCGCTCTGAACCGGACGCTGATCACAGGGCCCTGCGGCTCGCCCCGAATCGCCTCCACGAGTCGAAAATCCCCGATGTGATCCTCGCCAGCAGCGCCTCCGTCATTAGACCTCTCGAACCGTGAGTTCAAGAGCTCAACTAGAGCAACGTTTAAGTCCAGGAGAGAGCGAACGCGTCCGGCCAGGACTCGGTCCGGACAAGGATCCTGACTAGCAAGGCGAGTAGCGGCCGCTCGGTCAATCGCCATCCTGTCATGCCAAAGCAGCGGCACAACCTGTTGAACGGAGTCGCATCCGCGCAAGCCCCAGAAGCAGGTCAGGTCAACCTGAAACACATGGGAAACCAAGTCGTGGGGCGCGTCCGGCGTGTAGGCGACGCCAATGGAGCTGTCGCGTCCGGCAAGCCATGAGAACTGTCCCGCGACAACGCCGAAACGAAATGCCGGATTCTCATCGTCAGCGCCGCGAACCGGTATCGGTCTCCAGCGATCCGCCCAAAACGCATGCGTGCTACGGACAACAACGAAATGGCTGGCCGGGAACCCGAAGAAAACATCCGGTTCGAGTTCATAGTAGATTCTCGACACAGTTCCGTTCAGGACTTCGATGGAGGCTCCGAACGATAGATACCGCCATCCGAGCACGTACGCCATTTTGTATGGCACGCCTAGCGCATTCCATTTGGTAGTGGTCGAGGGTCCATCCTCTCCTCGCCCCAGATTCAACAGGAATCCCGGTACCCACCGCGTCCAGCCGTAGTAGTACCGGTCTTCGGCGCTCATGATTTTCGCCAGGTAGAACCGCTCTCCGCTCTTCCGCGTCCAACCAAGGACCACACCGGGCACGGTCTTCAAGAGCTCCGCTTCGCTCGTTTTGTCGATTTGTACCCGTTCCAATCCCGCGAGTACCGCATGGATTTTGCGAGTCAAGAGATAGGTGCGGGCGCGGAGGCCAACGGAGAGCAAAACGACCAGAAGCCCAAGCACTAGCAGAATGCGGCGCGCCACAATAGACCATCGGCGCAGCCCCATATTCCGATTAGACACCGGAAAATCTTGCAGCAATCAAAGAAAAGCCGGTCCCGCGAACGAGACCGGCCTCTATCTTTCCAGCTAAAACTAATTAGTACCGGTAGTGATCCGGCTTGTACGGACCTTCCAAGGCTACGCCCAGGTAATCCGCCTGCGGTTTGGTGAGTGTGGTCAGCTTCACGCCGATCTTGTCCAAGTGCAGCCGGGCCACTTCCTCGTCGAGCTTCTTGGGCAGCGTATAGACGCCCACTTTGTAGGTGTCTTTGTTCTTCCACAGGTCGAGCTGCGCGAGCGTCTGGTTTGAAAAGCTGTTGCTCATCACAAAGCTCGGATGGCCGGTGGCGCATCCCAGGTTCACCAGGCGTCCCTCGGCCAGCATGAAGATGGCATGCCCGTCGGGGAAGTTGTACATGTCCACTTGCGGCTTGATGTTGGTGCGCTTCACGCCAGGCGCCCCGTTCAGAGCGTCCACCTGGATCTCGTTGTCGAAGTGGCCGATGTTGCAGACGATGGCCTGGTCTTTCATGTGCTTCATGTGTTCCAGGGTGATGATATCGAGGTTGCCGGTGCAGGTGACATAAATGTCGCCGCGGCCGAGCGTCTCTTCCACCGTGGTTACTTCGAAGCCTTCCATCGCCGCTTGGAGCGCGTTGATGGGATCGATCTCGGTGACGATTACGCGCGCGCCCATTCCGCGGAGCGAATGCGCGGAACCCTTGCCCACGTCGCCGTATCCGCAGATGACACAAACCTTTCCCGCGACCATTACGTCGGTGGCGCGCTTGATGCCGTCGGCCAAAGACTCGCGGCAGCCATACAGATTGTCGAACTTCGACTTCGTCACCGAATCATTCACGTTGATGGCGGGAACCAGCAGCTTGCCTTGTTCCTGCATCTTGTACAGCCGGTGGACGCCCGTGGTGGTCTCTTCAGAGACGCCGCGCCAATCCTTCACAATGTTGTGCCAATGCTTGGGATTTTCCGAGTGAACCTTCTTGAGCAGGTTCTTGATCACCATTTCTTCGTGGCTGGTTGAAGGCGAATTTACCCAACCGTCGCCATTCTCCAACTCGTAGCCTTTGTGAAGCAGCAGCGTGACGTCGCCGCCGTCGTCCACTACCAGCTCTGGACCCTTGCCGTCCGGATGGCTGATCGCCTTATAGGTGCATTCCCAGTACTCTTCCAGCGATTCGCCCTTCCAGGCAAATACCGGTACTCCAGCGGCGGCAATGGCGGCCGCGGCATGATCTTGCGTTGAAAAAATGTTGCAGCTCGCCCAGCGGACGCTGGCGCCGAGGTCGACCAGGGTCTCGATTAGCACCGCGGTCTGAATAGTCATGTGCAGCGAACCGGTGACGCGGACGCCCTTGAGCGGCTTGCCCGGTGCGTATTTCTTCCGGATCGACATCAAGCCGGGCATCTCAAACTCGGCGATGGAAATTTCCTTGCGGCCCCACTCGGCCAGGCTCATGTCCGCCACTTTGTACTCGGTGGCAACGTTGTTGATGGTTGCTGTGCTCATTCGATCTCCGTGCGGGAATTTATATCTACCAATCTAGATATGTTGATATAATAGTACAGCTAGTCCCATGGCGTCAATCCTCAAAAACCTGCGACTCCTGGCCGACCCCAGCCGGCTCCGTATCTTGTTGCTGGTAGAGCGCGAAGAGCTGTCCGTCGCCGAATTGCAGGAGATTCTCGGCATGGGCCAAAGCCGCATTTCGACCCACCTGGCCCAGCTCAAACAGGCCGGACTGGTAGAAGATCGGCGCAACGGCAAGAGTATTCTTTATCGGCTGAAACATGGAGTTCTGTCGAACGGGTTTTCAGAAATGTTGGGTGTGCTGCGGCAGGCCGCCGCCGAAATTCCTGAGGCCGAGCAGGATTCCGAAGCGCTGCGGCTCGCGCTTCGCCGTAGACAAGACAAGATGCGCTCGTATTTCGACGAGCTGGCGGGCAAGTTCGGACGAAACTACGTTCCCGGCCGATCGTGGCAGGGCCTGGCGGAGACGCTCCTCACTTTGATGCCGCCCATGGTGATTGCCGATCTCGGCGCCGGTGAAGGCACTTTCTCGCAATTGCTCGCGCGCCGATCGAAGAAAGTGATTGCCATCGACAATTCGGAAAAGATGGTGGAGTACGGGCGCGAGCTGGCGCGCAAGCACGGCGTGAAGAATCTCGAATATCGCAAAGGCGATCTGGAGGAAGTGCCCATCCGCGACGCTACGGTGGATCTCGCGTTTTTCAGCCAGGCGCTGCACCACGCACAGCATCCGGAGCGCGCGGTGGCCGAGGCGATGCGCATTTTGAAACCTGGCGGCCGCATCGTGGTGCTGGATCTGCTGCGGCATAGCTATGAAGAAGCTCGTGAGCTCTACGCCGATCTATGGCTCGGCTTTACCGAAGTAGAAGTGACGCGTTTTTTGCGACAAGCCGGGTTCAAAAATATCGAGACGTCGATCGTGCATAGCGAGGAAGACGCGCCACACTTTGAAACGCTACTGGCTGTCGGCGACAAGTAGCGCGCCCTGAGTTCTTAAATTGCGTGCGAACACGAGCAGCGCGATTATCATTACCGCCACCCCGAGTGCACACACCGCTAGCCAGCCTTGGTATTGCCAGCAGATTGCTCCCAACCACGATCCAAACGATCCGCCGCTGAAGTAGCAGAACATGTAAACCGTGTTCAGGCGGCTGCGCGCGTTAGCATCCAACGCGTAGATTCTTGTTTGATTCGCGACGTGACCCGACTGCACGCCCACATCGAGCAGCACGACGCCGGCAATCAGACCGGCCATTATTTTCCCGAACGCTCCCAGCAAAAGAAATGACGCAAGCGTAGTCAGGAGCGCGAGGAGAATCGTAAGCCGGGGTCCTTTGCGATCGGCGAACCGGCCTACTATAGGAGCGCACAATGCACCGGCAGCTCCTACCAAACCAAAAAGCCCTGCTACGGAAGATCCGTAATGATACGGCGGAGTCTGCAGCAGGAACACCAGCGTGGTCCAAAACGCGCTGAACACGCACAGCAGCGCCGCGCCTAGGAAGGCGGACTCGCGCAATTCAGGATGATCGCGAACCAGATCGACCAAAGATCGCATGAGAGTAGCCCAAGAAAGCGAATTCTGAGGCGGCAGTTTCGGCAATCGCGCACGCAGCAGAAACATCAGGGCCAGCATTCCCAGCGCCGCGATGAAGTAGACCGATCGCCATCCGAAAAATGACGCAATCACTCCACTGAACGTCCGGGCCAGCAGAATGCCGATCAACAGGCCGCTGAATACGGTTCCCAGCACTCGCCCTCGGCTGTTTTCGGGAGCAAGCTGCGCGGCAAAAGGCACGATCACGTGCACGGCAGCCCCAAAAGCACCCACCGCAAAACTTGCAATCGAGATCCAGATCAGATTCCGAGCCGTTGCCACGCCGCACAATGCGATGCAAGCGCCAGTGAGCAGCAGCGTGAGGAGCGCTCGCCGGTCGCGACTGTCTCCCAGCGGAACGAAGATCAGCATTCCGATGGCGGTGCCTACTTGAGTGAGCATCGCTACCAGGCCGATCATGCCGACGCTCACCGAAAACGTCTGCGCCATCGCGGCCAGCAACGGCTGCACGTAGTAAATGTTCGCGACGATGACGCCGACACTCAGCGCCAAGAGATGAACTGGAACGTCTTTGGTGGAATCCCGCACTCGCTCAATTTAGATGAACGGTGCTGCTACTCGGCTGCTTTTTCCTCGGCGGGTTCGGGCTCGCCAGCCACTTTGCGCGCGTGCTCAAACAGGAAGTTCATAGTCTTATTGCTGCGGATCTGATAGGCAATCCGGCTCAAGACGCCATCCTTCTGCAGCTTCTTGCGCACAGCGGCCACCGGCTCGCGCTGTTGCTTGGCGATGCGCTGGACCTCGGTATCCACTTCGTCGTTGGTCGGCGCAATGGCCTCTCGCTCGGCCACCTTATCCACCAACAACGACGCCTTCACATCATGCAGCGCCTTGGGACGCTGCGCTTCTTTGATCTTGCTCCAATCGATCTTGAGTTTGGCTGGATCGATACCGCGCTCGGCCAGTTCCCGCAATTGGTTTTCAAGCTGCGATTCAATTTGCCGCTCGATGTACGCTTCCGGCACCGGAAACTCGTGCGTTTCGATCAGCTTGTCAATCAGCTCGTCTTTCGCCTTTTGCTGCGCGCCGTATTCACGCTCTTGAAAGATGGCTTTGCGCACCGCGTCGCGCAAATCGTTCAGCGTCTGATAATCGCCCAGATCCTGCGCAAATTCATCGTTCAGCTCCGGCAATTCCTTGGTCCGAACGGTGGTAAGCTTCGCGCGGAAGCCGACCGTTTTTCCAGCCAGCCGCTCTTGGCCGAAGTCGTCCGGATAGGTAACGTCGAACTCTTTTTCGTCCCCAGGCGACATTCCGCGTAGCGCTT
>Ga0206877_10175_pt1 | contig 19137 bp, 13 predicted proteins | sample Alteio_BWOrgCont_7_FD_152623 | JGI IMG/M metagenome (GOLD analysis project Ga0206877, IMG submission 152623) | Enriched cells from forest soil in Barre Woods Harvard Forest LTER site, Petersham, Massachusetts, United States -... | ecosystem: Environmental > Terrestrial > Soil > Temperate forest >...
GCAGACCCACGACCTGAACGCGGGCCTGCGAGGCGCCGACGTCGTGTACGCCACGCGCATCCAGAAAGAGCGTTTCGCCGACGAATCGTTCGAAGGCTACACGCCGGACTTCCAGATCAATCAGGCGCTGGTGGACAGCGTGTGCGGGCTCGATACGCTGATCATGCACCCGCTGCCGCGCGACAGCCGCCCTGGCGCGAACGACCTGAGCACCGATCTGAACCACGATTCGCGTCTGGCGATTTTCCGCCAGACCGACAACGGCATTCCGGTCCGGATGGCGATTTTCGCGGTGCTGCTGGGCGTTGAAAAGCTCGTGCAGCACTCGATGCGCGACGCCGCATGGCGTCCGCCGGTGTATCTCGGCCCGGACGATGCGGTGTTTCACGGCATCGATTGATGCTGCCCTGGCACAATCATCGGTAAAGTGAAGGGCCCCGGTTGCCGTTAACTACGCAGGAGGGGCCCTGCGTAACCGGCATTACCTGCGTAAGCGGTACGCGCAAGCTAGTGGGTCACGGCCCCGGCTCAATTCGCCGAACCTACGATGATACGTACCGCTCTCCCTTCGATGTCGATAGACCGACGCTTCGGCATCCAGATGGCTGTCGTCTTCGTTCCGGTGCTGGCGTTGTCCTGCTGGCTGCTCGCCTATGAGTGGTCCACCTACGCGGCGGCCGACGAGGCGCTGCACAGCTTCCAGTCGTACCGCCTCGCCCTGCTCGCCATGGAGAAGGTCTCCGCAGAGCGGGGACCGAGCAATGGCGTGCTAGGCGAGGATCTGCCGATTCCAGCGGAACGCATGGCCGCGCTACAGAAGGCACGCCGCGCCAGCGACATTCAGGTCACCTTGCTGGCCGATTCGCTGCGCCGCAAACATTGCTTGCGCTGCGCCGCCGAGCTTACGATCGTGAGCGACCTGCAGACCGACCTGGCCGCCGCGCGATCGAACGTCGACCGGCTTGCCCGCCTCGCCCGGCCGCAGCGCGACGACCACGCGTTGCAAGGCGCCGTCAACAGCATGATCGCGATCATCCCCGAGTTCATGCCCATCGTGACGATCAATACGGCAACGGCGATCAAGGGCGACCCGAATGCACTCAACTGCATGCTCGTCGGGCGCCTGACCGCGGATCTGCGCGAGCAGGCCGGACAACTGGGCTCGCACTTCACGAGTGCCCTCACCCTGCGCAGACCTCTTACCGGGGACGAACAACTCGGCATCGAACGCACGCGGGGACGCATCGAGCAATTGCGGGCGCTGCTCGACGCCCGAACACCCAGTCTGGCTGCCGCAGATCCGCAAGGGCTCGCCCGCATGACCGACCAGTACTTCGGCAACGGTCTGAGCTACGTCGCCAGTGTGCGCGCGCTCGCCGCCCGGCCGGGTGGCGCGGGCATTTCCACCGCACAGTTTGCGCAGCAGTACGTCCCCACCATGCAAGCGATTACCGGCTTTCGCGACAATGTGATCGCGCTGGCCCACGACGAACTGAGCCACAACCGCCGCGATGCATTGCTGGTACTCATCGGCACCGGTTTCGCCGAGGTTCTGCTGCTCGCGTTGCTGATTACGATTGCCGTGGGTTTCAGGCGTCACGTCATCGGCCCGTTCGTCAAGGCGACCCGCATCATCGATGCGTTGGCGCGCGACGATCTGACCGCGGACATCCCGCGGGTGTCCGGCCGCCGGGAAATCCGCGGCATGTTCGATGCCATGCGCGTTCTCAAGAAAAGCAGCGCCGATCGCATCCGCCTCGAGCAGGAACGCATGTATCTGATTGCGGAACTGGCCAACCTCGCGCAAACCGATCCGTTGACACATCTCCTCAACCGCCGTGCTTTCGAAAACCATGCTCGCGCATTGTTCGAGGAAGTCAGGCGTTCCAGGCAGCAGGTCGCACTCGTCATGTTCGACGTCGATCATTTCAAGCGAATCAACGACACGTATGGCCATACCGTCGGAGACGACGCGTTGCGGCTAATCGCCGGCCTATGCCGAGAGCATTGGCAGGACTCCGATATTGTCGCGCGCATCGGCGGCGAGGAATTTGCCGTGCTGGTGCGTGTCGACAACGCCGCGCATGTGCTCGATCTCGCACAACGTCTGCGCAAGCGGATCGCAGAGACGCGGGTGCCCACTGGGACAGATACCAGCTGCTCGATTACCGCCAGCTTCGGCATTGCCGTTTCTGCGGACCCGGACGAATCCGGTGTGACGGTACTGCTCAAGCGCGCGGACCAGATGCTGTATGCGGCGAAGCTGTCGGGCCGCAACTGCGTGATGATCGACACCGGCGACGCCATGGACGAAGCGCCCAGCGCGTCCTAAACCACCTTCCCGGACTGCGCGTAGGCGACGAATTGCACTTCGGGCATCGGTCTGCCGAACAGATAACCCTGCGCCCTGTGGCACTCCAGCGAGGCAAGCACATCGGCCTGCTGCTGCGTTTCCACGCCTTCAGCGACGACATCCAGCCCAAGCGACTCCGCCATCGAAATCATTGCCTTGACTAGCGCGAGATTCTTGCCGCGAGTGTCGATGTCGCGCACAAACGAGCGGTCGATCTTGAGCGTGCTGATCGGGAAGTGTCCGAGATAACTGATGGCCGAGTAGCCGGTGCCGAAATCGTCGATCGCGATCGCCACGCCCATTTCGTTCAGCTCGTCGAGCGTGCGACCTACGTTCTGATCGTTTTCCAGCAACAGGCTTTCGGTGATTTCCAGCGTCAGCCACTGCGGCGCACAGCCGCTCGCCGCCAGCGCCGCCTGCACACTGCGAGCAAGGTCGTTCATGACGAACTGCCGCCCCGACACGTTGACGGAGATGCGCATCGGCACGGCACGTCCGGCGTTCCAGCGGACCACGGCTTCACAGGCCGCGGCGAGCACCCAGTCGCCGATCTCGACAATCGTGCCGTTATCTTCCGCTACCTTGATAAAGATGTCCGGGGTCAACAGGCCTCGCCCGGGATGATTCCAGCGCAGCAGCGCTTCCGCGCCGACGAGGCCCGCGTCGCCCAGACCGACGATAGGCTGGTACAGCAGCACCAGCTCGCCCGCGTGGGCCGCGCCGTGCAGCGCCATGCCCAGCTCCATACGCTCGACGGCCGCTCGCGTCGTGGCAGGATCGTGAAAACAGAACTGGTTGCCGCCAATCCGCTTGGCGGCATACATGGCGGAATCGGCGTAGCGAAGCAGCGTCGCGGCATCGCTGCCGTCACGCGGATAGCGGCTGATGCCGATGCTGCCCGTCATGAAGACCTCGTTGCCGTCGATCACCACCGGCTCCGCCAGGGCCATCAAGATCCGGCTCGCGATGATGGCCAGATCCAGATCGTCATCGTGCACCGGCGCAAGGATCGCGAACTCGTCGCCGCCCAGCCGCACGACCGCGTCGTCGCCGCGCTTGCCTTGCAGGAGACGCATCGACACCGCGCGCAGCAACTGGTCGCCACATGCGTGTCCGAGTACGTCGTTGACCTCCTTGAAGCTGTCGAGGTCCAGCACCAGCAGACCGATCTGACGTCTGCCGGCGTCGGCGTACGCCAGTGCCGCCGGCAGGCGATCTTTCAACCAGGCGCGATTGGGCAGATCCGTCAGCGGATCGAAGAATGCCAGTTGCCGGACCTTTTCCCGGTAGTGGACGATATCGGTGATATCGCGTCCCACTGCCAGCACGGTTTCCGGCTGTCCTCGCTCTCCGGGTTCGGGGACGAACCTGACTGCCACCCATCTGACATCACCGTTGGGCCCGTCATACTGGAATTCCGCTTCGCGGGCAGACGCGGCCCGAAGCGTCACGCGAATGCAATCTTCGTAGTCGAGTTGTCCGGCCGGCGTGCCGACCTCCGCTGCCGGCGCCAGGCGAAAGCCACCGCCACCAGGAATCTGCTGCATCGCTGGGTTCGCGTAGACGACCTCACGCCGCCGGTTGTAGCGGGCGATGAAATCGGGCGAGTGTTCGATCAGCGTTCTGAAGAGTTGTTCGTGCTCATGCCCGGTCCGCCAGCGCGCGCCTGAAGGTCTGCGCGGCCGTCCGAGCCACTTCTGCACACGGGCGTCGCAGCGAGTCCTGAAGTCGGCAAGCTGGACGAGAAGCGCGCCCATCCGTGAGCCTGCGTTCGTCGCCATGGTGTGTGTGGTCCCTTAAGGGCACGGGCGTGCTGCCCGTGCAGCGTGTGTGGCCTGCCATGACTATGTATACGGTGGAACGCGGGCGCGCCTGAATAGGTAGGGGAGACGATCTGACGTCAAGTTTTGCTGATTATTATGTCAGGCAATCCTTAGCAAACCTGGACAGGAAATAATGCTCAGGTGGTGGGCAAAAAATCGCGTGTCGAAACGCCTGGGATCCCTGCGCTGGCGTCGTCAGGGACCACCGGCAGACGTGAACGTGGGCGTGGGTGTGCTCCGCCCACGCCCATCGGAGGCCTTACTTAAGAAGCAGGACTTCTACACCCATCGGCTCCAGAACAAGTGGCTGGGACACAGGCTGATCCGTCAACACGCTTCGAACAACCGGCACGGCAAGCTCGACCTGCGCCGCCTCCTTCGACAGGTTGAGCACGAACAACAGCCGCCGACCGTCGCCCGAGCGAATCGACAACTCCACCCCCGAGGGCAGATCGTCGACAGCGTTAAGTCCCAGTTCCGCCACAATATCGCCGACCAGGATCCGGTACCCGTCGTCGTCGGGAATGCAGCCGACGTAATACGCCACGCCTTGCCCGAAGTTATTTCGTGTAATGGCCGCGCGCTGCGCGAAGAACTCCGTCGTATAGGTTGCGATCGTCTCGGCGGTGGTCGGCGAGAGTATGTCGCACCACTGCGAACAGGATGCTTGCGATTTGCCGCGCAACAGGATGCCTTGCTGATCGTTTCCTACCGGGTCGTACTCATCGACGATGGTGCCGGCAATCTCGCTCAATCCCCCGGGCAGGCGCGCCGCGAGGCATACATTGTTCATGTTCTTCACGCCGCTACGCGTGGTGAGCAGCACGGTTCCACCCTGCGCGACGTATTCGCGCAACTTCTCCACCACGGCGTCATTTTCAAGGAACAGAAATGGCGCGACGACCAGACGATACGGGCTGATCGCAGCAGTCCAGTTGATGACATCCGTGCCGATTCCCAACCGCACGAAGGCCTGGTGAATCTGCTTGAAATTGTCCAGATAATCGAATCCGTCCGCCTGCGGCTGGATCTTCAACGCATTCAGTTGCTCGTGCGAAAACAGCATGGCGACATCGTTGACGACGTTCGTACCTTCCAGCAACGGCGCGACATGCCGGACTTCCTCGCTGAAGCGGACGAACTCTTCAAACCGCCGCCCCGGCTCGCCGTGGTGGTCATGCAATCCGTGCCAGAACTGTTCGGCGCCGACGCGCGCGGTGCGCCAGCGAAACTGGACCACGGCGTCCGCGCCGCGCGAAACGCTTTGCCAGGCGTGCGCGCGGATCATGCCGGGATACGGTGTGCGCGACATCGGATGCCAGCAGCCCGGCGTCCCGCTCAACTGCTCCATCACCCAGAAGTTCTTCTGCTTGATGCCGCGCGTGAGGTCGTGTGTCAGCGCGCCGTGATAGACGCGCGATTTGCTGTCATTGGCGAGGTCGGTGCTCGGATAGTAGTCCACCGACGCGAAATCCATGCTGTCGAACAGATCGTAGTAGTCGTTGATGACCGGATAACCCCACAGATTGTGCGTAACGAACTGCCCGCTGCAGTGGGCGCGTATCACGCCTGCCTGGAAGCGGTTGAAGTCGGCAACGGAATCCGAGCAGAAGCGTCGATAGTCGAGCAGGTACGACGGGTTCAGGTACGGCGAGCCGCCCAGAGGTGTCGTAATCTGCGACCACTCGCTATATTCGCCGCTCCAGACCACCGTTCCCCACTCGCGGTTAAGCGTGTCGAGATCGCCGTATTTGCGTTGCACCCAGAGCCGGAAGTCACTGTTCGCCGCGTCGCTGTGACTGTCGTTGCCGATCATCTCGTTGTCGGTCTGCCAGCCGATCACGTGCGGGTTCTTGCCGTAGTGCCGTGCCAGCTTTTCGACGATGATCTCGGTGTACCGGCGCAGCGACGGGCTGTTGTAGCAGCGATGCAGGCGCACGCCCGGGTGGATGGGCTGCCGCTGGCTGTTCAACGGCAAGATGTCGGGGCACTTTGCGACGAGCCAGTTTGGCGGCGTTGCCGTCGGCGTACCGATCACCACTTCAATTCCGTGACGCCCCAGCGTCCCGATTGCTTCATCGAGCCAGCCGAAGTTGAACTGGCTTTCCTGCGGTTCGAGGCGCGACCATGCGAATTCCGCGAGCCGCACCAACGTGATCCCCGCGGCTTGCATACGCTGAGCATCGTCCTCCCAAACGCCCGAATCCCAATGCTCGGGGTAATAGTCGACACCGACCTTCATAAAATTTTCCTGAATGTAGAGAATGGACACCGGGTGTCGCAGCCCCGGCACGAAACCGGCAAGACTCAGCCCTTCGTTGCGCCGAATGTCAGGCCTGCTACAAAATGTCTTTGCATTGCGAAGAAGATCAGCACCGAGGGCAATGCGGCCAGCAGTGACCCTGCAGAGACCAGGTTCCATGCGGTGGTCCACTGCCCCTGCAAGGCGGCAACGCCGACGGTCAACGGTGCCGCGTGATCGCCCTCGGTAAGACAGAGCGCCCAGAAATAGTCATTCCAGACAAAGGTAAACACGAGCACGGCAAGCGCGGCCAGCGCGGGGCGAATCAGCGGCAGCACGATGCGGTAGAACAGCTGCCATTCGTTCGCCCCCTCCACGCGCGCAGCCTCGACGAGCTCGTAGGGCAGTTCCTTGATGAAGTTGCGCAGGAAGAGCGTACAGAAACCGGTCTGGAACGAGAGATGGAACAGGATCAGGCCGCCAACCGAATTGAACAGGCCGAGCTTCAAGGTCAGATCGCGAACTGGAATCATCAATACCTGGATCGGTACGAAGTTGCCGGCCACGAAGGTGGCGAGCACAGCCGCGTTGCCCTTGAACGGATAGGTCGCCAGCGCGAAACCCGCCATGGCGGACAGCACGATCGCGCCGATGACCGACGGGAACGTGATGAGACAGCTGTTCCACGCATAGTGCAGCATCGGCGAGTCGACCAGTACCGTTCGATAGTTCGTCAGTGCTGCGAATTGATGCGGCCAGCCCCAATAATTTCCTTGCATCAGTTCGTCCGAAGAGCGAATGGGCGTGACCAGTACGGCGAGCAGAGGCAACAGCCACACAGCCAGAGCGACGGGCAGCGACAACCTGTAAAACGCGCGACTGGCGGGCTTCCAGTGAGAAATCGGCAAGGGATACATAGACGCTCCGTGAATCAGTGATCCGTACGCAACAGGCGGCGCAATTGATAGGCGATGAAAACCAGCATGATCAGGAACAGCACGACTGCGATCGCCGCCGAATAGCCGTAGCGGAAATACTTGATGGCCTGGTCATACATGAAATACGCGAGCACAGTTGAGCTATCGAACGGTCCGCCACCCGTCATCACGGAGATCAGGTCGAAGCTGCGCAACGCGCCGATGACGGTCAGCGTGACCGCCATGAAGGTAGCGGGCCGCAATTGCGGCAGCACCACGTGCCAGAGCAGGCTCAGGCCGCGCGCGCCCTCGAGGCGCCCTGCTTCGATCACTTCCGGGTTGATGCCCGTGAGGCCAGTGAGGAAGAGAATCATGCAAAAGGGAATCTGCACCCACAGCGCCGCGACGATGATGCCGAACGTCGCCATATGTTCGTTGCCCAGCACCGGAATGCCGTGCCCCACGATCAGCTTCAGCAAACCGAAGGCAGGATCGTAGAACCAGCTGAACACCAGCCCCACCACCACGCCGGGGATCACAAAGGGCGCGAAAAACAGCGACTTTGCAAGCCGGATACCACGCACCGTCTGATTCAGATACAGCGCGAAGGCGAGCCCGGCCGGCGGTGCGAGCAACGTCAGCACCAGCCACAGCACGTTATTTTTGAGTGCGGTGTAGAAGGTATCCGAGTGAAACAGCTCGAGGTAGTTGGCGAATCCGGCGAACGTGGCTGGGCTCACCCCGTCCCAGTTATAAAAGCTCAGCATGATGCTGCGCAGGATCGGATAGATGACGTACGCCGTGAACATCAGGCACGCTGGTGTCAGAAACAACAGCGCAGCACGGCGACGTCGCCGCGCGAGCGGCGACGCAACGTTGGATACAGACATGATTCGGCTCGCTAAAGCGCGCTCAGGCGCGCATTGCATTCGTTGGAAGCGTTTGGCCGCAGCGCAGGTGCAGGCCGCCTACGCTGCGCAAACTCATTGCTTGTAGATGCGCTGACGCGTTTCCTCGAGATGTGCGAGCACCTGATCGAGCGTCGACGGATCGCTGACGAAGCGCTGCATGCCCTTCATCCCCTCGTCGGCCATTTCCTTGGTCATGTCCCGATCGTAGAACTGCGCAATGCCGCCCTTGGTGTTGGACAGAATGGCAAAGCCCGTCTTCGTGAACGGATCGTCGGCAACGCTCGCCTGGTTGTTCGCCGGCAGCGACCCGAACGCCTTGGCCCAGCGGGTGTCCATGGCGGGTGTCGACATAAAGGCAAGGAAGCGGCGCGCATCGACCTTGTTCTTCGCCTTGGACGGAATGTTCAGGCAATCTGCCGAACCGTCTTCCGCCACCGTGATCCTGGGATCCATCACGGGGAACTGGAAGTAGCCGACCTTGGGTTTAATGGCGTCGGGCAACCCGCCGGCAATGAAGCTGCCCATCAGCATCATCGCAGCCTGGCCCTGTATCAGCAGCGGCTGGGACGAGTCGAGCGTGTAGGAGAGCGGATTGTCGACGAAGTACTTGTTGTCGATCAGCATCTTCCACGTTTCATAGACTTTCTTGACGCGCGCATCGGTGTAGGGAATCTTGCCGTCCATTAGCTGCATGTGAAAGGCGTAGCCGTTCAGACGCAGATCGATGTAATCGAACCACGCGGCGAGCGGCCATGCATCGCGGCCGCCCACTACGATCGGCGCAATCCCCGCTGCCTTGAGCTTCTTGCAGTTGTCGAGGAATTCGTCCCACGTCTTGGGCTCGCCTTTGATGCCCACCTTGTCGAACAGATCCTTGCGGTAGAACACGCCCCACGAGAAGTAGTCGGTCGGCAACGCGTACTGCTTGCCTTCGTACGACGAAGGTTCTTTCAGCGAGGCCAGAGTCGTGTTCCAGCCATTCTTCTGCCAGTCGCCCGACATGTCGTCCAGCAAGCCACGTTTGGCGTAGTAACGCATCCGTTCACCCTCATGCCACTTGACGATATCGGGTGCCTCCGAAATCAGCCAGCCGGGAAGCTGGACCTTGTAGGCCTCCTCCTCGATATACGCGGCCTTCACGGTGACGTCGGGATTGGCCTTCTGGAACTCGGCAATCGCCGTGTCCCAGAAGGCGCGTTGATTCGCGCCCTTGAACGCAATATTGACCGTCAGTGTGCCCGCGTGGACCTGTGCGGCAAAAACCAGCGCCGCGCCGAGTAGCGACAGGCGGAAGCCATGTTTCATTTTCGTCTCCTGGGTATTTGTTATGCAGCTCAAACGGCCACGCCGTGCTCGTCGAACAGATGGCATGACATGGGGTCGATGGCGAGGCGAACCGTCTCGCCCGGGCGGACCGGTGTATTGCCCTGGACCTTGACGAGAAGCGTCGAGCCGTCAGGGTCATTGCAATGCAGATAACTCTGCTCGCCAAGCCGCTCGATCAGCGACACCGCGCGCGTCAGCGTCGCCGCACTGCCGCTATCGATGCCGGCCGGCCCGGTCTGGGAAGCCGAAACGTGTTCGGGCCGCACACCGAGCGTCACGGCCTGCCCCGGTTCCAGCCGGCGCGTGACATTGCCCACGCGGACGGTTTCCTGGGTACCGTTGAGAGCGACGATGGCGTTCGCGCCATCCAGCTGGCTAACGCGGGACGGAAGGAAATTCATCTGCGGCGAGCCGATGAAACCGGCCACGAAACGGCTATTGGGCCGCAAATACAGGTCCATCGGTGTGCCGATCTGCGCGATGCTGCCCGTGCCGGCTGAGTCGCGGCTGACGTTGAGGAGCACGATCTTGTCGGCCAACGTCATCGCCTCAACCTGGTCGTGCGTGACGTAGACTGTGCTTGCCGCGCTGAAGCGGCGATGAATGCGCGCAATTTCCACTCTCGTCTGCCCGCGCAGCGTGGCATCGAGGTTCGACAGCGGTTCGTCGAACAGGAACACGCCCGGCTCGCGGACAATCGCGCGTCCAATCGCGACACGCTGACGTTGTCCGCCAGACAGCGCGGCCGGCTTACGATCGAGCAACGACTCGAGCTGCAGGATCCTCGCGGCCTCCTTGACCTTGCTGTCTACCTGTGCGGCCGGCAGCCTTGCGAGCTTGAGGCCAAAGCTCATGTTCTCCGCCACCGTCATGTGCGGGAACAGCGCATAGCTCTGAAACACCATGGCGACGCCGCGCTTCGCGGGCGGCACCGTATTGACCACCCGCCCGCCGATCGAAATCTCGCCGCCGCTTGGGTCTTCAAGACCCGCGATGATGCGCAGAAGGGTCGACTTGCCGCAGCCTGAGGGACCCAGAAACACGCAAAACTCGTCTTGTGCGATGTCGAGATCGACGTCCCGAAGCACCGGCGCGTTGCCGTCGAATTGCTTCGAAACGCCCCGCAGGGAAATGGCTGCCATTGTGTCTTCAACCCATTTGGTTTAACGTTAAACCAAACCAACCGAAAAATACGGCCAGCGGCCGTTCAGGAGGTCGAGCAACGTCTATGTGAAGATGAAAGTTAGCAGCGCGGGATACGCTTGGCAAGTTTTTTTCTGTGCTTTTTCGGCGCACGAAAAATTAACGGCTTCCTGTGCGGGTTGGTAAGATCGGCGTCTGCGATGATATTTACGCCTGTACAGGCGCGTGGATGGCAAGGCTTAAGGGGGGAAAATGTCGAGGCGGGAAGGCTTGATGGCGACGATCAAGGAGGTAGCCGAACTGGCGGGTGTCACGCCAACCACGGTCTCGAATGTGCTTCGTGGCCGCGGACGCGTCGGAACCGAAACGCGGCAACGCGTGCTGGACGCGGTGGAAGCCAAAGGCTACCGGCCCAATCTGAACGCGCGAGCGCTGGTCGAACGTCGCGCGCCGACGCTTGCTCTCATGCTCGGTTGCATCACCAATCCGTTTTATCCGGAATTCACCTTACAGGCCAACAATGCAGCACGCCGGCACGGGCGCTTTCTACTGGTTTGCAATACTGACTATGAGCCGGATGGCGGCACGGGATTTCTAGCCGACGTGGCGGGCTCGTTGTCGGACGGTATCCTCGTGGCAAACAACGGCGATCTGCGCATCGAAGAACTGCAGGCCATCCAGGCAACCGGCACGCCGGTGGTGATATCGATCTGGGAGTTTCCCGATGAGCCGCCCGGTGTTCCTTGTGTCGCTTTCGATTCGCACAAGGCCGGATCGATCGCCACCGAACACCTGCTGGAACTTGGGCATCGCCGTATCGGCGCGCTGATCGGCAGCGCAAAAAACGGCATCCACGGCGGTCGGTATGAGGGTTTCCGCGACGCGCTGCGCTTGCAGAAAGTCAAACACGTGCAGGCTGACGCGCGCTTCGTGACGGATACGTACCAGGGCGGCTTCGACTCCGCCACCGACCTGCTTAGCGCCCGCCCGGACCTGACGGCGCTTTTCATCTCGAACGACCTGATGGCGCTCGGCGCGCTCAACGCGGTGGCGGCGCTCGGCCTGCGCGTGCCTGAGGATGTGTCGATCGTCAGCATCACCAACATCGAAATGGCCAGTCAGTCCCGGCCGGCGCTCACGACTGTTGCCATTCCGACGGCCGAGATGGCCGAGCAAGGCGTCGAGCTGCTGATCAGGCTCGGCTCGGGCGTACGCGGCGTGCCAAACATGATTCGCACGTCCGATCCTGTGCTGATCAGGCGTGCGTCGACGGCTCCGGCGAAGCAGGGCACGCAACCGTGATCACGCCACAGAACCCGCGGGGCACGTGAGATGCGCAGACTGCGCGCAGCCTCGCCCCAAGCCGTTTTATGCCCACGCTTCATGCATTTGCGCATGCTCCGTGCTGGCCGGTATGCGCGGAGTCTTGATGCGGCTCGAACGTGCGTCACGGGCCTCGCTGCCCTTACCCGTATCGCCGCAGGGCACAAAAATATAGCCGCGGCCGCGCACGGTCTGAATGTATTGCGGACTCCCAACGTCAGGCTCGATGACCGAACGTAGGCGGAATACCAGCACATCCAGGCCACGCTCCGTCTGCCCGGTGTCGCGCATGCCAAGCAGGGCAATCAGGCTCGGGCGCGACATGATCTTCAGCGGATTCACGGCGAAGACCTTGAGCAAGGCGAATTCGCTCGAGCGCAGGTCGACCTCTTCGTCGTCCTTGATCAGGCGCCGCGTTGCGAAGTCGATCTGCCAGTCGCCGAACGAGTAGCGCTCGCGGATCTCAGGCGCGGCATACACCACCGATGCCCGGCGACGCACGACCGTACGCAGACGCACCGTCAGCTCACGAACATCGAACGGCTCCACCAGGTAATCGTCAGCACCCAGTTCGAATGCGATGATCTTGTCGATCACGTCCGCCGACTTGCTGATCATGACGACCGGCATGTCGTAACCCGCGGCGCGCAAACGCCGCAGCGCCGCATGGGCCTCGGAGACAGGCAGTTCGGCGCGCATCACGATGGCGGTCGGCAATTCCTGCTCGACGCGGCGAACCAGGAAGGTCGCGTTGTATAGCACCGACATTTCGATCTGTTCACGGTGAAAATGGGCACGCAGTTCATCGCGTACCGCCTGGTCTGGCTCAACAACAAGAAGCCGCATGTTCATGACGTTCGAACACCTCTAGACTGCTGTGAAGAATAATCCGGTGACCTCCGCTTCGGCCTCGCAGCTGGGCCTGGCGGTCAGAACGGCTACCGGAGCAACCATGACGCCATAGTAGGGACCAAATGCGCACCCAAAATGGGGAAACCAAGGAGAAACTGTGAAGAACACCCGACATGAGCTTTGACGGGTGCCCGCGGATGCGAAAATCGGGCAACATACGCCGCTTCCAATGGGTATACGCGCTGCGGCAAAACCCGGCGCTCACCCGGGACAGGCGGCCACGCAAAGGCGTGGCGGCAGGAAATCCAAATGAAAATAGGCATCACGTCCAAGCTGTTTCTGGCTATCGCCACCTCATGCATTGCGATTGCAGTCGCGATGGGCGCGGCCATGCGCGTGAGCTTTGAAAACGGCTTTTTCGATTACGTCGGTCAGCGCAACACCAGCAGCGCCAACCAGTTGGAGAAGGCTCTCGAAGACGCCTATGCACAGCACGGCAGCTGGGACTTTCTGGTAAACGACCGCTCCGCGTGGATGAAGTTTGTCGAGAATTCGAGCGCCGGCACGTCAAGGTCGATGCCGTGGGGGTCGGGAAATCCCGACGGCCCGGGTGGGCCTGGGGGTCCAGGCGGTCCCGGTGGCCCAGGCGGCCCGGGTGGTCCGGGCGACGACATGGGCCCGCCAGGTGAGCCTCCCGGCCCGCCACCGGATATGCCCGACCAGCCAGGCCGCAGCAACGGCCCGGACGCGCCGGGGGGACCTCAGTTCGCCAGCCCTGCACCGAACGCCGCTGTGGCGAACCGGCCCGAAGGGCCCGCCGCGGCCTCGCAAGCCACGGCAGCGGCCGGCTCGACGCAGCCCGCCTCCCGCAGACCCGGACCGCTTCCTCCCCGCGCGCTGTACGACGTGAACAAGCGTCGCATTGTCAGCAACGGGCCGTTGCCGCCTCCCGGCTCGCCGCTGGAACCGTTGAAGGTTTCGGGTCAGGTGGTCGGCTGGCTTTCGATCGAGTCGCCCGAAAACATCTTCTATGCAGCGGACCGCCAGTTCCAGGTCCGGCAGCTAAGGGCAACGTGGATCATCGTGGCGTTGGCAGCGGTGCTGGCCGCAGGCGTGGCGATGGTGCTGGCGAGGATTTTCCTCGCCCCGATCCGGCGTCTCGTCGAGGCGACCCACCGGCTCGCCAGCGGCGACTACGCGACCCGCGTTCCAGAAGGCAGCGGCGACGAATTCAACCAGCTGGCCAAGGACTTCAACCAGCTCGCCGTATCGCTGCAAACGGCGGAGACCTCGCGCCGCAATTTCATCGCCGATATCTCGCACGAACTGCGCACGCCGCTCGCCGTGCTGCGGGGTGAACTCGAAGCGCTCGAGGACGGCGTGCGCCATCCCGACCGCGCGTCGTTGTCGTCGCTGCAGACCGAGGTGGCCATGCTGAGCCAGTTGATCGACGACCTGTATGAATTGTCGCTCGCCGACATCGGCGCGTTGTCGTTCGAAAAGGTGCCCGTGGACGCGGCAGGCATCGTCGAGGCCGCTACCGACGCGTTCGAAGAGCGGCTCAACACGCGCAACCTCGCGCTCGAAACAGACATCGTCGACCAGCCCGCGGTGATCGTGGGCGACCCGTATCGCCTCACGCAATTGCTGAAGAACCTGCTGGAAAACGCCCTGCGCTATACCGATCCTGGCGGCAAGGTATGCGTCAGCGTTTCGATGCACGGGCAGCAATTGCATATCGATGTTCAGGACTCTTACCCAGGCGTACCCGAGCCTCTATTGCCTCACCTGTTCGAGCGCATGTTCCGCGTGGACATCTCACGCAGCAGACAAAGCGGTGGCGCGGGTCTGGGACTCGCATTGTGCCGCCATATCGCCGAGGCGCACGAAGGCACCATCGAGGCTGCACGCTCGCCAATCGGCGGTCTCTGGATCAAACTGCGCTTTCCGCTTCAGCCCTCTCACCATGACTGATACGCCCACTACCATTCCAATCCTGATCGTCGAGGACGAGCCGAAGCTTGCCGCGCTGCTTTCAGATTATCTGCAAGCGGAGGGTTACAGTACGACGATCATCGCCGACGGCCTGCAGGTGATTCCATTCGTGCGTGCGCAACCGCAGGCGCTGGTTCTTCTCGACCTGATGCTGCCCGGACGCGGCGGACTCGAAATATGCCGCGAATTGCGCAGCTTCTCGGCGGTGCCGGTGATCATCCTGACCGCGCGGGTGGATGAAATCGATCGCCTGCTCGGTCTCGAGCTCGGCGCGGACGACTACGTCTGCAAGCCGTTCAGTCCACGCGAAGTGGTCGCGCGCGTGAAGGCTATCTTGCGGCGCGCAGGCAAACTGGCGACGACGACGGCAACGACGACGCAGCCCGAAGCTGTACCGAAGCCGCCGTTGCTGGTGGATGTCGACCGGCACGTCGCGCTGCTCGACGACAAGGATCTGCAGCTCACGCCGATCGAGCTTCGGCTGCTGGCGTTGCTGCAGTCGACGCCCGGCCGGATCTACCGGCGCGATCATCTGCTGCGGCAGCTCTACGACGATCACCGCGTCGTCACCGACCGCACCGTCGATACACACGTCAAGAATCTGCGCCGCAAGCTGCAGGCCGTCCGTCCGGGGCAAGACATGATCCGCTCGATCTATGGGGTGGGCTATCGGCTCGACCCGGATCTCGAGACTGACTCCAGCGAAGGGCCATCTACCGGTTTGCAGTAACGCGCCGCTGCAAACAAAAGACCCGGCATTTGCCGGGTCTTTTGCATCACGCGGGGCGAGACGAAGCAGACCTTAGAACCGGTGACGAATACCGATCGTGGCCGCCACCTGGCTGTCCGTCGACGACGTGCTCAGGCCATTGATATCGGCCGTGATACCCGAATCGCCGGTGTCGCTGACATGCTGATACACGCCCATCAGGTAGACATCCGTGCGTTTGGACAGCGCATACGCCGTCTGCAGGCTGAACTGGTTGTACTTCGGACTCACGCCGTCGAGATGCGCATCGGTGAACGTGTACGCAGCCGAGAGCGACCATGCCGGCGTGATGTTGTAACGGCCGTTCACCTCATAGTTCGTGAAGCTTGCGCCGCCGCCCGTCAACGTCAGGCCGGACGACGTGCCCGAAGCCGACGCGCCGATGCTGCTCGCGTTGTAGAGATGGGTCTGCGTGAACACAAAACCGACCTTCGCCGGACCGAACGCATAGTTCAGGCCTGCACCGTAAGTGCGTTGCGTGCCGGCCGTGAAAGTCGCATCGCTGGTCACCGCGCCGCTTGAGTTATACGACGTACCCGCCTTGTTCAACTCAAGGTAGCCCGCTGCCACATTCAACGGACCGTAGTTGTACGAAGCGCCTGCGCTGTAGGCGCGGTTCGTGGCGAAGCCCCCCGCGTCATTCGAGAAGCCATACAGGGTGCCGAACTTGAAACCGCCATAGTTCACGCTCGAGTACTTGATCGAGTTGTTGATGCGGAACGAGTTGTCGAGGTTGTCGTTGTCGAACGGGTGCGCAGCCTGGGTGCCTCCCGATCCTGTACCGGTAAGGGCCAACGGAGCCAGGTAGTCCACGACTGAGTCATATTGACGACCCAGTGTGACCGCGCCGTACTGGTCGCTCGAGAGGCCCACAAAAGCCTGGCGGCCGAACTCGAGACCGTTCTGGCCGAGCTTGCCGGTCGCTACGCTGAAGCCGTTTTCCAACGTGAAGATTGCCTTCAGGCCGCCACCCAGGTCTTCCGAACCGCGCAGGCCCCAGCGGCTGCCGTTCACTGCGCCGCTGGTTTCCTGAACGTTATGTGCGCCCCCCTGATTGCTCGTGTAGGTGATACCGGCGTCGATCAGGCCGTAGAGCGTGACCGTGCTCTGCGCGTGAGCTGCGCCCGCACCGCCTAGAACCGCCAGCGAGAGGCCGGACAGGACGAATTTCTTCATTGCTTCTCCGTTAACCTTGAATCGGTTGTTATTGAGTGGCGGAGATTATCGCAATCCTGTCAATTCTGTATTTCGTAATTCCTTACGCTTCACTTTTTCTGCCGTTTATTCGTTTTTCCTGTAACACTACAACTAGAAAATACAAAAGCGGCGCGTCGATACGAACGGAGCATGCCGCTCTCGCGAACATGCTCCGAACCCATACTGAATGGACCTTCAGGAGAAATCCGAAGGTGCGTTGGCAGCATCAATCCCGGTCAATGTCCAGCCGCGCAACTTCAGATAATATTTCCTCAACTTTCTTTTAATCAGCCACATCGAATGGCAATTTCAATAGCGACAATTTTAATTCTTCAAAGTTCCGAAAAATTAGATGCGCAATTTATTACCAGTTTCGCAGTTTCGCTTAATCCGGCTTACCCAGCATTACGTCGATGACTCAAGCAGATGCCGGTCAGGCACCCGCGACCTTGAACACCGAAACGGCCTCCATCAGCCTGGCTGCCTGCTCCTCCAGCGACTGGGACGCGGCCGCGGCCTGCTCGACCAGCGCCGAGTTCTGCTGGGTCGTCTGGTCCATTTCCGTCACAGCGAGATTCACCTGCTCGATACCTTTGCTTTGCTCGCTTGCAGCGAACGAGATTTCGGCGATGATCTTCGTGACCTTCTGCACCGAGCTAACCACATCGTTCATCGTCGAGCCCGCGCGTTCGGCGAGCGCCGAGCCCTGCGCGATCTGTCCGACCGAGTCGTTGATCAACTGCTTGATCTCGCGCGCGGCAGAGGCACTGCGTTGCGCGAGATTACGGACCTCGCTTGCGACGACCGCAAAGCCACGCCCATGCGCGCCTGCACGCGCGGCTTCGACCGCTGCGTTCAACGCGAGGATATTGGTCTGGAATGCGATGCCATCGATCACACCAATGATCTCGGAGATTTTGCGCGAGTGCACGGAAATCCCCTGCATGGTCTCGACGACGTTGCCGACCACCTGGCCACCAAGCACCGCCGTGTCCGATGCGCTCAACGCAAGGGTATTGGCCTCATTAGCGTTGTCCGCATTCTGCTTCACCGTCGACGTGAGCTGCTCCATGCTGGACGCGGTGCGTTCGAGCGACGCAGCCTGTTGCTCCGTACGATGGGACAGGTCGCTATTGCCCGAGGCGATCTCCTGCGCGCCGACGTTGATCGATTCCGTGCTGCTGCGCACAGTCGCCACCGTCGTCACCAGGGCGTGCTGCATTTTCTTGAGGCCGGCGAACACCGCGCCCATTTCATTCTGACGTTCGATCGTGATCTCGCCGCGCAGATCGCCAGAGGCGATGCGCTCAAAATGCGCGATGACATGTACCAGCGGTCGCACGACGGCGCCGATCAGGATGTGTCGTGCAAGAAAGCCCAGCAGCAACGCAACGACCGCGACGCCACCGAGCACACCGACCATCGACTTGAAACGTGTCTGCGCTTCGGTATAGCGGGCTCTTTCGCGCTCGGTAAGCGCGTTCTCGAGGCTGGACATTGCGCTTTGATAGGCGTCTGACAAGGCTTTGGTTTCCTTGCCTTGCAGCGTCTTGAAGGCGCTAAAGTCCATCTGTTCGAGGGCATCGAAAGCGGGCAGCAACGCCTGTTTGACAAACGCACTGCGCTTGCCCTGCAACTGCGTCGCCAGATCCCTTACCGCCGGATCCATTGGCTGGTGCGCGAAATAGTCGGCAAATTGCCGGTCGGACTCCTTGATATCCTGACGGGCATTCACGAGCAACTGCGGTTCAGGATCTCCGACTCCGTACAGCGCGTGATAGCTGTCAAGCGACACGCGCACCCGTTGCAGCAATTCGCTGCTGGTCTTCAGATCGACCAGTATCCGGGTATCCTCCTCGACCATCTTGCTCATGCCTTCATTGCTGAGCTCGAGCATGCCGACGCTGATACCGATCACGCTCAGCAGGATCACGACAAATGCCGTGATGACGAACGTGATGCTCCCGCGGATACTGGTGTCCTTGAACATCGTGTCCTTCCCCGTATTTTTTGATGTCCCCGCCGGCGTGTAATTGATTTTTGCCGTACGGGGTGGCCCAAAATCCGCTTAGCCCACTCGTTTGCTACGCCGGTACCGGTCGAACAGCACGGCGAGCAACAGGATGCCGCCGCGAATCAGGTATTGATAGAACGTTGGCACGTTCAGCAGGCTCATCGCGTCCTGCACCGAACCCATGATCAGCACGCCCACGAGCACGCCGGAGATCGTTGCAACGCCGCCCGTCAGGGAGACACCGCCGAGCACGCATGCCGAGATCACACCGA
>Ga0206877_10144_pt2 | contig 18946 bp, 13 predicted proteins | sample Alteio_BWOrgCont_7_FD_152623 | JGI IMG/M metagenome (GOLD analysis project Ga0206877, IMG submission 152623) | Enriched cells from forest soil in Barre Woods Harvard Forest LTER site, Petersham, Massachusetts, United States -... | ecosystem: Environmental > Terrestrial > Soil > Temperate forest >...
GCAGGCCTCGTGATTTATGTCGGCGGGCTGAACCACGACGAGGGATTTGATTGCGAGGGCGCGGATCGCACTGATTTGAAACTTCCCTACGGTCAAGACGACCTCATCCAGAAAATCGTCGCCGTGAATCCCAAAACCGTGGTCGTACTCGAAGGCACCATGGTCGAAATGGATTCTTGGATCGACAAGGTTCCCGCTCTGTTGCAAGCTTGGCATCCGGGCATGGAGGGCGGCAACGCTTTGGCCCGCGTTTTGTTTGGCGATGTGAATCCCTCCGGCAAACTCCCCGCCACGTTCCCAAAACGACTTGCCGATTCCCCGCCTCAGGCCCTGGGCGCTTATCCAGGCACGAATGGCACTGTAACCTACTCAGAAGGTTTGCTTGTGGGTTACCGCTGGTTCGACACAAAAAAAATTGAACCATTATTTCCATTCGGTTTTGGATTAAGTTATACGACCTTCCAATATTCAAAATTACGATTGCTGCCAGATGCAAATACGAACGTCGAAACTCTTACCGTTCAGTTTGAAATTCAGAATGCCGGCAAGCGAGCAGGAGCCGAAGTGGCGCAGATATACGTGCATGAGCAAAATCCAAGCGTTCAGCGTCCGGACAAAGAATTAAAGGGCTTTAAAAAGATTTACCTGAACCCGGGTGAAAAGCAGACTGTCTCAATCCCACTCTCAAAAGCGGCTTTTGCGTTTTATAGTCTCGACCGGCGTGAGTGGCTGGCAGAAAGCGGGCATTACGAAATACTAGCTGGCAGTTCTTCACGGGACATTCGATTGCGTACAGAATTCGCTTTGAACCAGACCACGATAATCCCCTAGACCTCCTATAATGAAAGACCTAAAAATGCAGTCATTCGTTATCCACCTTTTACATGACAGCTTAAGCTGTACATATATAACCATCAACGATTTAAATTCCTCTTTCAAAAATGGAAAACTTTAAAAGCGGACAGCGCGGTTTTTGTTGGCTGGCGTCTTTATTTGCACTGGTTTTATTTGCAGCACCAGGCCGTGCATCGGCGGCTAATAATCCCCTGGACACGATCCAGGCGACAAACTTTGACGCGGTATCGGGCGCGATAAAAACCGAGCCTTCCATCGACGGGGGGGCGGATCTTTGCTCCATTCATGACAGCGACTATGTTCTTTACAAAAACTATGACTTTGATAGCGGCGTTGCCGCCTTCAAGGCGCGGGTTGCAAGCATAAGCAGTGGGACAATTGAAATAAGGCTCGATAGTCCAAAGGGAGTCCTACTGGGGGTCTGTAATTACAAAAGCACGGGAGGCTGGCAGAATTGGGAAAATGTCAATTGCGATGTGGATAATTCACAATCGGGGGCAAGGGACATTTATCTTGTATTCCATGGCCACGAGGACAGGGCACTCGTGAACTTAAGGTCAATCGTTTTTCTCAAATCCGTGGTTGAGGACACATCGGAAGTTCCATTAGGTTTTTCAAACCGGGTGGACATTCCTGATGACGAACCCCAGGCAACCCAGGCTTGGGGGATCCCTGAAACGGGTTTCCATGACGGCTTCGAAGATGGAGACCTGCGTGAATGGGATTCGCACGGTATCATAATCACAACCAATGCCATAGACAATCAGTATTCAGCGGAGAGTTTCGGCACGGATTTAAACTATGCGATTACGCCAAATGTGTATATCAACAAGACGGACACGGGTGGTGACTGGCGAACCATGGCCGAGGCCTCGTTGTCGGCGGATTTGATCGTTGATTCGGTGGGAGCCAAACCGGGAATTGGATTTGCTTCGAAGGACGGCAAACAATGGATTGCTGTAACATTGAACCCTGAAAACAATTCGATTGATGTTTGGCGCGAACTGCCCCAGGGCGGTCAGGTAATGACCAAGAAGTATATTTTGACAAACACCAATGATGTGAATTCGGAAAGTGTGATTCGCCCAGGCGTGCCCTATCAACTGCAGATCGACTGGTCTCCATATTCCGATGGCTTGATGGTGTTTTTCAGAGATCAATCGGGCGCAAATCTGGCGAATTTCAGGACTGCTATTGACCTGCCGTGCGCCCGTCGGCCATTGATGGTTTGTTCCGGTGGAAATGCGAGATTCGACAATTTTGTCTTTGACCCTACTTTAGACAGTTGGGAGTTCAAATGGGAATGGAAGAAGGTTCCCATCCTGGCTTCTGATGTATGTAATCCGGCGATCTGGAAATGGAAGGACGGGAAGTACTACATGATGTGGCGAAAATTTGGGGCGGATAATTACCACGGAATCATTTCCTCGACAGATGGCATAACCTGGACGCGGGTTAAAAATGATGTCCTGAAGTGTACGGGTGACATGAATGTGGTGATGGATCCGTTTGGGGACGGACTGGTTTATATCACGCCTGGCGGTGGGGGGATGCCGTGGTGGGTCAGCGACGGTTCGAATGAGTTTACGAAATGGAAAAAAACGGGACTGACTGTCGGGAACATCTATGGCAATTGTCGGATTCAGGAAATTATCGACACCAAAAAATACCCCCAAATGTCACCGGTGGCGTTTCAGGGCGACCAATACCGCTTCATTGCCTTTACAGAAGATTGGAACCGGATGCCCAAGCCGCATACTGTGGTTTTATTGTCGAACACTTTGACCAATTGGGTGCTGGCAAATCCAGCCCCGGTCATTCCCCCTCAAACTAATTTTTGGGGCGAAATGGGAAGTGCAATAGGGGCGGCCATTGTATTGCGAGATGGTAACATTTTGCTTGCTGACTGCGCGTGTACCTTTGCAGGTTATACCGGGGCTCCGGAGCCAAGCAACGTTTCTGTGATTGTGGATGGAAAACAACCATGGAAGGTGTTAAAGTTGGCTACGTTGCCGGATGCTCCAGTTTCACGGGAGCACGTCTGGTATGAGGGGCCCAATTTTGGAACGGCGTTCTACTATGAGCCGGCCAATGACACCCTCTTTTTTTACGGAGGATTTCATGATTATTATATCGGGATGATGCGCATCCAGAATTTTTCAAAATCTAATATATTCGACTAACGGATAATGCGGAAGGATCGATGTAAAAACCGCATTTGTAAAAGTGTAGAAGCATGGAATTTAAACCAACACAGGTGCCTGGATTTACTCTGATTGAGTTACTTGTTGTCATTGCCATTATCGCGATTCTGGCAGCCATGCTGTTGCCAGCATTGTCGTCGGCCAAGCAAAAAGCATGGACCACCAGTTGCAATTCCAACCTGCGCCAGGTCGGTCTTGGCATGAAGATGTACGCAGACGACAACGGCGATTTATATCCCGAATCCGGTGCTGACATTCATTGGGGATCTATTGATCCAACTACCGGTAAACCGAGTTGGATGCAGCAGATCATTGCCTGCGTCAGCAATACAAACGCATATAACTGCCCGGGCAATGTCCAGTTGCCGGTCAACATGCAGGGACCATTCAACTATTTCAACGGCGTGCGGGCGGCTTATGCCGTGTCTGGTGCTTTTGCTTCCTTAAAGGGCGTATCCATACTGTTTCCAACTGCTTATGTTTTGTCGGGAGACACCTGCGGCATACCCAATGTGACAAGCGGAGAAGGCAACGGCGGGCAATTCGATCCGTTGGACGCGGACAAGGATGATTACGTACAGAACTGTGTCGGCGGCCCGACGAATGGCACGCCGTATGAACTTTGGCAAGTTCACTCGTTGGGTCAGAACATCCTTTTCTCCGATGGTCACGTCAAATGGTACAGGAACTACAGTCCGTCAGACATGACTTTTGCCTATACCGTCATGACGAACTGGATGCAATAAAATATTGACAAAAATTTGTAATGGCTAACGTATTTAAAAACAGTTTATGAAATTAAAATTGATTTTCGCATGGCTTTTCACGGGTTTGTCGGTATTTGCCGTCGAACCCCAGTTAACCGAATGCATCCCACGAGGCGGTTTGCCAAACTTCTTTGCGAAACTGGAGCATGGCGACACTGTTCGCATTTGCTACCTTGGCGGCAGCATCACCGCCCAGGAGGGCTGGAGGCCAAAAACACTTGGATGGTTCCAACAACAATACCCCAAGGCTAACGTCAGTGAAATTAACGCGGCAATCCCTGGGACAGGATCAGACTTGGGGGCATTTCGTTTGCAACACGATTCACTTGATCACAAGCCGGATCTCATATTTGTCGAATTTGCCGTGAATGATGGCAACATGCCCCCGGAGCGAATTTACCGCAGTATGGAAGGCATTGTCCGGCAGGCATGGCGGGATAATCCTTCAACGGACATATGTTTCGTGTACACCATTGCTGGAGTAATGCTTGACGATTTGAAGCAAGAGAAACTTCCTCGCGCTTATGCCGCAATGGAAAAGGTTGCAGATCATTATGAAATTCCGTCGATCAAAATGGGGCTAGAGGTAGCGCGGCTGGAACGCGCCGGCAAATTGGTTTTTACGGCGGCGAAGCCAAAGACTGATGCGGAAAAAGCGGATCTTGCCGGCAAAATTATCTTTTCTCCCGATTCCATCCATCCATACACGGACAGTGGCCACCAACTTTATTTGGATGCCGTGGAAAGAAGCGTGGCTTTGATCAAGCCCATTGGCGAAGCGGTGCCGCATAAACTCCTCGAACCGCTCACTTTGGACAATTGGGAAGACGCCAAGCTGATTCCACTGGACTCGGCTAAATTGAGCGATGGGTGGAGAAAGCTTGATCCTGAAACCAATACTCTGGCCAAAAACTTTACGAATCGGTTGCCCGGTTTGTGGGAAGCGAATCATCCCGGCGACTCCATCGAGTTCAAGTTCAAGGGAACCGAGGCAGACATTTACGATGTTCTTGGTCCGGACTGTGGCCAGGTGATCGTTACACTCGACAATCAGAAACCGATAATTCGCCCACGATTCGATGCCTACTCCACGTATTATCGTCTCTCTTTTTTAAACATTGGTTCAAACCTTTTGAATACAGTGCATAGTGTAAAAATAGAAATCGATTCCAATCAACCCGACAAGGCGAACATTCTCAGCCAAAGGAAGGAGAAAATTGATGACCCTAAGCGCTTTGATGATCGAGCATGGTATGCCGGGGCACTCATGCTTGTGGGTGATCTTGTCGATTAGGGCGTATTTTAAAAGTCGGAAATGTAACTTTGTGAGGGCCAAACGTCTATGGTCACGGTTTTTACAAATTAAACTAACTCGACGGTTTCATATGTCAGATCTGCTCAGGGAGCGGGGAAAAATTAACTTAAAAGACTGAATTTGCATTATCGTTTACATTGCGCAAACGATGTGATCGTCCGCCCGAGAACGACCGACTGATGTTCGAGGCGATGGGTATCCGGATGGTGAACTGCCACGAAGATTGGCACGCAAACTGACGGAGGAATGACTTGGGATTAAACCGGCTGGCGCGTTTTATCGCGTTTGGCCTTGAGCCAAGCCGTCGGAGCAAGCGATTTGACTTCCGAGGTCTTGGCTTTGGGCAGGCGCTCGAAGACGTCTTGCAGGTATTCCGCCGGGTTGATGCCCAAGCGCCGGCAACTGCCCAACACCGAGTAGATCACCGCACTGCGCTGGCCGGCCTCGGGATGGCCGATGAACAGAAAGTTCTTTTTGCCAATGGCGGTCGGGCGAATGGCATTCTCACACAGGTTGTTGTCGATCTCCAACCGGCCGTCGTCTACATAGCGGGTCAAGGCTTCCCATCGGCTCAAAGTATAATCAATGGCCTGGCCCAACAAACTCTTGGGCAGGGCCCGGCGGCGGATTAATTCCAAAGCCCGGCGCAAGCGCCGCAACACCGGACGGCTTTGCCAGGCCCGCACGGCTGCTCGCAGGTCTGGTCCGGCCCGGTGTTCCCGCAGGGCTTTCTCCACAGCATAGAGTTGTCCGATCTGGCCCATGATCCACGCCACCGCACGGCCTTCGCCCAAGGCTTCGTGAAAACCCCGGCGCGCATGCGCCCAGCAGCCAATCAAAATCAGCTCCCCACCTCGCTCCCGCGCCAAGGATTCATACACTCCGTACCCGTCGGTTTGGAGCTGGCCTTTAAAACCTGTGAGGAACGCACGCGGTCCCTCCCGCGACCGGCTCACGTTCCATTCAAACACCACGTCCCCCTGCGGCTGACTGTATACCCACAGCCAACCTTGCTGGCGTTGCTGGCCACAACCGTCCGGGTCCAAGTAGCGAATCGGGGTTTCGTCGGCTTGCAGATAACTCCCGGCCAACAGCCCGGCTTTCATCTCCCGATAGATCGGCGACAACCAATCGGCCGCCACCTCCACCCAGCTGCCCATGGTTTGCCGGGTAGTCCCCTAATTTGAAATTGCCGGATGAAGTTTTCACTTTCCTTTGGCCTTCCGTTTCTTGGCATCTGCCACGATGGAAACCCGCACGGCGGTCACTGGTGATTCAACTGGCGGGATTTCTAACACGGTCACAAAGCGTTCGCCTTCGTCATTGTGTCCTTGCCGGTGACTCCATCCGTAAGCACGTTTGGCTTTGGGATGCCCGTTGAGATCAAAAACCTCAACCTCGCCTTGCCATACGGTCTGCCCGTTGAAAATCTCATGGACGGGAACGGTTTCACGCCACAACGCCCCGCAGTTATGCAACTGCGAGACGGTGACCTGCAACCGGGCTATGTAATCGGGTTTATTCACCACATTTTTCAATCAATTCCGCAACCGTCCATGCGCTGGATTCGACACCGGCAGCTTGCGCTGGCGTCATGCGGATGGCTTTGTGCGTCTTGCAGAAATTGTAATAAGCGAAATTCAGAGCAACCGCAGCTTCAAAATTCTCAATTTTCTTGCTGAAAGCGTTCGTCAGACGGGTGAGGCGGCGGCAATGCATACGGAGCGTGTGATTCTGCTTCTCAACATGGCTTGTCGAAATGCGGGTGACATCCGGCATCCCGGTAACCACCGTCTTTTCAACGCTGATAACTTCCGCCGGGCTATACCGGACGGCGGCAGGCAGCCCGTTCTTACCGAGTGGGGTGACGGCGTAGGTTTTTACGATCTGGCCGTAATCCACTTCCGAACCAAAACCCTGCTCAATCGCGTTCTCATAGGCCGCCAGCGCGTCAGAAGAGATTTGCACCCGGTTAGTCACCCGGCCCGCCAAATCGTTCATAAACAGCTTTGCATGATAGCTGTCGCGCTTGCCAACCGTGAATGAGGGAATCAGCTTGGTGTCCGCGTCCAGCGCGATAAACGTCCAAACATCGCCGTAAGCCCCGGCCCGGTTCGCGTTCTTTTGCTTGGCACCGACAAAGCCCCAAATCTCGTCCACTTCAATCTGCTTGCAGGTCAAACCGCGCATCTTCTCGTCCATAATGCGCTGGCAGGCTTGCCCGATACGCAAGGCCAACCGGCCAATGGTATCACCATGAACACCAGTAATGCGGGAGATGGCACAGATGCTAGAGCCTTCCGCCAGCATGGAGATGATTGCCACTTTCTTTTCGGTTTTGAGGATGTTTGCCATATCGTTTTCTTTGTTGACAATAATGTATACAAAAACTATATTCGCGTCAACATATTTGTTTACATTTATTATGAATAAAAAAGCAGGCAGGCCAAAGGTGGGCATCCAGAACGCCAAGGGTGAGGTGTATTCGGTTCGGGTTACGCCACCCGAAGCCAAGGCGATTAATGGGGCAATACGCCAGTCTGGACTTGGCAGGCCGGACTGGTTGCGGAAAGCGTTGCTATCCGCCGCGGGGAGTGATAAATCAGCGTCATAAAACAGTGGATGCGAGGAGTCTCGGACTCCCAATCTGCGATTGTAAGGAACGCCCAGTTTGCCAATTAACTTACGCACCCATGCTGTTTTATTTCGCATAAATTTTAGGGATTGCAAAATTATTTTTTCATAGCCCCCCAGATGCCTAAGAGAAACAGCATGACGGCGGATGCAAAGGCGCAAATAGCCGCGACGTAATTGGAATGTATGACAGCCTCTATATTTTTATCTTTGACATCCCCATATTCGCTTTGGTTTTGGGAATTAGTCGAAGCTGTTAGCATCATTGTTGTTGGTATTGGATGCTGGGGCGAGGTTTGGGCAGAGCACCATAAATTTTCGGATAATCCAAACGACCTTTTGCCCTGTGGCCGGATAAATAAACGCTGGGAACGAATATTTTGGCTGATGGTGGTTTGGGGGCTTGCGCTGGAACTTGTGGCATTCACATTCACGCTTCTTGCATCAAATCGTGAAATCCAAGGGCTTAATTCGGCCAATCTGGCATTGCAAAAGCAGCTTGAACAAACCAAAATCAACATAGAAAAGAACGCTCCCCTGAACCAACCTATCAGGCTCGTCACCGCCCAGGTCTTTCTTGATCTGTGGCGGTCACCGGATTCAAACTTTGACCCATTAAAAAATTCACAGAATGGAGCAACGCTTGTAATCGTTTCCACCAACGGAAACACCCTTTTGACATTGAACGGTAAAATCCTAGAAAGCACCAACTGGAAATTGGGGCTTGGCGACGAGACGAAGCAGCTAAATCTGCGGATGACTTTCGATTGGCCGTATGTCAATCGGGTGAGATATGGTCCCCGCAATTTGTTTTTGAAAACAAATCTGACTGTGAAAGATTTGGATGAACAAAAATGCGGTGTAATAATTGAATCTGATGGACTGGACGGCTGGGGCGTTAGACAGGGTTTTTGTTTGGTCGTGTTTAACGGCTCAATCCAACGATGGTTTTTGACGCAAGGTTCTTTGGGCAAGGTTTTCCCATTAGACCCGCATGGGCCATGAGAGAATTGGTTAAACAAATACAGACATGACGCTAATTTCATGCCGCACCCCCGTTTGTAAAGGGTGTAATCCAAATTAGGGGACTACCGTTTGCCGCGACAGCTTGACGCCGTGCCGTTGGTCATAAATCTTTTCCTGCCGGTAGAGGGGCAGATGATCCTCATACTTGCTGATCATCACCTGCGCCAACAGGGCCGCCCCCGGCAGGCCCTTCTCAATCAAGCGCGCCGGCAGCGGCGCGATCACGATCCGTTCGGCGTTGGCATACTTGGGACGAATGTACAGGCGCTTGATGAACTGGGCCGGTTTCCAATCCAGTTCCTCGGTCACTTCCTCGCCCAGCTTGCGCCAGCCGGCGGGTTGTTGTTTCACTTCCTCCGGTTCGAGCACCACCCGTTCCGTCGCCAGATGCGCGGGCAAGGGCTGGCGTACGGCTTTGGCAGTGGCGGTGGAACGTGCGGGGGCTGACTTCTCCGCCACGGGTGCCGGGGCGATCATCGCTTCCAATCCCGCCAGCCACAGTTCCAGTTGTTTGGGATCCAAACCCTCGTTCTTGGTGCCACCAAAGTAACGCTTGAGAAACAACTCCAGCTTTTGGCGGAGCAACTTGTTCTCCACCTGCAGGGATTCGGTGAGGGACTTCGTCGTTTGCAGCGCGCCTTGCAGCGTGGACACCAGCTCGCGCAGCGCGCTCAGTTCGTTGGTCAGCGTGGTGTCCATCGTCCGTTGCCAAATCAGACGCGCCCATAAGATGTTCAAACTTTGCGGAAAGATTTTTGCGCAAATTTTTTATGGCTCCCGCTCGTACCACGGACGCAGTTTGGCTCCGCGCAAATCCACGCCGTCCGTCAGCATCGCCAGCGCCTGCGGGGTCAGCTTCAGCTTGGTCGTTTCCGGCTCCAAGTTTTTCGGCCAGGAGAAAGTGCCCTGTTCCAGCCGCTTGCTCAGCACCCAGAGCCCCGTCCCGTCAAAGTAAATGATTTTGATCCGCGTGTGCCGCCGGTTGCTGAACACAAACAACGCGCCTTGCTTCAGGTCTTCACCCAATCGCTCCGAGACCAGCGCGTGCAGACCGTTGAAGCCTTTGCGCATATCGCAGGCCTCCACGGCCACGAACACCTTCAGGCTCTCGGAAAAACTTAACATGGCTTGGCCAGCGCCCGCACCAACATCGACGCCAGTGCCGCTTGTTTTTCATCGGCCACTTCCACCCGCACCCCGCCGGGCAACTGCAACACCAGCGCGCCGGCCACCGCGCTTGCGGCCGGGTCCACCACCGCCTCCAACAGGCGCAACGGCGGAACGCGTCTCACTGGCTTTGGCCGCCGATAACGCACGAACCACCCGGCCAGCGTCGAATACTTGAGGCCAGTCCGCTTGGCAAACCCAGCGGCCGACTCTCCGCTACGTTCAAACTCCGCCAAAATGACGCGGCGTTGTTCCTTGGTCTTTCGCACCCGGCCCTTGGTGTCCAGGGTAACGGGCACCTTGGGTATCATTGAAGAAGCAACGGTGGAAACTGCATCAGACCCGTTCGTAGATGTCATAACTCTCATATTTATGACAGCTATGAGAACCCTTTCAAGAGGTGCTACGGTTGACGCTTACGGCGATGGTTTATATCCTGCGGGTAGGCTCGTCGACAAATCACCAAAGGCCGGGATCATGTGCGCGAGCGCTAGCACCGCCATCAGGTTCTCGCCCCACAAAACCCCCATGACTCCCTGAATGCCCCGGCTGGGTGCAGTGGCGTGAGCAGGATTGCCCCGATCGTTGCGCCGGTTGCCTCCCCAATGCCGCTGGGAAGGTAATCAGTCCAAAAAAATACTTGAGCAATGACACCGCGATGAACCGGCTACCAGCCACGCGCCGATGCCCGCATGAAAGATGTTCGCCAAGTTGAACCCGGCCAGTATCAGGAGTTTTGGATTGGGATTGTGGATGAGGCCAAAACCGATGTTTGCCGGCAGGATGGACAACAATCAGATACGAACAGGCGGCCCTGCAGCCAGTAGTTGACCGCTGGGGAAATGCGGCGTGGGCACCGGAGGGGCAGTTTGCGAAAGGCCGAGGATAACACCCTTTCGGTCAACGATATTACTCTCGGGCATGGCTGACTTGTAAATTCAATTCGTTCCGCCTTCGATTGTTAGGTTGTATGGAAAAGCCACCTTGCGGATCACATTATTTTCTAAATCGGCAAAAATAATATTGCCGGATGCGTCCACAGTAATCCCCACAGGCCAATTAAGGCCAGCATTCACCGCGGCGGATCCGTCTCCCGAATAGGTTCCCCACGTGTCGCCGCCCAGATAAGGATCGCCGGCTACCGTATTGATGATTCCGTTTATATCCACTTCCCGGATGATGTTGTTGCCAGCGTCGGCGATGTAAAGATTGCCAGCGGCGTCCACAAAAATAGAGGTAGGCACATTAAGGGCGGCGTTCGTTGCCGCGAAGCCATCTCCCGAATAGCTCCCACCCAGGTTGTAATTGCCAGCCACCGTGGTAATGATTCCGTTGGTATCCACCTTGCGGATCACGTTATTGCCAAGGTCGTCAATGTAAAGATTGCCGGCGGCATCCACAACAACAGTGGTGGGCAAATAAAGCCCGGCATTTGTTGCTCCGTAGCCATCCCCCGAATAGCTCCCTCCCAGAGAGTTGTTGCCAGCCACAGTGGTGATGATGCCGTTGGTATCCACTTTGCGAATCACTTCGTGGTAATCATCAGCTATGTAAAGATTGCCAGATGTATCCACAGACACGCCCGTGGGGTATTCAAGACAGGCATTCGTTGCCGCTTGGCCGTCCCCTGAATAACCCCACAGGTTGGTATGGCCGGCCACCGTGGTAATGATGCCATTGGTAGCCACCTTTCGGATCAGACTGTTGCCAGTGTCGGCGATGTAAAGATTGCCAGACGCGTCCATGGCAATCCCGCTGGGGCCAGAAAGACCCGCATTCGTCGCTGCGTAGCCGTCTCCCGAATAGCTCCCACCCAGGTTGTAATTGCCGGCCACCGTGGTAATGATTCCGTTGGTGTCCACCTTGCGGATCACACCGTTGCCAGTATCGGCGATGTAAAGATTGCCAATTGCGTCTCTGACAAGGCCAGCGGGTCCAGAAAGACCGGCATTCGTCGCCGAGTAACCATCTCCCGAATAAGCTTCACCCAGATCGTAATTACCGGCCACCGTCGTAATAATGCCAATATTGCCAAAGCCGGCCAGTGAAGCGACATATACCCAATCCGGGCTGTTGCAGGTCATGGTTAATTGCCCGACAGCCGCCCCGTTTCCAGACCCATTAAAGCCCAGAACCAATGTCGCCGAACCACCGGCAGGCACATCCAATGAGGTGATTCCGCTTGTATTGGTAAAATCACCTGTAATTTGAATGTTGTAGATCTCCAGGTCACTCACGGGCAGATTTCCGTAAGCGACGGGATTGGTAATCGTCAATGTGGCGTAGGTCGGATTCCCCTCGGAATTCGGGAAGACAATTGTGCCACCGCTCGGCACATTGGTGCTGTTAACCGAAACTCCCACCCCGGAAGGAAGATCCTCGCCGCCGTTAGTACATGTAATGGACAAAAAATACGACGGATATAAATAGTACCACGGTTGTATTCCAGCGCCCAAATCCGCCACTTCCAACATGTAGTTGCCTGATGTCGGCGGCGTAAACTCAAGGGGTTGGTAGATCGCGTTCGTCGCTTCTGCTACCACGTTGTTTGAGGAATCCCGCAAAAGCAACATGACGTTGTAGATGCCAAACTCGTCGGGTGCAGCCAACACGATCGCGAGCGGCGCGCCAGCCACAGCGCTGATGCTGTAAAAGTCGGAATAATGAAAATTATTGGTCGGCCAATCTGGCGACCATCCCGATTTATCATATGATTGCACCGTATCCCCGCACCCTAGGGTGGGAGCCCAATATACAATCACCGGGTAAGAGACCGCTCCAGATTCGATATTAGATGCGACGATTAAATCCTGCCCCACATTGCCGGACTCGTAGCCGGAAACCAAGGTTCCATTGGTATCAGTGCGGCCAGTCCAGCTTTCCGAATTGACCCCAGAAACTATAAAAACGATGTTTGACCCAACCATCGGATGATTGTATTGATCTCGTAGAATCGCGGTCAGATTATAGTAAGTATTGACCGGCGAACTTCCCCAAACTGGAGCCAACGTCAAGCTCGGCATCCCCGCCGTAACCGAAACTTGGGAACAATTGGTGGCTTGACCGTCATCTACTGTCAACTGGCACAGATATGTTCCCGGTGCACTAAATGTCACGGTCGTACTCAGTTGATTCGAATTACCCCAGGTGGCCGTCCCCGGTCCGGACACCTCGGCCCACCCGACATTGGTTCGCCCATAAGGCAGCCCGTCGTCACTGGCCGTCCCCACCAAGGTTGTGGATAAACCAGAGGCAACCTGATTGGTTCCCGCACTGGCGACTGGTGCCAGATTCGTAACCACGCTGACCATCACATCGGTGTAGGAAGTAAACTGACCATCATAGGCGGTTAATCTCAAATCGTAGTTTCCAAGGCGCGAGAAGGTCACCGTGGTATTAGTGACTGCCGGATTGCCAAACACCGCCCGCCCGGGACCGCTTATCTGGCTCCAGATATTGCTTGAGGTTGTCAACAGCGGGTGATCGGACACCGCCCCGGAAAGCTGCAGAAAATTCACCGCCGTTTCTCCTGGAATGAAGGGAGCAAAGGTTGTCTGTCCCCAATCTTCTCCATCCGTTTCATCGAACGCTAGAATATTAAAATTTGTGCCATCCCAATGCACGCGATAGACACTTTGCCATTGACTATCAATCAATATGTCGCCAACCATTCCTTGCAACTGTGCAGAGGGCACGAAATAAATATTTGTTTCGGAAGGGAAGCCATATTCATTATGAACCCGAAGCAGGTTTTCATTCGGGGGTATGATATAAGCATTTGCCGGGGCGATTGAGTTACCATTAATCTCAGCAACCGGATAGAGTGTGACAACACCATTGGTGTCAACCGTGTAAGCTCCACCAGCAGGAGCCCCATCAATAAAAGCACCTGCATCATCCCCGGCCGGCACCAGGATGCGCCCCGCCCACGGGCCGTATTTTTGCACATCATTCGGAACCAATGTGATATGTGGGTCAAGAAAATATATTATGCCCAAAGTAGCAATCTTCGTTGCATTGCCTCCTGAGTCAATTCGCCATAAGTATAAATCATCTAACTGGTCATCCAAGGTACACACGATCAAATCCCCGCCCCATACCCCCGTGTCGTCCACCTGCAACGACACCACAAATTCGGCATTGGTCAAACTCACCCAGGCGTTAGTATACTCGCCGTTCGTCCATAAATTCCCGCCGGCGGAATTCAACCTCATGACCTCAAGGTTTGTAACAAAATTGTTTCCGAAGAAAATATCCCCGACATTAAAACCGCCCGCCGAGTTTTTCGCCGTCGCGACATAGCCGCCATCATTAGGATCGAGCGCATACAATGCGCAATTGCTGACCACCGTCAACTGACTGACGCTGTTGTCAGGTGCCAGCAGATAAAACGTGGTCGTTGACGCGCCATCGTAAGTCGGCACAAGCAGGGCGTTCGAGGCTGCCAGGTATTCAATGCCGCTGGCCAGGTTCATCAAGCTGGTTGGCAGTATGGAAAACGGAGCCTCCGACAAATTACTTGAATTCACGTTGGCCGGCAAAACCAGCGTTTGATTGGTGCCCGCAGACACGGTGATCGGGGACGTCTCCACAGCCAGACTCGCCAGAGAACTTGTGGCCACCCCAAGCAGGTTGCTCACCACCACCGAATAGTTGCCGGCATTCATCAACTGGACATTGGTCAGGGTGAGAATGGTGTTCGTGGCTCCGGCCAGGAAGTTCGTCACATTAAAAAACCATTGGCAGGATGGCGGCGGAAAACCGGCCGCCTCCACGCTGAAACTCGCATCATACCCGACAATCGCCAGCTCGCCCGCCGGCTGGCTGATGATGGACGGCGGCATGCCGTAGGGATATTCAAGATAATCAGGAATCGCATCGCCGTTGGAATCAACGGGAAGTCCGTTGGTGTCCAAGGCCACATAGTGGTAGCCAAGGTCCACAATGGCATTGGTCTCCGGTGTCTGGTTGGTCTGGGTGGTATAATGGTAAAGGCCCAGCAGATTGGCATTGGTGCTGCCCATTTGAATCAGTGGCGAATTGGGCGGCAGATAATAGTTTCCGAGCCAGCCGGCCTGCCAGCCGTAGCCATTGGTGACCGTCAAATCGTGCGAGCCGTCGTACAAGGTCCGGTTTGAATTTAACAGAAATGAATTGTAATCCGTGTAATATCCATTGGTCGTCCCGCCGTTGGCGCTCATGGAGAAAGTGGTGCTGTCAAAGGCGCAGTTGAATATTGCCAGCGGCCAGGCCCCCGTTCCACCGGGCTTTTGGGCGTCAAGATTTCCCCGGAAGAACGTGCATCCCTGCATGGTGAGATTCGCGGTTCCAGAATTTTCAAGCGACTCGGGCGCACAATTGACGAACAAGCAGTTGGTGATATTGTGCGAAGCGTAGTAGGCGTCACCGGCCCCGCTATAAAATTCGCAATCGCTGCCGGCGAAAACAAACAGTGTGCTGTGATTATCCGCATAAGGACCGGTCTCGCCGGATGGCGTAGAAAAAATGGTGAACCCGGCCGTCATGCCCGGCGGCGCATGAACATATGACTGGCCCGTAATTCCAGCCAGCGAGCTTTGCGCCGTCCAATTGCCGTCCACGCTTTCCTGAACCATGCTATCTCTTACAAAATAGCAGGGACTGGTCACCGTGCCGTTGAAACTGGCCGTTGCGCTGTCACCCATGGCGAGTCCGTAGGTGCTGCCAGCCGAATTAAAAGCCCAAGCGACGGCGGTGCCGGCCGTAAATGTCAGATTTGACAGGGCCGTCGAGTTTGCAAATATATAATCCAAAGGATCATAATTGTAGCCCAAGTCTGGACTGCTGTTGGTATCGCGCCGGGCCTGGATGGACAGGGTTGCGGCAGCCGAAATTGTGGCATTGGAATAGATTATGGGCGGATGGGTTGTCCGGGTCCACAACTGTTCTAGATCATTGGGATCCGCATAGGCCGTTCCCGCATTGGTGAAGGCGGTGCCATTGGTCAAATAACAATCCGCAGATCCCGCCTGGACCAACGGGTAAAACGTGTTGGTGACCGACGCTGTCCCCACCGGCGGCGACCGATAAAAGCCATTGTATCCGGCGGAGATGTTCCCATTCAGGTTAGTGGCATTGACAAAAACGCAATTGGTCAAATAAAGCTTGGTGTTCATGCTACTGCCGTCAATCAGACCAAAAGTGTTGTTGAACGTGGCGTTTTGAACGAAGATGGTGTTCGTGGAGCTGGTTGCATTGAAATTGGTCTTAACATTGGAAAACAGGACGTTTTCCAGGGTAACCGGCCCCTTTATGCCAGAAACTGCCGTGGCACATTTTAACAGTTGAGCATCGTAAAATGCGGTCGCGGCGGAGGGTAATGACAGGCCTTGGTTGGCATAGGCAATGCGAAAGTTGGACAAAGTGAGGCTACCCATTGAGGCCAGGTTGAGCGCCGGGTTGGCATAATACCCACTGGGAGTGCCGCTTGACCCACTGATAGTTGTGCCTATGGCGTTATCGTCCTTGGCCGTGAACACTACTGGACGATACTGATCGGAAAGGAATTTCATGACGCTTCCAGAAACCCCGGTGATGGCTGCGTTGGTGGCAAACTTAATTACAGTGTTTCCCTCGTATATATTCGTTCCTGCGATGTTTATGTTTCCGCTGACGTAATATGTAGTGTCCCCTTGAAAATCGAAATTGGTGTAGGCAGTGTTTAATGAAACGTAGTCCAGCACATACCCCTTGCTTGGCAGCTTGCCGAGTGCCAGATGCATCGGGCGGGCAGCAGATTTCGCAGTGGGAGCTTTGGGTAGTTTGAGGTGCTTTGATGCCATGTCCGGCAACCCGTGCGCATTGGACGCCTGGTCGGGCAACGACGACAGGGCCGATTTGATGTCCCGATACCTTACTTTTTCCAGCAGGAAATACCGGCCATTGTCGTTTATGTACTGCTTCGTCACCACTACCGGGATATCTTTATCGCCCAGACTAAATGCCTTGCCACGTCCCAAGCTGGTCGCACCCCAGCTTACCGCCTGGTCCGGCTCCAATCCCTCGGTGTCTGTCCCGACGTCCCAAACACTGAATTCCGGAGGATTGAGGAACTCTGTAATCACGACCAATTCCGCCGTTTCCGAACTTAGCCCAACGGTTTCTGGAGCGGGTGGCTGGGCATCCAAAATCACATCTTGTTCCATGCCATCACGCCGGTATGTAAACAGCACCGACGCCTTCAGCCCATTAAATGCATTCACATACAGGACTTGATTGGCCGCGACCAATTGTCCTTCCGAATCCTGCACCCCTGCAATTTGAACCGATTCGCCAGTCGTTGGATCGGAATAGAAAAGTCCCAATATATTACTGCGCAGTCGTTTACCGTCTGGGGTCATCTCATCAATCGCCCCCGTTGAGTTGAGATTATTGGCAAAAATGATTTGGTGCTGCCCGTATTGTGCAATGGCACCTTGCGCATAGGGTTCAATCAGTTCCTGCGACGGAACCCATTGGGCGGTGGTTGGAAACTGGTAATTTAGACCTGAGGCCAGCTCGGTGTACGAATGGGTTTTTGTCACGATTTGACCGTTGGTCAATTGCTCGCAGGTCTGCCACTGCCACAAATTGTAATCGGCTCCAGCGGCCACCACCTGCGGTGTTGTGGACGGAGGCGCGGAGGCGGTGTTTGTGGTTTGCGCGCGTGTGCCAAAGGCGGCCAACTCCAGACATAAAGCGATCACGTGGAAACTTTTCATAGATAGATAGAAACTTTTGCAGAGTTGCCGTAGGGTTGTCATTATTCAATTTGGTATAACATTTTCGCTTTTTCAGCGTGCTGAAACATTGAAATAAAATTGCCCGTGCCGAACAAATTGCAGCGAGAGGATTGATCTGCCTTGGAATATGACTACGTTTTGAAAATCGGAAATGTAACTTTGTGTAGGCCAAAACGTCTATGGTCATGGTTCTTATAAATGAAAATAACTCTGCGATTTCATGTGTCGGATCCGTTCTGGGAGCGGATAAAAAATTAACTTGAAAGACTGGATTTTCGTTATCGTTTACGTCGCGCAAATAACTTGGTCGTCCGCCCAAATACGACCGATTAATGTTCGGAGCGATGGTTTATATCCTGTGGGTAGGCTGTCCATAGCGGGATCTGCCGACCATCTATGGCCATGGAATTCAGCTTATACCTACTGGCGGAGCTGGTTCTAGGTCGCACTCTGGGAACGGGTGCTGGCAGTGCCGGTGCGGAAGGCCAAGGGCAGGCTGCGGTTTCTGGATACCAGTCACGTCAAAGTCCATCAGGATGGGAGCAACTCCGCTAGCGGCCAGCAAAATCAGGCCATGGGACGCATCAAGGGTGGTCTGAATACCAAACTCAGTGCTTGGGTGGACGACTATTGGCGAAAGAGCAACTGTGAATTTAAAAAATTGTCCAATCTCTGATGCCGTAGCACCTGTCCCGGATCGAATCAATGTACGGCAATTGACGCAACCCCATTCACTCCAAACGTTACCTTGTTGGCCATTTCCTGCGAATGTTCGGCCTGCAAGTGAGAATATACCTTTAGCAACAACTTTCCGTTGTCCTTATGGCCAACCCATTTTGCCAACGTGAATACGTCAACACCTGCTTGCAGACATTTTGTGACGAAGTAATGCCGCAGGTCGTGATGCGTAAGCCGCTTGCAATCTGCCAAACGGCAGGCGCGGTCGAGACTGCGCTGACATTCGGAAACTTTGCAAATGCGGCCTGTGGGCTTTTGGTCTTGCTTGTTTTTTAATTTTTCGAGCAGTTGTTTCAAAGCTGGGTTCAGCGGAATTTTCCGCGTCACGTCCTGATTATGTCCGCCTCTTACTTTGACCGAATGGATTTGCAGCGTGTTTTCCTGCCAGTCAACGTCTGTCCACACCGCCTGTTTTGCCTCGCTGATTCGTGTCCCGGTGAACGCCAAGAAACGAATAAGGTCGGCGCAGTCTTTCGCCTG
>Ga0206877_10178_pt1 | contig 18944 bp, 19 predicted proteins | sample Alteio_BWOrgCont_7_FD_152623 | JGI IMG/M metagenome (GOLD analysis project Ga0206877, IMG submission 152623) | Enriched cells from forest soil in Barre Woods Harvard Forest LTER site, Petersham, Massachusetts, United States -... | ecosystem: Environmental > Terrestrial > Soil > Temperate forest >...
CCTTGAAAGGAAAGCTTTGCTCGAGGACGCGGGTAATCGTCGCATCGCCAACGCGGTAGATCTTCGATGATTCATCCATGCCGTGCCTCCGAGCGGGATTCAATAGGGTTGCAGAGCATCGCAAACGCACCGGCGAGCGCGATGACGACAATCGTCAGCATTCCCGCCTGCATGCCGCCAGTCAATGTTTTAACGTAACCGATGATGATCGGGCTGGCGAAGCCGCCAAGCGCGCCGCAGATGTTGATGAAGGCAATGCCTCCCGCCGCTGCTGCGCTGCCCAGGTAGCCCGCTGGCAGTGCCCAAAGTACCGTATATGAAGCCCAAAGCATGGCAGTGGAGAGTGTGATGGCAGGTAACGCTATTCCGAGTTGATGCGGATACAAGCCCGCGACGGCAAGGGCGACGGCTCCCACGATGCTGGCAATGGCGCTATGGCGGCGGCGCTCGTTACGACGATCGGAACTGCGGCACAGCCAACCCATCGCCGCAATCGCGGCGACGTAGGGAATGGACGACCACAGGCCGATCTCCATCGTGCTGGCAACACCCGCGGTCTTCAGAATGGTCGGTAACCAGAAGCTCACCGTATAGATTCCGGCGATCACGCAAAAGTTGCTGAACGCGAGTGCGAGTACCTTGGAATCGGCTACAACGCTTCGCAGCGAGAGATGCCGTGCTTCGCTCGCCGCACGCCTGATGCGTTGCGCAGCGAGATCGGCGTCGAGCAGTGCTTTCTCCTCATCGGACAACCAGCGTGCCTGCTGCGGGCGATCATCGAGAAAGAAAAATGCCATCACGCCCAGTATGCAACACGGCAGACCTTCGACGATGAACATCCATTGCCAGCCTGCGAGGCCACCGGCACCTGCCAGCGACGTCATGGCCCAACTCGACAAGGGGCCGCCAATCACACCGCCAATCGGACCGGCCCACATCACGACGGCCATCGCACGTGCGGTACGCGTTGGCGCGTACCAGTACGTCAGATACAGCACCATCCCAGGCGCGAAACCGGCCTCGAAGACACCAAGCAGGAAGCGTAGCGCGTAAAACGCGTGGACGTCGCGCACCAACAGCATCAACGCGGAGGTCAGCCCCCACAGCACCATGATGCGCGATAACGTCTTGCGTGCGCCGATCTTCGGCAGAAGCAGATTGCTCGGAATTTCGAACAGCACGTAGCCGATGAAGAAGATGCCCGCAGCGACCCCGTAAGCGGCATCGGAAAACGCGAGCTGATTCTGCATCTGCAATTTCGCAAAGCCGATATTGATGCGATCGAGATATGCGAGCATGTAGCACAGCGTCAGAAACGGCAGCAGACGCCATGTGATCTTGCGATAGAGTGCATCGCGCCCGTCGGCGATAGTGGCTACAGGGATTGCGGACATGGCCGTCTCCGTGGTCAATGCGTGTGGCCGCCGGAAACGTCGTCGCTTGCTACGAGCGCGACGCAGTCGCCAGGTTCGACGCTCGCAAACGAACGGACAATGACGACTAGTCCCGCGGTGTCGAACCTCAGTTCGACGGGGGCCGCCCACGGTGCGTGCGGATCGAAGATGCGCCCGGCCAGGTCGCCGGCCTTTACCTGGTCGCCGAGCTTGAATGCCGGTTCGAAAATGCCGCGCGTGTCCGCAAAAACGTAATGCTTTTTGCCGTCGACGCGCAGCCAACGGGTGTCGTAACGCGGCGGGGGCAGCGAGTTGTCCGGGCAGATACCGAGCGTCGCCAGCACGCGCTGCACACCCTCTTCGACGATCGCAAGGCCGGACGGATTCAACGTCGCATAGCCACCGAATTCGCCGCACAGAAACAGCTTGCCGTGCCGCTCGATGGCAGCTCCATAGGTGCGATCCTCGCCGAGCAGATCCATCACCATTGCATGGGGCGCAGCAAACGCCTCGACGATGCGCCGGTATTCGCGACGCCGCTCGGCATCGGCAGGCGGCGCCACGAGTAACGTCGGTAAGTGATCGAACGAGGCCCCGCCTGCATGAATGTCGAACACGAAGTCGGCACGCGGAAACAGTTCGGTATCCACATAATGAGCGATCATTTCCGTGACGGAGCCGTCGCGACGGCCCGGGAAAATGCGGTTCATGTTGGCACCATCGATTGGCGAGGTCCGTCGTCCAGCGAGAAACGCTGGAAAATTCAGGCCCGGTACGATGATAAGACGGCCGTTGATCTGCATCGAAGGCAGGCGCTGCAACAGTTTCATCAGCGCAATAGGGCCTTCGTATTCGTCGCCGTGATTGGCGCCAGTGAGCAACGCAGTGGGCCCGTTGCCGTGCTTGAGGACAGCGATCGGGATGGGGATGTGTCCGTAGCCGGATCGGTCCACGGAATGGGGCACATCTAACGTGCCCGTCTGAAAGCCCTCTTGCTCAAAATCGATGTCCGTTGAAATGCGGGAACGGTCGTTTGCCATCGTTCGTCTCCTGAATGTTTGCCTGCCGCGCAGGTCCGGTTGCCGCGGCAATGTGCTTACTATCGGAAATCGAGAGGCTTTATGCCAATGCCGATGATTGGCTGGCGCGATGCCCCGGCGGCATCGGTCCCTGGTCTTCGAAAAATCATCAAAACCCTTGACACCGTGAATTTGACTTCTTAAATTCGCTACCACCGAGCCGTCGTGTTGTCCGGCGGCTCCACGGCAACGTTGCCGTGCTACACATGAAAGGCTATGCAGCCCCCGAACTTGCGTCCAACGCTGGTTCGGGGGCTTTTTGCTTTGGGAGACCGATTCGTGACATTGCAGCAAACCCCCGCAGAACGTGGCTTGGACGGCTTCGGTATTGCATGCATTCAGATGGAGCCGCATGTCGGCGCCAAGCGCGATAACGTGGCGCGTTCGATTCGTCATATCGAATCCGCAGCCAGGAGCGGCGCATCGCTGGTGGTGTTGCCCGAACTGGCCAATAGCGGTTATGTCTTTGCCGATCGGGACGAGGCGTTTTCGCTAGCCGAGGAGTTGCCGAACGGAGAGACCACCCAGATCTTTACGGAAGCGGCACAACGACTCGGCATTCACATCGTTGCCGGAATTGCCGAACGGGCAGGTGAGCGTCTGTACAACTCGGCCATTTTCACCGGGCCGTCCGGGCCGATTGGCGTCTACCGCAAACTGCACCTCTGGGGCGACGAAAAGCGCTTTTTCGAACCGGGCGACCTCGGCGTTCCCGTCTTCGATACCCCGTTGGGGAGAATCGCGATTGCGATCTGCTACGACGGCTGGTTTCCCGAGACATACCGGCTCGCGGCCACGCAAGGCGCGGACCTTGTCTGCGTACCGACGAACTGGGTGCCGATGCCTGCACAACCAGACGACCGCCCCGCCATGGCGACGACGCTCGCCATGGCGGCGGCGCATAGCAACGGTCTCGCGATTGCCTGCGCAAACCGGATTGGGACCGAACGTGGTCAGCCTTTCATCGGCCAGAGCCTGATTGTCGGAGGCGATGGGTGGCCTTTGGCGGGGCCGGCCAGCAGTGACCAGGAAGAACTGCTCTACGGCGCAATCGATCTGAAGCGCACGCGAGCCCAGCGCACGCTTAGCGCCTCCAATCACGTCCTGCGCGATCGCCGGGCCGACGTCTATGACCCGATGCTTGGCACAGGCTGGCCATCCTCAGGCGCGTGAGACATCGGACCGTGCACACCTGCTCGTCCCAAACCAGCAATACCACTACCACTACGACCACCTCTACGAAGGAAACGCCATGAGTCAGTTCAAGAAGCAGTTTCTGGTTGGCATCATCGCGGCAACCGCCGCAGCGGGCGCATGCACGAACGTGCTGGCCGCCGACCCCATCAAGATCGGGGTTGCGGTCGGACTGTCCGGCGCAAATAGCGTGGTAGCGCCCGCGGTCGTGCAGTCCTCGCAACTTGCGGTCGAGCAGATTAACGCCGCTGGCGGTATCCTGGGTCGCCAGGTGCAACTGGAGATTACCGATGACGCGTCCGGCGCAGTCGGCGCACAGAAGGCCTACGACACGCTGGTTTTCCAGAACAATGTTGACGCAATCATCTCAATGGAAACGAGTGCGGCGCGCAATGCGGCGTTACCTGTCGTAGCGCGCGGCAAGAAGCCGTTCATTTATACCTCGTTCTATGAAGGCCGCTCATGCAGCCCGTGGATGTACGTCAATGGTTGGGTGCCGGAACAGCAGGTGGCGCCGGTCGTCGACTACTTCGTAAAGAACAAGGGCGCCAAAACGTTTTACCTGGTCGGTAACGATTATGCGTTCGGCCGGGGAATGCTGGAGTTCACCAAAAAGTACATCGAGCAGCACGGTGGCAAGGTGGTCGGCGAAGAGTATCTTCCGATCGACGGCACGGACTGGACGCCGATACTCTCGAAGATCCGCTCCGCGCATCCCGACGCGCTGATCAGCGCGACGGCCGGCGGCGCGCCGAACGTCTCGCTGGCGAAGCAGATCAAGGGTTCGGGGCTGACGTTGCCGTACGGTAATCTCGCCATCGACGAAGGGACCGCGAAAAGCATGGGCGATGCCGCTACGGGCACTTACATGTCGGCGTCCTATCTGACGAGTATCGACAACGCGGGCAACAAGGCGTTTCTCACTGCCATGGACAAGCGCTTCGGCAAAGACCTCAAGACTCCAAACGAATTGTCCGAACCTCAATACGAGGCCTTCTTCCTTTACAAGGCCGCAGTCGAGAAGGCCGGTTCGACCGATTCCTCAAAGGTCATCAAGGCACTGGATCAGGTGTCGTTCGACGGACCCCGCGGCCCTGTGACGATGGACAAGAGCCGTCATACACCGCTTGCCATGCGCCTGGGACAGATTCAGGCCGACGGTTCCGTGAAGATCCTGCAATCCTTTCCTGATGTAGATCCGGGTGCACAGTGTCCCAACATCAAGTGAACGCCGGGCGGATGTGACTGGAGACAACAATGGTCCTCGCATTGGATATTTTGACGACTGCCGCCGTGCTGTTCATCGTCACGGCGGGCTTAATGGTGATTTTCGGCGTGATGAAGATCGTCAACTTTGCCCACGGGGCATTGCTGACCATGGGTGCGTACTCGAGCTTCGTCGTGACGCAGTTGAAGCTCAACCCTTGGCTCAGCGTGCCGTTGGCGATCGTGGTGGGTACCGCTGTCGGGATGCTGGTGGAGCAGGTGATCGTGCGCCCGCTCTACAAACGCCCGCTTGACGCAATCCTCGCTACATGGGGCCTCGGAATCGTGATTGGGCAACTGATCGTGATGGCCTTTGGGCGGGAGGTCCAGTTTGTGGAAACGCCCTTGAAGGGGGCGATTTCGATTGCCGGCACCGACTATTCCGCCTATCGCCTCCTGCTGATTCCGGTCGCTCTGGTCCTGTGCGCGCTGATGACAGGCCTGCTTGCCGGCACGCGCTTTGGCGTCAAGACCCGCGCAGTCATCATGAACGAGGATCTGGCACGAGGGCTCGGTATTCACTCGGGTCGCATCCGCTTTATCACGTTTAGTCTCGGCGCCGCTTTGGGCTCGCTGGCCGGCACGCTGATTACGCCGCTGTCGAGCGTCGATCCCGACATGGGGCTTGTCTGGCTGGTAAGCGCCTTCATGCTGGTCATGGTGTCGGGGTACTCGATGCTTAGCCTGCTGATTACGTGCCTGGTATTCGGAGCGTGTCAGGTGCTTGTCAGTACGTTTGTCAGTCCTGTGCTGGGCGGCCTGACCATTGCCGTGCTGGCCGCGCTTACGCTGCGCATTCGTCCGAAGGGGTTCTCCCATGGTTAAGCTCGATGCGGCGGCCAATCACCCGGACAATAGCGCCGCGTCGACCGGGACGCTTGCGGCTAAACGGCGCCGACCTCGTGGGCGCGGCATCGTTCTGTGCGGTGCGTGCGCTCTTCTATTGCTGGCTGTAGGTCCGTTCGTGTTCGGCACGTATTTGCTGAACATCCTGATTCAGGCATTCTTCTTTTCGATAGCCGCCATCACGGTGGATATCCTCTGGGGCTACACGGGTTATCTAACGTTCGGACAGGCTGCTTTTTTCGGTCTCGGCGCATACGCGGCTGGGCTGGTCTTTACTCACGGTGGTTTCTCTACTGGTTATGTCGTACTGGCGTTGGGGGCGGCTATCGTCGTGGCTGCGGCCGTCGCGCTCGTGCTGGGCTGGCTTTCGTTCTATCGCGGTGCTTCGCCGTTTTTCGCTACCGTGATGTCGCTGGTCTTGCCGATCGTACTCAGCCAGTTGCTGCTGTCAGGTGGCGAGTGGACGGGATCGAGTTCCGGGCTCACCGGCTACGAGACTTTCGATCTCTCATTGCCGGCCTGGTACTGGATCGCCGGAGCGGCCTTGCTGAGCGTCGCAACGCTGACCTGGATATTCGTGCGCAGCGACGGCGGCCGCGTGCTGGCAGCGATCCGTGATAACGAGTCGCGCTGCTCGTACCTCGGGATCAATACGTCGCTGCTCAAGATCGCTCTGCTGGTGGTGGCCGCGATTATCGCCAGTCTTGCAGGCTTCGGTTATGGATCCTTTAGCGGGGTCGTCGCGCCGGAGTTGACCGGATTCGTGCTGGGTACCCAGATGATCATCTGGGTCGCGCTTGGCGGCAGGGGAACGCTGTGGGGGCCGGTCATCGGCGCTCTCCTGATCAACGTCGGCACAGCGTATCTGAGCAGCAGCATGCCGTTTGCGTGGCAACTTATTCTCGGAGCCGCGTTTGTGGCGGTGATCGTACTGTTGCCGCAAGGGCTGGTGCCAGCGCTTCTGAAACCGTTGCTTAGGTTTGCTGACAGCGTTGCTGAACCGGAGGTCGTCGAGCGCACTGTTAAAGCGGAACGGCGGCAGGCGCCGTCCGAACCCACGCTGCAATTGAACGGAGTGGCCAAACACTTTGGCAGCCTCAAGGTTCTGCAGGGCATTGACCTTGGAGCTAACGCGGGTGAACTGGTCGGCCTGATTGGTCCTAACGGAGCCGGCAAGACGACACTGATGCGTTGCATGAGCGACGGTGCCGAACGCTCTGCAGGGACAGTCGTGCTGTGCGGCAACGATATCCGGCAGCTGGCGCCGGAACGGTGTGTGCATTTCGGACTAGGACGCAAGTTCCAGAACGCAAATGTGTTCGAGAGCCTGACGGTGGCGGAATGTTTGAGGATCGCGAGTGCGATCGTCGAACGGCCTTCGCTCATCCGGCGCTCGGCGACCCTCGCTTTACCGCCGTATGCGATCGAGGTTGTCCGTACCACTGGACTCGACCGGAAGTTGAGCGCGGTCGCAAAGGATCTGTCGCACGGCGAACAGCAGGCACTGGAGTTGGCAATGGTGCTCGCGTTGGAACCACGGATCGTGCTGCTCGATGAGCCCACCGCCGGGTTGACCAAGACGGAGCGCACGCAGATCGGCGACGTGCTGGCCGCATTGGCTCACCGGTATCAGCTTTGCTGTCTGCTGGTGGAGCACGACCTGGACTTCGTTGCAGAGGTTGCCACTCGCATCGTCGTCCTGCATCAAGGGCGCATTGTGATGCAAGGCTCCTTCGACGAGGTGGTCAACTCGGAACTGGTCAAGACAATTTATGCCGGGACGGCGCAGGGTACGGGACCGGTCAGCGATGGTATGCACGGGGAGGCGTCATGAGCCAGAACGCGCTGGAACTCCGGGACGTGACAAGTGGATACCGGAGCTCAGTGGTACTTCGCAAGCTATCGATGACCGTCGCCAATGGCGAGGCTCTCGCGCTGCTCGGCAAGAACGGCATGGGCAAGACCACGCTGCTCAAGACGATCATGGGCTATCTGCCGAAGAAGACGGGCGCAATCAGCGTACGCGGTCAAGACATCACCCGCATGGCGCCCCATCGGATTGCACGCGCAGGCATCGCCTACGCGCCGCAGGAACACGCCTTGTTTCAGGATCTCAGCATTCGTGACAACCTGCGCATCGGGCTTGAGAAGGCATCGATGTTCGAGGAGCGATTTGCGCAGATCGAACCGGTTTTCCCGGTGTTCACGAGCCGGCTGAAGCAGTTCGCGGGCACGCTTTCCGGCGGCGAACAGAAAATGTTGCTGGTTGCCCGCGCACTCATGATGCGCCCGTCGATCATTCTTCTCGACGAAATCACAGAAGGGCTGCAGCCGACTGTGATCGACCGCCTGGCCGACGCGTTGCTATGGGAACGCAGGCAGCACGGCACGACGCTGCTGCTGATCGAGCAGAACGTGCCTTTCGCGTTGAAAGTCGCCGACCGCTATGCGGTGCTGAAGCAAGGCGAAATCATCGACGACGGAAACGCGAAGGATGAGACCGCGGCGGCATCGATCTTCGAACATCTGCGCGTCTGACACGGCACATTTTCTGAGGCATCATGAGTGCTATGGAAGCAAACCGCTGCTCGACCGGCTAAAGTAATACAAGGAGGAACCGAATGCCGACGAACTCGCGACACCCAGACGCCTCGCCATCGGCCGACGCTGGTTGGCGCATCGGCGTGCTGTATTCCCGCACGGGCGTTACCGCTGCGACGGAATCGGAGCATTTCTTCGGCACCGCATTGGCGATCGAAGAGGTCAACGCCGCAGGCGGCGTCGACGGGCGCCTGCTGGACCCTGTCGTGTACGACCCAAAGAGCGATCCGGATGAATATCGCCGGCTGGCCACCCGGATGCTGCAGGAGGACGACGTCACGGTGATTTTCGGCTGTTCGACGTCGTCGAGCCGAAAGGCGGTGCTGCCGGTAATCGAGCGCAACAATGCGCTGCTGTGGTATTGCTCCATCTACGAAGGCTTCGAGTATTCGCCGAATGTGATCTATACCGGCGCCGTGCCGAACCAGAACAGCATGCAGCTGGCCGCCTATCTGCTGCGCAATCACGGCCGCCGCTTCTTCCTGGTGGGCACCGACTACGTCTATCCCCGCGAGTCGAACCGGATCATGCGGGATATGGTCGAGCAGCATGGCGGTGAAATCGTTGAGGAAATCTATCTACCTAGCGACGCAGATCCGGCGGCGCTGAAAGAGGTCGTGCAACAGATCAAGGCGGTCGGACCCGACGTGGTGTTTTCTACCGTGATCGGCCGCAGTGCGCGGAATTTTTATCAGTTGTACCGCGAGCACGGTATCGATCCGGCGCAGATTCCGATTGCCAGCCTGACGATGGCGGAAGGCGAAACGCGGATGATCGGCCCTGAACTGTGCGGCAGTCACATCATCTCCGCGAGCTATGTCAACACGCTCAACTATGCGGGCAACAAGCGTTTCCTGAATTTGTGGCATGCGCGTTTCGGAGATCAACCGGCCAGCTTGTGGTCGGAGATGGCGTACAACCAGGTTCATCTCTTTGCGCTGGCGTTGGCTCGCACCCGAAGCCTCGACACTGCAAGACTGGTGGAAGCGATTCACGAGGTCGAATTCGATTCACCGGAGGGTGCGCTGAAAATCGATCCGGAGAACAACCACGCCATCCTGACTCCGCGCATTGCGGTGTGCCGGCCGGACGGCTCGTTCGACATCGTCTGGGAAGGGCGCGGCCCGATCAAGCCCGATCCCTATCTGACGTCGTACGGCTTCGCCGAATTCTGGCTCGACGGAGAACGGGCATGAGTACGGGGGCTCGTCGGCTATTTGACGATTTGCGCACGTTGCGCGTCCTCGTGATTCACCCGCCCGGCGACGATCGCAGCGTTCTCGAGGAGCAATTGCGGCGGATCGGTTGCCCTGTTCGCGTGCTATGGCCGTTTCCGTCTCAACTTCCTGCGGATGTCGACGCGATATTTTTTCTCGTCGGCCCTGAGACGCGAAGCGCAGGAAACTGGTGCGCGGCCGATACCGAGGCGACGCTAATTGCGTTGTCCGACTACGAGAATCCCACCGCGCTCAAGATGCTGCTGGATACGCAGGCACATGGCGTGATCACCAAACCGTACCGCTCCACCGGTATTCTCAGTACGCTGGTGCTTGCGCGCGCATCGTCCGGCTACCAACAGCGGTTGCACAACAAGATCAGCAAGCTTGAAGAGGCGATCAAGGCGCGACGCCATATCGAACGCGCGATTCGCATTCTGATGGAGGCGCACCGGTTAAGCGAAAGCGAGGCGTACGAGCATATGCGTTCGCGGGCGACGGGACTCAGGGTGACGGTAGGGGAGATCGCCACGATGGTGATCGATGCGCATGAGGCGATGGAGAAGCTTGGGCTGGGGAAGGGAACGGCGTTTTGAGCTGGCGTCGTTCGCCATTCAAGCCCCACCTACCTCAATGTCCGTCGGACTTCCCCCAGACGATCGCTTCCGGATGACGCTCCAGATAATCGGAGAGGGCATTGAGCGAGACAAGCGTGCGGCGCAATTCGGTCAACGCCTCGTGAACGTCGGACTGCATTGGAGAGTCCTGCTGCAGCGTGGCATTGGCCGCATTGAACGACTGCGTGGCTGCCGTGAGCGTGGTGCGAGCCTGCGGGATCAGCTCCGTGTTGACCTGCTGAAACAGGGTATTCGCGTTCACGAGCGCCTTGTTCAGATTGTTGCCAAGCTGATCGAAGGGCACGCGGTCCAGCTTGCTCACTATGCTGGCGAGCTGGTCCTGAAGCTCGTCGAGCGTACTGGGTACGGTGGGGAGTTCGACCGGGCTGCGCCGGGTGTCGATGCTGGCAGCCGATACATGCGGGAAAAAGTCTAACGCCACATAGCGCTGGCCGGTCAGGACGCTCCCCATGCGCAATTGTCCACGCAGACCTCGGGCAACCATTTGACGCAGCAGCGCCCTGCCGGCTTCGCTATCGCCCTTTCCGATCGCTTCCCGGTAGCGTTGGCCGAGCCGGTAGGGGTACAGATTGAGTGCTACCACCATGTCGAAGCTATCACGCGACCGGTTGAAGTCGACGTCGATCGCGCTCACCCGGCCCAGCTCGACGCCGTGAAAGTCGACCGGTGCGCCGACCGACAGTCCGCGCACCGATTGCGTGAACCGCAGACTCACGGCTGCGGCCGGTCCATCGTCGGCACGATGCATCGCGTCCTCGCGGTTGGCAGCAAGATCAAATGCGGTGCCATCAGCAGATTGCGGCTGGGCAACCTGTGATCGGGGCAAATCGAAAACGACGCCTCCTGAGAGGATCGTCGCCACCGACTGGGTGTCGAGTTTCAAACCGTTGGAATCGAGGCGCAAGTCGATTCCGCTCGCATGCCACCATTGCGTGGCGGCAGTAACGTATCGATCGTATGGCGCTTTCACGAAGACATCGATGTCGACCTGGGCGCCGTCTCCAGCTAGAGCGTAGCCGATCACCTGTCCAACCTGTACGTGCCGGAAATAGACTGGCGCGCCCACATTGAGCGATCCAAGTGATTCGGTATGCAGAGCGAATCTCCGGCCGTCCTGGCCGCTAGTCAGTAAAGGGGGTGTTTCCAGACCGGTGAATTCTTTGCATCGTGTTGAAGAACTGCCAACATCGGCGGCGATATAAGGACCCGAGATAACCGTCGCCAGCCCGGAAATACCGCCTGTGTCTATCCGCGGACGGACGACCCAGAAGCGAGTGCCGCAAGTTGCGAACCGACGGGCTGAGGCGCCAAGCTGCACGGCTGCGAGCACATGTGTGCGGTCGTTTGAGAGTTGCAGTCCCGTCAGTTTGCCTATTTCGACATCCCTGTAACGCACACGGGTTTTGCCAACCTCGAGCCCTTCGGCGGTGAGGAAGCTGACGTCGACCTCGGGACCCTGTTGCATGAGCCGAGGAACAAGGAGCGCCAGACAAAGCAAAGCAGCGGCAAGCGGGACGAGCCACACGGCCGAAGGTAACGGACCACTTCGCATCAGAAGCCAACAACCAGCGTGATATAGACGAGTGACGCGAAGATCCCGGCCAACGTGCCTAACACGTCTCTGGAGGCTATGCCGCGAGTGAAATGGACCGGAATGCCTACCACCAGGTACGCGATCGAGAACACGATCGCGACCATCAAGGGCGGAGGTGCTAGTGACACAACAGCATTGGCAAATGCGCGCATGCACGGACCTCGTAAAGGAGCGGTGCAACCGGGTTTCGACTACGGCGAGTTCCGATGACCCGTATTTCCGGCGGGGGGCGCGCGTCGAGAGCCCGCCGCACCACGCTCGCTTTTGCGACTTTCAAGCCGTTAATTGAGTTGCGCCACCAGCGCATCAGCACCCTTGTCGAGACCGGTTTTTGCCGCACCGAGCGAACCGAAGGCTGCCGGCAGATTCATGGCGTTTGGATACTGCTTCGAAACGTATGCTTTCAGCAGATGACCGCTTTCGCTGTCATAGACTTCAACTGCGTAGGAAACCGAACCACTGAATGCGCCTTGACCACCGCGGACTGCCTGCACTCCGTTATAGAGATTGCCTGCAAGGTCGAAATGCATGGCCTGTCCGACGAGCAACGTCGTTTTTTCGGCACCGGTCAGCGTCAGCTTGACCCGCAGGGTGTGAGGGCTGGCCTGATTCGCGGCCTCGAATCGCCTGGTCAGTTTTTCCGCGAATGTCTTTGCCATGTAGTCGGCGAGCGCTGTCTTGTCGGCGTCTTTCATGTCGCCAAACTGGTTATCGCTGCCTTGATACACGATGACAGGATCGAGCATCACTTGCGTGTAGCGCGACCAGGTCACCGGGGATGTGTACCGGTAGGGAATCTTGACCGAATCGTCATCCCGGTTGCGCTGCAATTGTGACGAAGAGGCGATGCCGTTGTAGGCGACTGGCTGCACGCTGGCGCATGCCGCGAGAGTCAGCGCCGCTGTGACAGTGAAAAGAAGCGGGACGAATTTGTGCTTGAACATGCTGTGTTCCTGAAAAGGCAGGTTGGGCGCCGACTGGCGTTTGGTTGGGGCGAGAGCCGATGTGGCCGCAGAGTACCATCGCCTTTATTAAATGTAAACCGTCTATCCGGTTTGTTTATGGTGTAGCTGGGAGCGTACAATTCCACCGCTCGCACGAGTGCCTGCCGGGTGGGGCCCCGCGGGACGGCTCACGGAGATTGAGTTACTGCCCCGGATTACTTGCCAGACCTGTTCGTGACGCGGCGGCCTTAGGGGCATGCCGAATCGTCGCGACGCCATCAGATTGGAAAATGGACAACCAGACCCGTTCGGAGATTTCCCGCAAGAAGGCGATTGAAGCCGCTCTGACCATTCTTAGCCGTGATGGCGTGGGCGGACTGACATTCGATTCGTTGTCACGCGAAAGTGGTATCAGCAAAGGTGGATTGCTGCATCAGTTCCGTACGAAGCAGGGGGTGCTCAGCGCATTGCTGGAGCATCAGCGGCTTCAGTTCGAGCAGATTGCGCGAGACTATATGGCGAGCGAGGGCGCGGCCAAGGCCGAACCGACGCTGGCGGCGCAGATTGCGATTTACCGGGCGGCGGTGAAGCAGCCGCATTCGGTGGCACGGGCGGTTCTGGCGGCGCTTATCGAGAGTCCGAATTTGCTTGAAGAGAGCAAGACGAGCGATGAAGTGAAAATGAAGACGCTGCATGCGGAGGCGAGTGATCCGGATTTGGCGTTGTTGCGGTATTTTGCTGCTAGCGGGATCGCATTTCATTCGTTGTTGGGGCTTTCGCCGTTGAGTGATTCCACCAGAGATGGGTTGTTTGAGAGGTTGCTGGACGAGGATCGGTGGAAGGGTTTGCCGGCGGCGCCTAAGGGGAGGAAGAAGGGCGGTAGGTGAATCCCGCGCTAAGCCTTCCTTCAGCTATATTGCTAAAACGAAGAAAGAAACAAAGCGCATGCCATCTCCAATAACCTTGCAAACCACACCGGCGTCGCCATGCAGGCTCTCAGTTTCCTACCCGACAGCTTCGCGGAATACGAGGATCTCAAGACGATCCTCGACGCCGGCAGCGCAAGCTTCGACATCCGCACGGTTTGCGAGGCGCGCGTCCACGGCAGGACCTTCCCCGTCCTGACCGCAAGCATCGGCTCAAGCGATCCGCAAGCCCCGGCCATCGGATTCTTCGGCGGCATCCACGGATTAGAGCGCATCGGTACGCAACTCGTACTCGACTACATGCGCTCGCTGCTCTCACGTCTCGAATGGGACGAACTGCTGGTGCGGCAGTTGCAATCGGTTCGTCTGATCTTTATGCCCATCTGCAATCCGGGCGGTATGTGGGCAGCCACGCGCGCCAATCCGAATGGCGTCGACCTGATGCGCAACGCGCCGCAAGATGCCGATGAACGCGTGCCGTTGCTCGCGGGTGGTCAGCGTCTCGGTGCGTGGTTACCGTGGTATCGCGGACGTCGCGGGGCACCCATGGAAGTCGAAGCCGCCGCGCTGCTCAAGCTGGTCGACAGCGAACTGACCTCGCGTCCGCTTAGCTTCGCGCTCGATTGTCATTCGGGTTACGGCTGGCGCGACAGCATCTGGTTTCCGTATGCGCGTACCCGCAAACTGATGCCGCATCTGCCCGAAATGTACGCGCTCAAGACGATGTTCGAGCGTGCCCATCCGCATCACGGCTACGCGTTCGAGCCGCAGAGCCATCAATATCTGCTGCACGGCGATCTATGGGACTACGCCTACGACCGCGCGCCGTCGGAGAGCGTATTTCTGCCGATGACGCTCGAACTCGGCTCATGGCTGTGGATCAAGAAGAATCCGCGTCAACTTTTTTCGCGGCAAGGCATGTTCAATCCGGTGAAAGCGCATCGCACCGCGCGTGTCCTGCGGCGTCACGCGAACCTGCTGGACTTCCTGACCCGCGCCGCCTTTGCGTGGCATCGCTGGCTGCCGCAGGGTAACGGGCGTCAGCAGCTTCTGCACAATGCGATTCAGCATTGGTATCGGACGGCGGGTGAATGAGTACGTGGATCCTGCTGCGTGGACTCACGCGTGAGACGCGTCACTGGGGCCGCTTTCCGGCCATCCTGCGTGACGCCGTCAAGACCGACAGCTTGTTGCAACTCGATCTGCCGGGCAACGGCGCACTTGTCGATCTACGTGCGCCGGCCCAGGTGCCCTCGATGATTGAGTTCGTGCGGCAGGCGGTATCGCAAAGCAGCGTACCCGGTCCGTACCGCGTGCTGGCGATGTCGCTGGGCGGGATGGTGGCGACGGCATGGGCGCAGCACTATCCTGAGGAGATCGACCGGCTCGTGCTGGTCAACACGAGCATGCGGCCTTTTAGCAGCATGACCGAGCGTCTGCGCCCCCAGGCGTGGCCTCGTTTGCTGCGCGTCGCGGCCGGATGGCGCGACGCCCCTGAGGCGGAGGCGATTATCCATCGGCTGACATGCAACGATTCGCAGGCGCTGGCGGACGATCTTGCCGCGTGGGCCGCGATCCGCGAGAGCGCGCCGGTGAGCCGGGGCAATGCGCTGCGCCAGTTATGGGCCGCGGCCCGCTTCAGCGCCGGCGATGCGGCGCCGCGCTGCGCGACCCTGATCCTGTCGTCGGCGCAGGACCGGCTGGTGAATCCGGTGTGTTCGGCGAAGCTGGCGGCGGCGTGGGGTGCGGCGCATATCCAGCATCCGTGGTCGGGCCACGATCTGCCGCACGACGATCCGGTGTGGACCAGCGAGACGGTCGGCGCCTGGTTGCCGGAGATTGTGGACGCGACGGGGAAAAGATTCTGAAGACGGCAGTCGGCATGGCGAAGATAAAAGCGCCATGCCGCTTGTTTGCCGCCTTGCGGCCTCTACGCGCTAGCGTTACCGGTCAGCCACGTTCAATACCAGCTTGCCGAAATTTTCCCCTGAGAAGAGCTTCAGCAGCGCTTCGGGGAACGCGGCGACACCGCCTGTCACGACGTCCTCCTTCGACTGCATGCGGCCGTCAGCCAGGTAGCCCGCCAGTTCGGCGATGGCCTCCGGATAGCGGGATGCATAGTCGAACACGACGATCCCCTCCATACGCGCCCGGTTAACCAGTAGCGACAGGTAGTTCTTCGGTCCGGCGGCGGGCGTGCTGCCCGGATTGTTGTACTGGCTGATGGCGCCGCAGATGATAATGCGCGCACCGCGTGCCAGCCGTGCCAGCACGGTGTCGAGAATGTCGCCGCCCACGTTGTCGAAATAGACGTGCACGCCGTCCGGGCAATGCTGCTTCAGCCCGTCGCGCACGGAGGACGGAGACGCCTTGTAGTCGATGCACGCATCGAAGCCGAGTTCGCGCACGACCCATTCGCATTTGGCCGCGCCACCGGCGATGCCCACCACCCGGCAGCCCTTGATTTTCGCGAGCTGGCCGACCGTTTGCCCGACTGCGCCGGCCGCGCCGGAGACGACGACGGTTTGGCCCGCCTTCGGCTCGCCGACATCGAGCAGTCCGAAATATGCAGTCATCCCGGGCATGCCGAGCACGTTCAACCACTGCGTGGGGGAACCGAGCCGCGGATCGATTTTGAAAAGGCCGAAGCGTTGCGCGTGCGCGCCGTCGATGCGCGCGAATTCCTGCACGCCGAGCACCGCGCTCACCTGGTCGCCGGCTGCGTACGCCGGATGTTTCGATGCGACGACAGTGCCGATACCGCCGGCACGCATCACTTCGCCGATGCCGACCGGCGCGATGTAGCTCTTGCCCTCGTTCATCCAGCCGCGCATCGCCGGATCGAGCGACAGCGCGAGTGTTTTGACAAGCAGCTCGCCGTCGGCCAGTTCGCTGTCAGCGGGCACGGCCTCTTCGGTGAGGCTCCAGTTCTCCGCTGTCGGCAGACCGGCCGGTCGCGAGGCGAGACGGATCTGGTGGTTGACGGTGCTCATATTGATTCCTTGTGATTGCCGGATGCCGGCTATTTTCCAGCCGCGCTCGCGTGGGGAAAGGTGCGATTTGGCCACCGGCTGGGTGATTTCTGGACGGCTCGGGTAAATCCCCGGTTCACAGCCGGGAGGTCCGTTGCTAAGGTCGGGAGCCAATTTTCAATCATACGCATCATACCGGGGTGGACAGGTGACCGGGGTCTTGCAGCCGGCGACGTGCTATCTTCACCTGGCCGCAAAGCGGCTTCAATGAGGTCTACCCGATGATCGAGGGTCTGCAGCAGCGATTCGCCCATGTCAACGGTATCAGGATGCACTACGTCGAAAAGGGCGAGGGTCCGCTGGTGCTGCTCTGTCACGGCTGGCCGGAGTCGTGGTACTCGTGGCGCTGGCAGATCGACGCGCTCGCTTCCGCCGGCTACCGCGTGGTGGCGCCGGATCAGCGCGGCTACGGGCAGACCGAGGCGCCCGAAGCGGTCGAAGCGTACGACATCCTGCATCTGGCCGGCGATCTCGTCGGTCTCGTCAACGCGCTCGGCGACGAGCCGGCCGTGCTGATCGGGCACGACTGGGGCGCGGCCGTTGCCGCCCATGCGGCGTTGCTGCGGCCCGACCGGTTCCACACGCTCGGGCTGCTGAGCGTGCCGTATATGCCGCGGCGAGCCAGGCGTCCGGCGTTGCACTTCCAGCAGATCACGCAGGAGCGCCACTTCTATCAGGAGTACTTTCAACAGCCGGGGCGAATCGAGCGGGAACTCGAGGAAGACATTGGCCGCGCGTTGCTCGGCATTCTCTATACGGCATCCGGAGATGGCGTCAGGGCGGCGCCGTCGGTCAATTTCGCGTCCTTCGACAAGACCACGCGGCTAGTCGACAATCTGACGCTGCCCGATGATCTGCCGTCGTGGCTGCCCGAAACGGCGCTGAAATTCTTCGTGGCGGAATTCGAGCGCAGCGGTTTTCGCGGGCCGATCAACTGGTATCGCAACATCGACCGGAACTGGGAACTGACCGGGTTTCTCGACGGCGCGCGGATCTCGCAGCCTACGTTGTTCATCGCAGGGGAGCTTGATGGCGTGCTGAAGATGGCTGCGAAAGATTTCGAACAACTGGAACTCAACGTCCCCCGTCTTCGGAAGAAGCTCGTAATCCCGGGCGCAGGCCACTGGATCCAGCAGGAACGGCCGGCGCAGGTGAGTGAGGCGATACTGGAATTTCTCGCGGCAGAGCGGGCAGGGCAATCCCACGCGGACTGATGGACCTGCCCGCAGGACTGAGCGGCTTCGAGCTTGGGCCCGCAACCCGCACGGCACAACCCGAGCGATGGGCGCAGTTCGAGGCGACGGCGTGCCTGGACTCAACGATCTTCCTTGTACTTGACCTGTATTTGCCGCTCCGTGCGTCCGGTAAGCCAGTATGCTTTTGTCGACATATCAGGCGTGCTCGCGCTTTGGGCGGCCATGCTAATCTGTCTGAGGAATAGCTTCGCCCAGCCTGACCGGGCTTACTGGGCTCACAAGGAGATCACTGCATGTTTTCACGAATCGCCTCGCGCCGTTCCCTGGCGCGTGTCTTTACAACCGCTTCGCTGGCGCTCGCCTGCAACGCCGCCTGCCTGAGCGCAGCGTTCGCCCAGGCCACCATTCCTGCTTCCCTGACCCCAGGCGAAGCGACCCATGTCGTCGCAGCACTCAAGGCGAGCGGCACGCAGATCTACACGTGCAAGCGCGACGCCAGCAACAATCTGTCCTGGGCGTTCAAGGCGCCGAGCGCCGAGCTGTACGACGCATCGGGCACACTGATCGTCACGCATAGCGCGGGCCCCTCATGGGCTGCAGCGGACGGCAGCAGGATCACCGGCGCGGTACTCCAGCAAGCGCCGAATACCGATCAGGCCGGCAGCATCCCTCTTCTGCTGCTGCGGGCGACTAATGCCGGTGGTCCTGGCCTGCTTTCTACGGTGCGCTACGTGCAACGTCTCGACACGCATGGCGGTGTCGCGCCAAGCGGACCCTGCACGCAGGAAGGACAGGAAGGGCGCAGTCCATATATAGCCGAATACGTGTTTCTCGGCTGAGACCTCGCAATCGGTTTGCCACCTGGGGCGACACCTTAGTAAGCGTTCATCTGAAAGTCGATGTGCGGATGCACATTGACTTTCAACTATCTGGCGCATAATTCGTATCACGATGCAGTCGATTGCCGCCCGCTGTGGAGGAGATCATGCAAGCGAAGAACGAAGAATCCGTTGCGCA
>Ga0206877_10179_pt1 | contig 18874 bp, 15 predicted proteins | sample Alteio_BWOrgCont_7_FD_152623 | JGI IMG/M metagenome (GOLD analysis project Ga0206877, IMG submission 152623) | Enriched cells from forest soil in Barre Woods Harvard Forest LTER site, Petersham, Massachusetts, United States -... | ecosystem: Environmental > Terrestrial > Soil > Temperate forest >...
ACGAATGAAGTCGCGTCCGCCTTGATGGATACCCAAGGGATCCATCAAGCCCCGGAAGGGCATCATGCTGAAAGGGGTGGGGCGCATATAAGTTTGGCCGGCGAGATCGAGCGGGGTCCGGCCGAGGCTGTCAGTGGCATTGACGGCCGCACCCGCAGACAGGAGCAGCGCAATCATGTTGGTCTGCCCTAGGACGACTGCCAGATGCAGTGGCGAATCACCGGGTACAATCAACGGCGGACCCTGCATCATCGGCATCCGGTTCAGAAAGGGAGCATTCGGACTGTCAGAAGGCTCAGCCGTGGGTTGATTGACGCTGGCGTTGTTATGGATCAACACGCGTGCCATGTCCACCGAGCCGTTCATGGCCGCCAAATGAAGCGGGGTGTTTCCCAACTGGTCGTAGGCATCAACTTTTGCGCCCCGTTTGATCAGCAACAAGGCGGTGTTGGTCTGGTCGTAAATCGCGGCGAGGTGCAACGCGGTCAGTCCGCTCGGCGTTGCGGTTGCTTCCATGGGCGCCCCACAGTCGAGAAATAATTTGAGCGCTTACGCCTGTCCGGTTCCGGCTGCAATGGCTGAAAGTGACAAGCCGTAGGCATTGGTGAACACAGGGTTTTTGGCTTTCAAAAATGCCGCGCGGGCATTGGTTGAAAAACCGGTGTAAGCCGCGTCAACGAGGTTTTCGGAAGCACCTTGCCCGCGCAATATTGCGACCACATCCGGGTGGTTTGCCAGTTTGGCGAGACCCAGGGGAGAACGGCCAAGGGCATCCTGCGCCTGCCAGTCACCGCCCTTGGCGAGCAAGAGCCTGGTGGTCGCGGCATCGCCGCGCGCGGCGGCGAGGTGCAACAGTGATCCCCCGTAATATTCAACTTTGATGGCGGACGGCTCCCGGCCGAGAATGTCAGTCACCGCCTGGGTTTGCCCGGCCAATACCGCCGAGGTGATATCCCAATGGCTGCCTTGTTGCAGGAGAAGTTCAATCGCATTGGTCTGGCCGGACATGGCCGCAACGCGCAAGGGCGTCTGACCGAACGCGTTGGTGCTGTTTACGAGCCCAGGATCGGCCTTGAGCAAGGCTGCCAGCGCGGAAATTTTTCCCTCCCGGGCCGCCGTGAAGATGTCAGTTTCGGCATCCGGCTGGCTGAAGCGCGCGAAATGGCCGGGATTTCGCGCCCTTAGCATGCGCGGTGTTTCGCCCGCTTTGTTGGTCACGTCCAACGCCGCACCCTGTTTGATGGTTGATGGTTGAGATGGAGGACAGGGTCGGGGAGGCTGGGCGGAATTTGAAATTAAAAATTAAAAATTAAAAAAGGGGGAAAGCCGTTCTGGCGTGGTTCGCGGTTCACCTCATCCGGCCTCCGGCCACCTTCTCCCCATCCGATCCGCCTGCATCCGATTTGGGCGCGATGAATGCGGAGAAGGAATTATTTAGAGCATTTTCAGAAAAACTGCAGCCATGCGGCCGGGAAATAAAGCGAGCGGTCTTTTTGGGTTTTGGCTTCGTTTCGGCTCAGTCACAGGGTTTATCAAACCTGCTCCTTCGCCAAAGGCCGATGATCGGCACCACTCGCCAAAACCCAAAAATCCTCGCTCCGCATTGGCTACAGTTTTTCTTTAAACGCTCTAACGGGACGTTTTCCCAGGGTGGCGCGATTTTCAATCGCACAACCCTGGGCTGGATGACGTAATCCTTTCAGGATATTTTTGATTGGAAATTTTGTGCGATTTTTTTGATTTCGCGCAAATTATCTGTAACTGCATCAGGGCCAATGGTTTAAATGGCGAAAATTATTTTCAAAAATCGTCCAACAAACCCTACGGTAGGGAAAGGGAATTTAAGGAGGTATGGTTAAATGGAGGCATGGTGAACGATGATAGTGGATGGATGATTGAAGATGGCGCGGGCCGGGGGATTATCCTGGCCTGCGAAAATGTCATGCCACAAGGTGCCTGCTGCGCAGGCATATACTGTCGCAGCGCGACAGCATCCACCCCACAGGCTCAAACTTGGGGGCGAAGAGCATCCGTCCGGCTTTGTCCGGCTTTGTCCGGCTATAAAAATTTGGGAAAATGGGGAAAGGGTTCAGGGTTCAGGTTCTGGAAGGCTCAGGAAGGGTATTTTTTGAAATTAAACCGGAAGGACGGTTTTTGCCACCGAGGTGCAGGGTATGGGACTTTGGGGCGGATTTGGCCCCTCTCTTCGGTTCTCTCCCCGTTGGGCGGGGCGGGGCTGGTGGGGCGCGGCGAAGATGGAGGATGGAAGATGGCGGAGCGGCTGGCTCAACCACACCGATTTCTACCGATATCCACTGTTATCCACCGTTATCCACCATTATCCACCATTAAGTGCCTTTTTTATAAAAAAAAATTTATGAAAATGCCAACAGGTAGAAGTCTGAAGTCAGAAGCCGGGAGCCAGGAGCCAAAAATGCCGTTATCCGTCGAAATCCGACCATAGAATTTTAAAAAATGAAAAAACAGGAGTCAGGAGTCAGAAGCCAGAAGCCAGAAGGGTTCAGGCGGTTCGGAAGGAGTCGGAACGGCGGGATAACCGTTAATAAACTGTTATAACGCATTTTAACAGAACTTGATCATTCACCAGAAGGCTGAAACCGACCTATGTAAGCTGAAGCCGGAAAACCATATGAAACCACATGAAAACAAAAAACAACCGTCGCCTCTGGCTCGACACCTTCCCGCCATACGTTTAGCCTTCGCGCCATGAACTTTCTCGTCACCGGCGGCGCGGGCTTCATCGGCTCGCACGTTTGCGAGCGCCTGCTCCATGACGGCCACTCGGTCTGGGCGTTCGACGAGTTGAACGACTTTTACGATCCCCAGCTCAAGCGCGCCAATATCCGCAGCCTGCAGGCTCTCGCCAAGCCGTTCGAATTTGTGCAGGGCGACATCTGCCACGGCCGCGCCGTGGGTGAATTGTTTGCCGCCGTGAAGTTCGACCAGGTCATCCACCTGGCCGCCCGCGCCGGTGTCCGCCCGAGCCTGGAACAGCCCGCGCTCTATCAGCGCGTGAATGTCGAGGGCACCGTCAACCTCCTCGAAGCCGCCCGCTCGCATGGCGTGAAAAAAGTGACGCTCGCCTCTTCTTCATCCGTTTATGGTGTGAATGCGAAAGTTCCCTTCAGCGAGAGTGATCCGATCTTCTCCGCCATCTCGCCGTACGCCGCCAGCAAGCTCGCCTGCGAGGCGCTCGGCCACGTCTATCATCACATCTACAAGATGGATGTGGCGATGCTGCGCTTTTTCACAGTCTATGGCCCGCGCCAGCGCCCGGACCTGGCCATCCATAAGTTCACCCGGCTGATTGCTGCTGGCAAACCCATCCCGGTCTTCGGCGATGGCAGCACGGCGCGCGACCACACTTACATCAGCGACATCGTGGACGGCGTCATCGCCTGCACCAAAAAGGAGTTCGGCTATGAAGTATTCAACCTCGGTGAATCCCAGACCGTCAAACTTTCGGAGCTGATCGCGCTGATCGAGCAGGCACTGGGCAAGAAGGCGGTGATTGACCGGCAGCCCTTGCAGCCCGGCGATGTGCCGGTCACTTTTGCGGATATTTCCAAGGCGCGGGAGAAGCTCGGCTACCAGCCGCAGGTGAGGGTGGAAAAAGGCATACCACTTTTTGTTGATTGGTTCCTTAAAAACGGGCAGTAATATGGCAGAGTCAAGGTCAACCTGAATGAGCCAACCCATTTTCACCCGCCCGCCGCTGAGCGACGCGCTCGCCGCGTGGTCGGAATGCCTCGCCACGGCCGGCCTGCCATCCGCGCTGCGCTGGATCTTCGCCGAAAACCTCATCCTGGAACCGGCGGACGCGCCGGACAGTTTCCGCACGGGCTTCCAGACCAAATTCACCCCGCCGGATGATGACGCGCTGGATATCGCCTATGATATTTTTTCCGAGACGGATGCGCGCATCGTCTTCTACCGCCTGGGCACGGCGGGGAAAAAATCCGTCTGCATTCTGCTCTGCGATCCCTGGCTGGACAAACGTGACGGACATGACGGCTATATCCTGCGCGATGACTGGAAAATCTCCTTCCGCCCCGGCACGCCGGGCAACATCGAGGAAATCACCGACCTCACGCGCTGGGTGCGACGCATCAAGCGCGGACGCGATTTTCAAGACTTTGACTTCGGCATGGCGCTCGCAACCATTGACGAGATCAAGCTGCATGGCCGCCCGTTGATGCCCTACGAACGCATGGCGGACAAAATGATGGGCCGCATGCGCCGCGTGCTGGGGGTTGAAGAATAGCGGGGCGCGGAGCCTTGCTGCGCCGGCGGGCCGCTCCTTCACTTCCCGACGGCCCCGAAAACTTTCTGCATCAGGTCGGTCGTGCGCGCGACCGGATTGGAGCGGATGTCCTTCTCCTCCGCTGCAACCATTTTGAACAGGCCGTCAAGCGTCTTGTTCGTCACATAGGCATCAACATCGAGCGCGTCTGAGCCCATGTATTTCTGCGTCAGTCCGCCCAATGAACTGCCGAACGAACCGCCGAACGTGCCGCCCGCGCTGCTGACCTTGGCCATCATGTTCTTGTACGCGCTCGTGACGCCGGTCTTGGCCGTCGCCTGCTGGATGATGGGATAAAATTTGGCGTAAAGATTCGTCTGCGTCGTCCGGCGGAAAAACTGCGTGGCGGAATCATCCGGCCCGGTGAGCACAGACTTCGCATCGTCTATGGACATGTTTTTGACCGCGTCACCGAAAACACTGGCCGCCGCCGGCACGGCCTGCTCGGCGGCATGATTCATCGTCGTCACAAATTCATCGGCCAGTTTGCCCTGTCCCGCCGCGCGCAATGCTTTCTCTGCCGACTGCAATTTTTCTGGCAGCGGAATCTTCACATCGAGGTTCGTCAGAAAACCCCCGTCGTGGCCAAGATTGGCGATGGCGTGTTGCAGCCCGTTGCCCAGCGCGTCCTTGAGCCCGTCCGCAACCTGGGTGTCCGAAAGCGCGGACAGCGCCGCCGAGGAATTGGCCGGGTTATTGGCTATCCCAAGCGAATCTAAAAGGCCCGCCCGGGCGGAAAAGATGCCAAGTGCAAAGGCGGATAGAATGAGGATTTTTTTCATGATTTTTGTTCTGATTTTACTTCTGATTGAAACTGCGTGAACAAGGCAAACAGCAATCCGTCTCTGGGTCAAGGATTCCCGGTACAGACGCCAAAACACCCCGGAAATTATCCAGCGTGTCACATCTTGGGACACACCGTGAACAACCGGGCCGACTGGCAGGCTGGATTAGGCGTAAAGAAGTTGGCTTGGCATATGCTGAAAGAAGAGTGTTATGACGAACACAAGTTTTACGGTTAACGAAAAAAGCGGGGTCAGGAACATCTCTTTGTCACCCTCATGCAAGCCCAAGGAAAGTCACTTCGGCATGATTGACGGGGCCCTCATCCTGGGATTTTTGGGAGCCTTTTTGGGGCTGGTTTTCCTGCTTTCGAAATAATCTTCGGGCACACAAAGCCGCCGCCGCAGACAAGTTTACTTGGTCTTCGTCGGCGGCTGGTTCGTTGCCTTGGTCTTGAACGCCGACCGCAGCAGCCAGTGACGCTTCAAGCCCTGAATGAAATCGTCCGAATCCCCGATCGTCTTCGCGAGTCCGCCCAGCAGATTTGAGTTGGCCTGCACCTGGGCGTTTAGTCCCCCCGAAAGATTGGCCAGATTGACCAGCAACGCCCCCAGATTCGTGTCCGTGTCCACCAGCAGGGAATTTAAATTCGTCAACGCCCCCTGAACTTGTCCATCGCCGTTCGGGCCCAGCGCCCAGACCAGCGGACTGCCCGGCGTGCGCAACTCGCTGCTGATGAACGCAAAGTTGGTGACCATTGGCTGCGCGGCGGCGAGGGTGACATTGAGGTTTGAAGTTGCGTCCGCAGCGTTGTCCAGCACCGCGGCAATTTTATTGGTCAGCGAAAGAATCCCCGGCAGCGCATTTTGGACCTGCGAAACCATCGCCTGCAATTGTTCCGTGACCGCCGGTGATTCCATGACCGGCAGCAAGTAAGGCTCGCTGGTCCTTTTGTCCCAGTTTTCATACCGCTGCAACTGCGCATTCCATACCGCCATCGGATCACGATGATTTTCGGTGTCGTCGAAGGCCCAGAGCGAGTCATGTTTAAGCGCGATAATCTGGTCAATATTTGTCTTGTCCAGCGTCCGGTAGGCGTGCAGGACGAGATTTGAATTGTCGTCATAAACATTTTCCGCCAGCCGCCAATCAGCCGGATTCGGGAGGGTTTCCGCGTTGTTGATTGAAAGCTGTTTCAGGGTATGGGTGTTGTAAATCCCATAGCCATTGGTGCCGCGCGTCACTTCGAGCGTGCGGTTGCCCAGGAAATCCGAGGCAGCGAGCTGCACCTGCGAGCCCTCGCTCCAGACATAGCCAAAATAGGGCTGTCCTCCCTGATTAACCTGGTTGATCTCAAATTCCACTTTGATCGCGCGCGCGCTGCGCGGTGGCATGGCGGCGATGCCCGTGATGTCGCCGACTTTGAAACCCATCAGCATGACGTCACCGCCTATTTTCAAACCGGACGCGTCTTTCACGTAAACCACAAATTTCGCCTTGGGGAAAAACCAGCCTTTGCTCTGGGCGCGCTGGTAAATGTAATAGCCGAAACCAAACAGCAGCAGGGCCGTCGCCAGAAAAACAAACCAACCCACGGCACGTTCCATGCGGCTCAAACGGGTGCGCAATTGCGGGGTTAAATCTTGCAGTGCCATAAATAATTATTTCTAAAAACTGAGGGTTAAGTTGCCGGCTCAAGCTGGACCGACAGCAGTTCCTTCACCGCCGGGTCATCCGCCGCTTCCACTTCCTTCCACGCCCCGAGCGGGATGAATTTTTTGTCGCGCAATATCGCGAATCTTTTCGGCCCGCCCTGCCAGGGGCGAAAATCATCCGTCGTGGACACCAGCGTCATCGGCTGGCCGCCGAAAAATTCGTGCCCGCGCGAAAGCTCGTCCAGGAAGTTTCGCCACCAAAAACGGTGCCGCGCCGCCAGCCCGGCCAGCGGATTATCGAGCAGCAGCAGTTCCGGCTGCAAGATCAGCGCCCGCGCCAGCACCGCCCGGTGCCGCCAGTTCGCCGCCACGTTCGCCGGCGTCACCGCGGCCAGCGGCGTCAGTTCCATCAGGTCAAGCAGCGCCTTCACTGCGGCATCGGCCTCGCCAGGCGTCAGGTTCTTATGGTAGCGCAGCGGCAGGGAAACATTTTCTGCGAGCGTCAGGTGGCTGAAAAGCATCCCGCCTTCCTGCACGGTGCCAACCCGCAAACGCTCCGCCAGTTGGGCTTCGCCAAAAGTCTGCGGATCTTTGCCAAAAATCTCGTAGCTGCCCTGAAAAGAGGGCATCAGGCCGGCGGCCAGCAGCACCAAGTCGGTCTTCCCGGAATGCTGCGGCCCGCCAACCACCCAGAACTCCCCACGCGTCACCGTCCAGTCCACGTCCTCCAGCACGATGAATGAAACGTCCCGCATGGCCGTGACCGTGACCCCGCTCATTTGCATGAGCGTTTCCGCCGGGGGCGCTGCGCTGTCTTTGTTTTCGTTCATCCCAAGAGGTAAAGCACAATAAATAATGCGTCAATCAGCACGCAGACAATAATCCCTTGCGTGACCGCGCGCACGGTCACCCGCGAGACTTCCTCCAGCCGCAGCGGTTGCGCCAGCCCGTGATAACACGTCACGATGGCGATAAAAAAACCGAACAGGGTTGCCTTCAACGCCAGCAGGACAAAATCCAGCCAGGTCAAAGAATTCGCCAGTTCCTTGAAATAGTCGCCCGGCGTCAGCGCCACGTCCTGTAAAAAGGCAAACAGATATCCGCTCCCCAGCGCGCCAAGGATCAGGTAAACCGTCAACGAGAACACGCCCAGCGACATGCCGATGACCCGCGGCACGATGAGATAATGCATCGGGTCAATGCCCAGCGCCTCCAGCGATTCCACCTCGCCCATCGCGCGCGCCGTGCCCAGTTCTATGACGTGAGCCGTGCCGACGCGGGCCAGCACCAGCACCGCCGCGAGCAGCGGCCCAAGTTCACGCACAATCACCGTCACCATCACGGTGCCGATGTAATCAATCGCGCCAAATCGCGCCGCCACCGCCACCGTCTGGCTGATGACCAGAAACCCCAGCGCCAGCGCCACAAATGAAAACATCGGTATCAGCGCCACGCCCGCGCGCACCGTCTCCTGGCGCATCCGCGGATGGATCACATTCCTCGCCACGTTGTGCTTTTTCAGGATGACACCCAGCGTGATGAGCGCAAACGCGCCCAGTCCCTGGACGGTCAGTAAAAACAGGAACAGCTTCCGCCCCAGGTAATCCGAATAGGACTTTGGCAGCGGAGCGCGGCGCAGCCATTGCTTTTCAGCCAGATGCAGCGCGTTGTTCCAGTGTTTTTGCACGAGCCCACAGTAATCCTTATCTGCCCCCGGTCAAAAAGGATTTTCATTTTTGGCGGCTGCGCTCATTATTGCCTGCGTGACGCACGCCGAAGCCATCAAATGCCACGCCCAGCTTGCCGGGGAAATCCGCCGGCATGACCATGCCTATTATGTCGAGGGCCGCCAGCTCATCACCGACCGCGAATATGATGCGCTGTTCAAGGAACTGCAGGAGCTGGAGAAAAACTTCCCCGATCTGATCACTGCGGAATCACCCACCCAGCGCGTCGGCGGCGCGCCGAGCGAAAAATTCTCCCGCGTCAAACATCTCGTGCCGATGCTCTCGCTCGACAAAGTCGAAGCCAGCGATTCGCCCACCAAGGACGAAGCACCCGACCGCGACAAACGCAACCGCGCCCAGGACGAAAATACGCTCGCCGAACTGCGCGCCTTCGACACCACCATTCGCAAGCAACTTGGCCGCGACCACATCCAGTACATCATGGAGCCAAAGGCGGACGGCGTCTCCATCAGCGTTCACTATCGCCACGGCAAACTGGCGCTGGGCGTCACGCGCGGGGATGGGACGGAGGGCGACGACATCACCGTGAACCTTAAAACCGTGCGCGGCATTCCGCTGGAATTGCATGTCAAGAATCCCCCTGCCCTGCTCGAAGTGCGCGGCGAGGCTTATATTTCCATCAAGGACTTTGACGCGCTCAATGCCAAGTTCGCCGCCGAAGGGGAAAAACCCTTTCCGAACGCCCGCAATGCCACCGCCGGCACACTCAAGCAACTCGACCCGCGCCTCGTCGCAAAACGCCCCATCCGCGCCGTGTTTTATGCCGTCGGCAAAATGGATGGCATCGAGTTCAAGACCCATTCCGAAATGCTCGAATCACTTGCGCGCTTCGGTTTGCCCACCCAGAAACTGTGGTGGGTTTGCGATGGCATCGAAGAAGTCTTGAAAGTTTACTCGGACAAAGTCGTCGCGCATTACGACGAGGATAAAGACCTGCGGCGACAATTGCCATACGAGATTGACGGCATCGTGCTCAAGGTCAACACCCTCACCGACTGGCCACGGATACCGGGCCGCAGCCGTGCGCCGGGCTATGCCATCGTCCACAAGCCCGTGCCGTGGATCACGCCCGCCGAAACCGTGCTCAAGGCCATTACCGTGCAGGTTGGCCGCACCGGCGTCCTCACGCCCGTGGCGGAACTGGAACCCGTCTTCGTGCAAGGCTCGACCATCGCGCGCGCGACGCTCCACAACGAGGACGAAATCCGCCGCAAAGACATCCGCATCGGCGATACCGTGGTGATCCGCAAGGCCGGCATGGTCATCCCGGAAATTTTCGAGGTGGTGAAAACCAAACGCCCGCCCGGCGCGAAGGAGTTTGATTTGTTTAAACACGTTGGCGGCAAATGCCCCGCCTGTGGCGGCCCGATTGCGAAAGATAAAATCAAATCCTCAACCGGAAGAGGGTCGCGCGAAGAACGCGAAGAGGGCGAAGGTGGAAAAGAAGTGTCTTCTTCGCCGGCTTCGCAGCCTTCGCGCGACACCGGTTTGGATGAGGAAGTCGCGTGGCGCTGCCAGAACATCGCCGGCTGTCCGGCGCAGCTCACGCGGCGCGTCGAGTATTTCGCCCAACGCAAGGCGCTGGACCTCGAATCGCTCGGCGGCATCGTGGCGGAAAAACTCGTCGAACGCGGGCTTGTCAAAGAACCGCTCGACCTGTTTAACCTGAAATTGGAAGTGCTCGGCAAACTAAACCTCGGTACCGATGAGGAACCGCGCACCTTTGGCGAAAAGAATGCGACCAAGATTCTCGAAGCCCTTCAACGCGCCAAGACCGCGCCTCTCAACCGGTGGATTCACGCGCTGGCCATAGCCGATGTGGGCGAAGCCACCGCCAAGCAACTTGCCGCCACGCACGAGTCGCTCGAATCGCTTGCCAATTCCGCCGTGCTGCGCGACATCCGCGATCTTGGCGCGAAAGAAAGCGAACGCGCCGAAATCAGCCCGCGCTCCCGCAAAAACCCGCCCAAGGACGAAGCCGAAAAGGCCGCGCGTGAACAACGCGATGTGGAATTGAAAGCAGAGATAGCCGAAATCGAGGCGCGTTTAGATGCCGGCGGCTTGAAGGCGAAACTGGCCGAAGTCGGCCCGGTGGCGGCGGCAAGTGTTTTAGATTTCTTCGCATCTGCGGCTGGCAAAAAAATTCTCGCCCGCATTCACGAACTGCACATCAAACCACAGGGCGAAAAGGTGAGCGCAGCCATACCAACCGGCGCGTTTGCCGGAAAAACTTTCGTCCTCACCGGCACGCTACCCACCCTCACACGCGAAGAAGCCACCGCAAAAATCGAAGCTGCCGGCGGCAAAACGAGCAGCAGTGTGAGCAAAAAGACTGACTATGTTCTGGCTGGCGCAGATGCCGGCTCCAAGCTCACCAAGGCGCAGGAACTGGGCGTGAAGATTTTGGATGAGGCGGAGTTTTTGAAAATGTGTGACCGAAAGTAAAAGTCTTGTTACAGTGGACATGGTTCCACGGCACGGGATATAAAAACATGAAATGGCTGGTTGCATTTTCAATCTCCATCGGCCTGCTGGCCGCGTGCTATGTCGTCTCTGCGCTGATCTACTTTGACCTTACTTGGATCCTCATCGGGGTGACCTCGTTGTGGGCGGGAATTGATTCCCGGAAACTCGAATTACATCGCTACCGCGTGGGCATCAACTGCCGACCGGCCGCCTTGTTCTGTTGCTGCTACCTGCTGTGGATTTTTGCTTTTCCCTGGTACCTATGGGCGCATTTCCGGATCAAGGCAGGTGAAGCGGAGTTGAAGGATGAAACGGACGGAAATGCCGGCCCCATCAAACGTTTCTTCCGCCAATTCTCAAAAAGGATGGAGCGGTTCGCCGAATGGGGATTGATCGGACTCGTCGCCCTTAAGCTGGCTTTTGTGGCCGTCTGCATCGAAGAGTCCTGGCGCGGGCCGCAGGTCTGGGACAATTACCGGCATGAGTTGGAAGCGAAGGGCGAGTCCTTCGACTGGGATGCACTGACACCGCCGCCAGTGCCTGCCTCCCAAAATATTTTTGGCGTTCCCGAAATGGCGGAATGGTTCATCAAGCCCTCGGGGAAAATCATCATGACCGACGACCTGTCCAAGCGGATGGCCGGCACCAATGCAGGTTCCGCGGTGGTCATCGCGTCCCTGGCCATCCTCCCACCCACGGCCGGCGTGGCTGGAACAGAAGATGCCGACGCAATGTACCGCTACAGTTCACCCGGAACGGCGCTTTTTCCAGCAACTGATTTGCCGGTTTATACCAACCAGCCGGTGAAGCCAGACCCTGCGGATATCCCAATCATCGAAATGTGGGAGGTCCCCCTTACCACGGTGATTGAGAATCTCGCCCGTCAGGCCGACATCAATTACCTGATGGATCCGAAAATCGGTTACAACCTGCCCGATGAGAACGGCCACATAAAACCGGAACCTGTCGTAACTGTACGCTGGCAGAACATCAGTGCCCGGGATGCCCTCTTGGCGCTGTTGAACCAATACCGTCTGCAGCTGGTTGAAAACACGAATTTAGGCATGGCCCGCATCACAATGAAGGATGAGACGGCACCACCCGCCTTCATGACTGCGGATGTTCGGAACCAACTGGGCAAATTGTTCGAGCAAGCCGTCGGACCAACATTGCCCAGCTCACAAGGGTTGACGCTGCTGGCCAGGCCGGCTGGCCAGATCAAGCCGGTGCGACTGGTGCTTTATTCGGAGAAAAAACCGGGAGGGAAAGAACTGCCAGATCTGTTCGGTGCGTTTTTTGCTGATCCACCGGGGAGCGCCAACATACCCGGGCTCCAGATCAACGCGACTGGAACCAATTCCTACCAGGTATCGGTCAGCCGCGCCGATACTGCCACCAATTACCTCGCTTGGAGCGACCGGTTTGCGCCGGATTTCGAAGTGATACATGAGGCGCTGAAGCGGCCTTACTCCCGGATGGACGGAGATTACAGCTGTCCACCAACGATACCGATCCCCAATTTCAAGAACGTCCGGGTCGTGGCTCAAACCTTGGCGGAACGGGCGCAGTGTTATTTGCTGCTGGGCCAGCCGGACAAAGCATTGCGAGAACTAACCTTGTTGAACGATTCGCGCCGGTTGCTCGAAGGTGCGCCGACAGGAAAACCCATGCCATTGGTATCTGCGATGATCAATGTGGCCGTGCTCGGGCTCTATACGGATACCATCGCCGATGGATTCCGCATGCATGCCTGGCAGGAGCCGCAACTGTCCGCCCTGCAAAAACAACTCGCACAGATCAACCTGGCTCCCTTCATGAACGAAGCCATGCACGACGAACAGGTGCTCGGCTGGCGGATCATGCAAACCAACGTGATATCGCAGTTTGAGGTCAAACGCCTACCCAATGCGACTCTCTGGCAAAAAATCAAAAACCTGCGTCCGCCAAACATCATGTGCGGTTTTTTTTATCTGAACGTTTACAATATGGTCAGTCTGGAACAATTGGCTGTTGATGGCATCGACCCGGCCACAAAAACCGTGCGATTGGATAAAATGGCCGAGTTTCAAACAGCCGTCGGAGCCCTTGGCGGGCAACATGAATGGATATTCAAGCCTTACCACCTTTTCGCCGCCATCATGGTGCCCAATTATTACAGGGCGATAACGACGTTTGCGTTCAATCAAACCAAAGCTGATGAAGCCCAGATCGCCTGCGCCCTCGAACGGTATTGTTTCACCCGGGGTAGCTATCCGGAAACCCTAAATGAACTGGTGCCGCAGTTCATCGACACGTTGCCCCATGACATCATGGGTGGCCAGGCGTTGAAATATCGTCGGACAAACGAAGGGCGCTTTTTACTTTATTCCGTGGGAGCGAACGGATTGGATGATGGCGGACAAGCCACCGATGCCCGCCATGACATTGGCGATTGGTGCTGGCAGTAACCGAGGATTGGATCCAAGCTCACCAAGACGCAGGAACTGGGCGTGAAGATTTTGGATGAGGCGGAGTTTTTGAAAATGTGCGGCAGTAAATAGATAAAAAGGAGCGCGGGCGGCTCGCCCGCAAGTTCCTCTTAAAAAAGAGCGAGAGAAAAATTATGAACACGCGGGCGGGCCGCCCGCGCTCCTTTTTTTACCGATGAATGAAAAACGTAATATTCGCAGACTCATCAAGGACAAGCGTGTTTGGACCGAGCCATTATCGACAGCCGATGAGGAACTGGGATTTCGTGGATGGTATTCACGCGGTTATCTTCCGCATTTTGACGCGCCAGGCACGCGCCAGATGATCACTTATCGGTTGAACGACTCACTCCCGGCCAGCCGACGGCATGAATGGGAACAATTGTTGACCATTGAAAATGAGCGGGAGAAACGTATTCAGGTTGAAGCATATCTGGATGCCGGCCATGGCGAGTGCCATCTACGGCGGCCTGAAATTGCCGGACTGGTACAGGAAAATCTGTTGCACTTCGATGGGGAGCGTTATCACCTGCTTGCCTGGGCCGTGATGCCAAATCACGTTCATGTGCTGATTGAAACCATGGAGGTTCCGTTGCCGGAAATTTTGCACGGTTGGAAATCCTTCACTGGTAAGGCAGCCAACCGCCTGCTTGGACGCAAAGGTGAATTTTGGCAGGCGGAATATTTTGACCGCTACATCCGGGACGAAACTCATTTTGGCAAGGCCATACGTTATATTGAAAAAATCCAGTGAAGGCCGGGTTGGTGAAATCACCCGAGGAATGGCGGTTTGGCAGCGCACGGTATCGGAGCGCGGGCGGCTCGCCCGCAAGCTCCTCTTAAAAAAGAGCGAGAGAAAAATTATGAACACGCGGGCGGGCCGCCCGCGCTCCTTGCTCCGTTCACGCGCCGGTTTACAAAATGATTTTAGCGGTGTAACATAACTGCCTGACTCACGTCTTATCCATTATATGAACACAAATCATCTCTCAAAATGCGCAAAACTTGCGGCCTTGACGGCGGTTCTTACTTACGGCGTCAATCTCCACGCAACCACCATCACCGTTTCGCAGCCGTTGACGGCTCCCATCGCCGGTGCGAATGAATTCTCGCCCATGGCGTTCAGCGACTCGGCGGAAGCCGGGATGCTGCACCGGGCCTATCACATTCTGGCCAGGGGCGATCATGATTACAAAGGCCACCGCGCGAAAGCCATGAAGGCGGTCGAGGCGGCCGGCAAATTGCTCGGGATGGATCTTGACGGCGATGACAAGGACCGGCAGCCGCAGCCTTTATCCGATGACAAATTGCGCGAGGCCCAAGGCCTGATCGCCAACGTGCTTGCTTCCGCCGACGTCAAGGACCAGAAGCGCATCGTCAAGCATCTGACCGAAGCCGTCAACCAGATCAACATCGCGCTGGACATCAAGTAAGCGGCACGACGGATAATTGATCCAGTTCCACTATTAAACGAAAAACTGGCGCGGGTTTCCGCGCCAGTTTTTTATTTCTGGAAACGAATCCAATTCACCGCGCGTTGCCGATCTCTTCCGCGAGGTCTTCCACCGTCCAGTTCTTGCGAACAGCCTGCAGCTTGTCCGCCGCCGCGCCATGCTGCCAGACGGCATACCTCAAGGTCTTGGCGACATCTGATCGCAGCGCGGGTTGCGCGAGCAACCCGGCGATGAAGCCGGACAGCAGGTCGCCGCTGCCGCCCTGCGCCAGATGCGGATTGCCGGACGGATTCACAAAAATGGCGCCCTCCGCGCAGCCGATCAAAGTCTGGTGGCCTTTCAAAACCACCCAGCAGCCGCCGAACTTTTTTGAGATTTCGCGCAAGGCCTTCACCCGCTCCGCCTGGATTTTTTCCACCGGCCAGTTCAGCAACCTTCCGGCCTCGCCGGGATGCGGCGTCAGGACACGGATGTATTTCCTGGCAAATGGCTCGGCCGCCAGCAAGGCCAGCGCGCTCGCATCCACGATCAATGGATATTCGTCATGCCGCCACCATTGGCGAAGGATATGGCGCAGATCCGGCGGCACGTCCGGGCCGGCCAGCCCCGGCCCGACCAGCAGCGAATCAAAGCCGGTGGACATTTTTTGGGCGTCCGCCTGCCAAAGGCCCACCATGGCGGACTGCAACTGCCCGGCGACCGGATAATAAACATCCTCCTGCGTGAATACCGTGACGAGTCCCGGCTGCGCCCGCTGCGCCCCGTGCGCAGTCAGCACCGCCGCGCCATGGTATCCCAGGCTGCCCGCGATGATGGCGACGTGGCCAAAGGATCCCTTGTGCGCGGCGACATTTCGCGCCGGCGGAAAACCGCGGAAATCCTCCGGCAGCGTCCAGTTCAATTCTGATTGCAGCGGACACGGCACCAGCCCCACGTCCCCCGTCACTTCCACCCGGCCGGTGAACGCCCACGCCGACGCCGCGAGCATTCCAATTTTGGGCGCACCGATGGTGAGCGTAACCGACGCCTCAATACACGCGCCGAAATGCTCCCCCGTGTCCGCATTCAGCCCGGAAGGTATGTCCACGGCGAGCACAGGAATTTTTGCGGCATTGACGGCGGCGATGATTTGCTGCCACGCGTCGGAAAGCGGACGGTTCAGGCCGATGCCGAAAATGCCGTCAATGACCAGCGCCGGCCCGGCACGCAGCGCCAGCTCAACTTTCGCCAGGTCATTTTCCGGCTCCAGCAGTTCAAGAACCTGGACTTGGCGGTCATTGAGAAATTCCCCGGTCGCGCGGGCGTCGTCGCCATTGTGGCCTTTGCCGGCAAGGATGAGGATGGAGTCATTCGAGGCGGTGAGCTGGCGGGCACGGCACGCTAGACGTTCGCCGACGCGGCGGATGACGACCGCTTCGGTCTGGCCGGTCGCCCAGGTCGCGCTTTCCCAATCGCGCATCTGGGCCAGGCTGATGACAGGCACTGACATGCCGGGCAGAGTGGCAAAAAGATAGTGCGCGCAAAAGGAGAAAGAAAAGGCCGGGTAAAGCACCAAGAACCAAGCTCCAACATCCAGAGAAATCCTAAACTTCAAACCGATCCTGATTTTGGCTTATTCCATTTGCTTCGGCTACTAAGCACAAATACCGGCCACGAAAAGCGGCGGTGAACCGACCGCAATCCAGACGCTTCGCGAATCTCGAAGGCTGCCAACCGCGCGAAGCGTCTGCGGTTGCTTTAGCACCGCTTTGAACGCTGGACAAAAACGCAGACGCAAAATTGGCTGGATTTATTCCAATATCCACAAGTTCAACGACAACGATTTGCAATCGTTTCGCGGGACTACAACTTGACAGGCTCCTGCGCAGCCTCCACGCGACAAACCATTCCGTCACCGAATCGTCACATTGTTGTCACTGGATTGGAATTGTGTGACGAATTGGCGCGTGACATCCTGCCTGCCGTGAAGCCGAGAATTTTAGTCGTGGATGACGAGCCGGAGGCGGTCGAGCTGGTGGAGTTCAACCTCAAGCAGGCCGGTTATGCCGTCACGACCGCGGTGGACGGCGCGGAAGCCTTGAAAAAAGCCCGTGCGCAGACTCCCGATCTCATTGTGCTGGATGTGATGCTCCCGGAGATGGATGGTTTTGAAATCTGCAAGACCCTGCGCCTGGAAACCGCCACGGCGCGCACCCCCATCCTCATGCTCACGGCCAAGGCGGCGGAGATAGACCGCGTGCTCGGCCTGGAACTCGGCGCGGATGATTACCTGACGAAACCTTTCAGCCCGCGCGAATTGATGCTCCGCATCAAAAAAATCCTCGCGCGCGGACAGATCGAGGAAAAACCCAAGGATCAGCTCCGCTTTGGGGATCTGCACATAGACGTGCCGCGCCATATTGCGACCTGGAAGGGCAAACCCATCGAGCTGACGGCCACGGAATTCAAGCTGCTCACCGTCCTGGCCCAGCGCAGCGGCCGCGTGCAATCGCGCGACCAGCTCCTGCGCGACGTCTGGGAATATGACAGCTTGATTGACACCCGCACGGTGGACACCCACATGCGGCGGCTCCGCGAAAAAATCGGCGCGGCCGCAAAACATCTGGATACCGTGCGCGGCGTAGGCTACCGGTTTGTGGAATGACCCGCCAACAGCCGACCCTGATGAAATCCCGACGGGAAACCACCTCGCCTGCCCCGGCCTCAATATCTGTGTTTCATCGGCGGCTCATCTGTGGCTAAATAATTCCCGTGTGGTTCGTCCTTTTCATCCTGACTATCGCCGTGATTGTCGCCCTGCACTTCTGGTGGCGGGCGAAGTTCAGCGCGTTGCAGGGCCAGCGCCTGGCGGAGATTGAATCCTCCCAGCGCCGCCAGCAGCAGACCGCCGTTGACGCCAAGGCGCAACAACAGGTCCTGTTCAACTCCATGCTCGAAGGTCTGCTGCTGCTCGACCGCACCCAAAAAATTTATCTCGCCAACCGCTCCTTCAAAAATCTGTTCGGACAGAAAATCGAGCTGCGCGGCAAGACCATCCTGGAGGCCCTGCGGCTCCATGAACTGGAAGACCTCGTCAAGCGGGTCCAGGCCGAGGGGCAGGTTTTCGACTATGAACTCAAGCTGCCCGACCTGAGCGAACGCTGGCTGCAAGTCAATGCCGCCGTCATCAACAATTCCGCCGGCGAACGCGAAGGGACAATTCTCGTTTTTCACGACCTGACGCGCCTGAAACAGTTGGAACGCCAGCGCGAGGAATTCGTCGCCAACGTCAGCCATGAATTGCGCACGCCCCTCTCGCTCATCAAGGGCTATGTCGAAACCCTGCTCGACGGCGCGCGCAACGATCCCGCCGTGGCCGAACGTTTCCTCAAGATCATCGAGCGCAACACCCAGCGGCTGGACCTGCTCATCCAGGATCTGCTGACCATTTCCGCGCTGGAATCCAACCGGATGAAACTGGATTTGCACCCGGTGAACCTGCATTCGCTGGCGGAAAAAGTTTTGTCCGACCTCGGCTCCAAGGCGGAAGTGAAGGCCACTTCACTGGTCAACGAACTGCCGCCGTTGAGCGCCCATGGCGATGTGAACCGGCTCGACCAGGTGTTCGCCAACCTCGTGGACAACGCCATCAAATATGGCCGGCTGAACGGCCAGGTGACCGTCGGCGGAAAAAAACTGGAAAGCGGCGCGCTGGAAGTTTTTGTGCGCGACGACGGCCCGGGCATCCCGCCTGACTCCATTGACCGGGTATTCGAACGCTTTTACCGCGTGGACAAAGCGCGTTCCCGTGACCAGGGCGGCACCGGCCTGGGGCTTTCCATCGTGAAGCACATCGTCCACGCGCACGGCGGCGAAGTCTGGGCGGAAAGCGAATTCGGCAGGGGCGCCACTTTCTACTTCACGCTGCCGGAGGCGTGAGCGTTCGAAGCACCACTGGCTTTGTGGAAAGAGGCGGTTTAGGGAGACTGGTTCAAGG
>Ga0206877_10180_pt1 | contig 18842 bp, 16 predicted proteins | sample Alteio_BWOrgCont_7_FD_152623 | JGI IMG/M metagenome (GOLD analysis project Ga0206877, IMG submission 152623) | Enriched cells from forest soil in Barre Woods Harvard Forest LTER site, Petersham, Massachusetts, United States -... | ecosystem: Environmental > Terrestrial > Soil > Temperate forest >...
GACATAGTGGTCATCTTCATCTGGCATCGCCCGCCAAATCTGCGCTACTGCACTCTGGGAGCATCCGACGATTGCCGGCGCTACGACTGATCGAGCGGCGAGATGGCCCTTCGGGCCACTTGGCCGCTCAAGAAGTCGGCGAGTTCGATCAGGCAGTGGCGACGCAGGCTCTGCTCGACCGTCAGGCCGTCCTCCGGATCCTTGATGTTCGGGTCGGCGCCGTGGTCCAGCAGGAAGGCCGCCATATCCATCGCCGCGTCCTCGTCCGCCGGCAGCACGAACAGCGGAGTCCAGCCGAAGCGGAAGTGGTGGGCGTTCACCAGGCTCGGATCGGCCGCGAACAGCTCCGCGAGCCGGTCCTTGAATCCGAGATAGGTCAGATTGTGCACGTCGCGGCTCAAGGGCGCCAGAAAGGCCGCGATCTCCCGCCTTCCGAAATGGGACGCGAAGCCCATCGGCCCGTCATATTGCATCGTCGGCCGGTCGATGTCGGCGCCATGGCTGACCAGCAGTTTGGCGACCGCAAGCGAGTCGCCGATGACCGCGGCGTGCAGCCCGCGCAGCTGCGACTGGTCCGTGACGTCCACGTCCATGCCCAACTCCAGCAAGAAGGCGACAATGTCCGCGCGGCCACGCCGCGCGGCCGCGACCATGGGCTCGGCCTCCGCCAGTAGCTCAGGCTGTTGCCTCACCAGTACGCGGGCCGCATCGCGGTCGAGCCTCCAGCAAGCCGCCCGAAAGGCGTCCAGACCGGTAAGGGGCGTCGGCGTAGCGCCATGGCGCGCCAGCAGGTCGGCCATCTCTTCATAGCCCTGGATCAGCGCCTCCTCGCGTTGGGGGCGTCTGGAATAGGCATGAAGGCTGTTGGGGTCCGCGCCATGCGCCAGCAGCCATCGCGTGCGTTGCAGGTGGTTGGCGGTCACGGCGTTGCCGAGCAGGTAATCGAGCGCATTCAGTGCAACCCTGCCGCCGATGAGTGTGGTCTTGGGAACCGCGCGCCATGCGTCGAGCCGCCCATACCGTTCGGACTGGGCCCAGAGGAAGCCCAGCCAATCGGTGTCATCGTCGATGATGGAGGTGTTGTAGAGCGCTTGAGGGTCATAGGGGTCGGCGCCGTGCTCGATAAGCAAGGCGGCCAGATCCTTGGCCTGCGGGTGCGGCGGCTGATTGCCTTCACCCTCGCCAATAATGCCGGTCAGGACGGTGAACGCGGGTTCACCCCATTCCCCGACCCAGCGCGCATTGGGATCGGCGCCGTGGTCAAGCAAGACGCGGGCGATTTCCAGCCCGTGGGATTCTCCACCGGGCAGCCGCGCATGGGTCAGGTACAGCAGTGGTTCCCGATCAAGGGGGCCGCCCCGCTGCGCGGCTATCGCGGGTTCAGCCGCCAGGCGCCGTCGCACCTCTGCAAGATTTCCCGTCGATACGGCGGTATAAAGGTTTGCGACGCTGATCTCCGGCCACCTCGCGAGGATACGCGCCGCGGTGATCCGATCGCCCTGCCAGGTCGCTGACCGCAAGACCCGATCGACGCGTTCGGTGTATGAACGCCGCTCCTGGGCGAGGTCATCGAGGGCTCGGCGAAGCCCCATCCAGCCTGGGAAGCCGAATTCACGAGCCAAAGCGAGTTGGACGTCGCGCAGGCCCGGGACGGCCGGCGAACCGGGCGTAACGGCGAGCAGCCGACGCCACGCGGCGGCATCGCCCGCCTGCAGCGCCTTCAGCCAGCGTTTGGCTTCTTTCCTGAGGTTCTCGAGTGTGGAATTGCGGGTGAGCGTACGGCTCATGACGACCTTCCTTCCGTATCGCCTGGCGTCCGCTGAAACAGGCCGGAAGAAGGGGCAGGAAACGATCAGGTCATTTCAGGATGGGCGGGAGCCAGCTCCCTTGCCGCGGACCGGTGGCGCCCCATCGCGCACTGGCGACAGCTTCGAGCAACACAGTGGTGCTGTCAACGCCGGCGGGCACATACGGCGCGGGCAGGAGTGTGACATTCCTAATTTGCTACGGTCAGACATTCTAACCTTGCGCCTACAGTGTCTTAGTTCGATAGAAAAGTCCCTTTTTGTCCCCGTTAGAAATGTCGTTCGAGCAGCCTGAATATCAGTCGCGACTTCACACTTTGAGGCGCAAGCAGCGCGGCGCCGCATTGTCACGGCGCACACCCCAGGTAGACATCGGCCCGTCAGGTAAATTCACACAGAGCAACATCTGCGATAGACTGATTACAAGCAATTGGGCGTTTCGCATGAAGAGCCCGCTGCAGATCAAGGTGCTCGGCGAATTGGTGGTCCGGCGGGGCGCCCAGGAAATTCTCCTGCCCCCGTCAAAGAAGACGCGCGCGCTGCTCGCCTACCTGGCTGTGGTGAACCGGCGCCAGCGGCGCGACCATCTATGCGAAATGTTCTGGGACGCGCCAGACGATCCAAGAGCTTCGCTGAGATGGAGCCTCTCAAAGCTTAGACGGGTTATCAACGAAGACGATGATAAGTCCTGTTTCGGGACCGACCGAAGCAGCGTATCTCTTGACGCCGACAAGCTTGACGTCGATTTGCAGCACGTCGCCCACATCACGGCGAAAGACGTGCGCGCCCTGGGCACCTCAGATCTGGAAACTCTGGCCGCCGGGTTCCGAGGGCGGTTTCTTGAGGGCCTAGAACTGCCTCGTTGCCCCGTGTTCGAGGCTTGGCGTATATTTCACGCTGACGCATTGGATCGCACCAGATCACTGATCCTGCAGGCGCTTGTAGAACGGCTGCGCAGCGAACCTGAACGGGCTCTTCCGTACGCCCAAGCCCTGCAGTCTATGGATCCGAGCGATCTGCACGTGTCACTGGAAATGAAATCGCTCGCCACGTCCGCTCGACAAAATGCGACGCGACTGCAATCGGCTAGCCTTGAGTGGCGGCGACGTGACGGCGGCCTTTCGGATGAATATTTCAGCCCGAGCGTGCACCAGGCCTCCCAGGAGATACGGTATTGCAGGAGTCCGGACGGCGTCCGAATTGCCTACGCCGTCTCAGGAAGGGGCCCACCTATTCTTCGCGCGGCGCATTGGATGTCGCATCTGCAATACGAATGGGAAAGCCCGGTGTGGCGACACTGGATCGATTCGCTGTCGAGAGAGAACACGCTGATTCGATACGACGAGCGCGGCAACGGCCTCTCCGATTGGAATGCCGGTGACCTATCATTTGCCGCGATGGTTTCGGATCTTGAGAGCGTGGCCGATGCCAGCGGTCTGAACGGGTTCCCACTACTTGGCGTCTCGCAAAGCTGTGCTGTGTCGGTCGCCTACGTCGTCCGGCATCCTGAGCGCGTATCCCACCTGGTTCTCTATGGCGGATATGCAAAGGGTTGGCGAAAGCGCGGGGACCGCCACGAGATTGACATTCATGAGGCCATGACGACACTGATCCGGGAGGGATGGGGCAAGAACAATCCGGCATTCCGGCAGTTGTTCACCGAAACTTTCATCCCGGGCGCAAGCCGCAAGCAGATGGCTTGGTTTAATGACCTTCAGAAGGAGACAGCCTCGCCGGTCAATGCGAGCCGACTTCACTATGCCTTTGGAGACATGGATGTTTCGGCGATCTTGCGAGAAGTGAGCGTTCCGACTTTGGTCCTGCATGCCAGGAATGATGCAGCAGTCCCGTTCGAGGAAGGCAGAGCTCTGGCGGCTGGCATACCGGGGGCGCGCTTCGTGGACCTTAACAGCGCAAACCATATTCTCCTCGGCGACGAACCCGCCTTCGCCGACTTCCTGCGAGAAGTCACATCCTTTATTTCAGTAGCTGATCCAAAAATGACCGATCGGCTTGGCTGAGTACTGGCAGGGCGATGTTCTGAGGGCGCTCCAGCAGCGACTATTCCCACGTTTCAGCCGCTTTTTTCAACACCCACAACAACACTGCTTCCAATGCAGCTCGGGGATCATCGAGATAGGCTTTAGTGAATGGAGCATCGAGATGAAGATTCATTCCGTGATCGGCGGAAATGGCGTGAGGCTGCACGTGCGCGAATGGGGCAAAGCCGATGCTCCAGCTATCCTTTTCATCCATGGGTGGTCACAAAATCATATTTGCTGGCGCAAGCAGTATGAGAGCGAGCTTGCGAACGCGTTCAACCTCGTCGCATTCGATCTTCGCGGCCACGGCATGTCGGAGGCGCCCGAGGCAAGGGAACACTATACCCAATCCCAGCCATGGGCGGACGATATTGCCGCCATTGTCGAGCAGCTGGGCCTGACGCATCCCGTTCTCGTTGGGTGGTCATATGGGGGCTTCGTCATCTGTGACTATATTCGCGCATACGGTCAGGACGCCATTGCGGGGATCAACTTCGTTGGTGCGGCAGTAACACTCGACAGGGCCGCGTTCGGCGTTCTTATCGGGCCCGGCTTCCTCGATCCTTTACCGGGCGCGACCGCCGACGATTTACCCTCCAACATCCAGGCAATTCGCGCATTTGTGCACGGCTGCACCGCGCGGCCGCTCCCGCGCGATGAGTACGAGATCGCCCTCAGCTGGAACATGGTGGTGCCGCCAAAAGTACGAGCTGCTCTTGTCACTCGCGTGATCGACTCCGATGACGTCTTGAGATCATTCGAGCGGCCCGTTCTTATGACGCAGGGTCTGAGCGACAAGGTGATCCTCCCGGCAATGGGGCATCACATCCTCAAAACATGTCGAACGGGTAATGCGTCTTGGTACCCCGAGACTGGACATGCCCCCTTCCTTGAGGACACCCCGCGGTTCAACCGCGAACTCGCCGACTTCGTGCGTGGGTTGTGTCGCAAATCCTGACACTGGTTAAAGGGAGCCCATTGACAGGGCTGGTCAGGCGGCAAGGATGTCGAACTGCTCGGCGAGTGAAGGTGCCGGATTGTAGGCATACCTCGCCTGCTGCTTACAAGTCATGTACATCATCTCAATGCCGGAGAGGATGATCGCAGCGGCTGCGGTAGATTTGAAACTGAGCAAGGAACGGATCCCGCGCTTGATACGTCGATGATCCTCCTCGATCCTGTTGTTCAGGTATTAACTTTGACGAATACGGATCGGCTTCAGCGGCATGCGGGATCGATTCTGCAACCGGTTCTCGCCATCGCCGGACTCTGTCAGAGCAAATTGCCGAAGGTGGTCTGGAAGGGTAGGGAGCGAAGATGGCTCGCCCCAAACCCAATCCATTTGGCTATTTCAATTCGTCGCCCGAGGTGATCCGCCTGGCGGTAATGATGTAGGTGCGTTATCCCTTGTCTTTCAGGAACGTGGAGGACCTGCTGTATGAGCGCGGCACCGAAATCAGCCATGAGACGGTTCGGTTTTGGTGGGACCGCTTTGGCCCGTTGTTCGTCGGCGATATCTGCAAGAAGCGGGTGATGGCTGGAAACTTCAGCTGGTGGCGCTAGCACGTCGACGAGGCTTTGGTGAAGGTCAACGGCGAGCTTCATTATCTTTGGCGGGCCGTCGATCACGAGGGCGAGGTGTTGGAGTTCTTCGTCAGTAAGACGCGGCACAAGGCCGGTGCATTGAAGTTCCTCAAGAAAGCCTTGAAGCGCTATGGCCGTGCTGAGATCATCGTCACTGAGGGTTGCGCTCCTACGGCGCGGCGATGAGGGAGATCGGCAACCTCAAACGCCGCAAAGTCAGTCGCTGGAACAACAATCGGGCCGGGAATTCCCATAAGCCGCTTCGACGACGAGAGGCGGCAATGCTCAAGTTCCGGAGGACAAAGACGCTTCAGAAATTCGTCGCCGTCCACAGCCAGATCCACAACCACTTTTATTCGGAACGCCACCTCGTCAGCCGGGAAATCTACAAGCATAGACGTTCAGCTGCGCTGGCCGAGTGGCGTGCCATCGCAGCCTAAATCGAGGTCCGGTTTGGCCTTCGTGCACCTGGCGGAACCAACTCAGGGTCAGTCTGACAATACCGTTCAAACTCTTGGCTGCGTGAGCGACGGCGCCAACACCTCTTTTCACGAAGCCTGGCAAAGTTTGCGGCAGAGCCGTTGGAAGCGGCGATTGGTGAAGAGCCTGCGCGTGCCCGGTGTTCCCGCAGCCCTTGATGCCTGCCCACCCGGGCAGTGGCAAAGCATGGTCTCTCGCGGAATAATGGGCATAGAAGGAGATTGCCAATGTCCGACACAGCGCCGTCACCGCTCGAAACTCTGTCGAGTGCCCTGGCCGATATCGTTGCCTTGGTTAGCCCGAGCGTCGTGGGCGTCGAATCCACGCGCTCGCGTTCGAGCGGATTCGTGTGGCGACCAAACCTGGTCGTAACGGCGGACGAGGCGCTGGCAGAGGAGGGTGGGATCACAGTAACCGTCACCGGCGGCGCTCGACATGCGGCGACAATCGTCGGCCGCGACGCGTCGACCGACGTGGCGTTGCTTCGCGTCGAAGGCGCAGCGCTGCCCGCGGTCACCCTCCGCACATTGCCACTCCGAGCCGGCGAACTGGCGCTGGCCGTCGGCGCCGACGCGCTTGCCCTGTGGGGCGTTGTCGCCGCTGCAGGGCCGTCCTGGCACTCGATGCGCGGCGGCGAGATCGACGCGCGGATCGAGCTCGACGTCCGACTGCGCCGCCATGCCGAGGGCGGGCTCACCCTGGACGCCCGCGGCTGGGCTTTCGGCATGGCCGTGTTCGGGCCCCGTCGGCGCACACTCGTCATTCCTGCGGCGACAATCGACCGCGTCGCTACCCAACTCGAGCGGAATGGCCGGATTCCCCGTGGTTATCTGGGCTTGGGACTGCAGCCCGTGCGTGCCGAGGACGACGGCGCGGCTGGCGCGATCATCATTAGCGTCGACAAGAACGGGCCCGGGGCCGGCGCCGGGCTGCACCAAGGCGACGTCGTGGTGAGCTGGGATGGGGAGCCGCTGTCGGACGTCGCCGCGCTCCTTCGAGCACTCGGCCCGGACAGCATCGGGCGAAGCGTCGCGATCGGTCTGCGGCGGGGCGGAGCGCCGCTCCAACTAACCCTCACGGTGGGCGAGAGGCCGCAGGCTTGAGCAAGGAAAATCCAGCCGGCCCTTTGGTCATCGCCCTTCAGCTCGATGACCAAGCCCTGGCGGAGCGGGTGGCCCGCGTGCTCGTCGGGGTTTCGGGCGTCCGGCTGGCGGGCGCCGGGGAGCCGGCCGATGTTGCCCTAGTGCCCCCAAGGTCCATGGAATCCAATCCAGAGGCGCCGCTAACGCCCCGCGAGCTTGAGGTGCTGACGCTGCTCGCCGAGGGCGCTTCGAACAAGGTAATCGCCCGCCGACTGGGGATTTCGGTCCATACTGCCAAATTCCACGTCGGCCAGGTCCTGGACAAATTGGACGCGACCGGCCGGACCGACGCCGTGGCTCACGCCGCGCGCCAAGGCGTCATTCATCTGTAAGTGACCTGAGAGAGGAGAACCGCGGCCCTGCGGGGGCCGCGACCGAATGCCGGCACTTGCCGGCCCAACGACGGCCCAGCGGACCCCTGCTTTCCCGCGCGGGCAGCGTCGGAAGGGGCGACTAGCGAAGGACATGCGCTGACGAACTGACGCCCGTCGTGGCGACATTGCCCACACAGCCCATCGGGCCGCGAGCTTTCGGGGTAGCCATCGAGCCGACCCGTACGGTCTGGCCCCGCCATCCCTCTCAAACCTCGATCGTCACCGGTGGCCAGTTCTCTCGTATGGTGGGGTCACAACAAGAGCTATTCGAAATCATGCGCTAGGCTGACAAATTAAGAACAAAGACGTCGAACTAGGCCAATTGCGCACCCAAATAAGCGGAAAACCGCAAATCCTTGGCCGACCGTCTTGAATGCCGTCCAGTCATCGCTCATGAGGTGGGCCTGCGGGTCAACGTCGATCTCGAGAACCTGTTCGGTTTGAGCAAACGAGAGATCTTCCACTACCAAAGCGCGTGCATGCCCTGCCTATGACCCAATCGTCGTTGTCTCTGGCCTTTGTACCATGGCCAGCACCGGTGCCTTCGTTGTGCGGCGCTTGCCCTTTGCGACCACGCCCGGGCGGCGGGGCGTCAGGCGATCGTTTGAGGCGGCCGCCGATATAGAACTCGTCGATCTCAACCGTGCCTGTGAACGGCGCTTCCCGCGCCACCATCAACCGCAAAGCGTGTCCCATACGCGAGGCGGCGACCATCTGGCCGAAAACCCTCGCGGCTTGACTGAGCATCGCCTAATCCGTGCCCGGCTTGCTTTTGAAACGAGCAAAATCCATTCCCGTGATATTCCCCGCAAGGAAATTGCCAAATGCCTATCCTGGTAAGTTTTTTTTGCCTTCCTCGACGAGCCACGCGCAGACGGCGTGTAGCGATGCACTTTTGGCACTTCGTTCAGAGATGATCGCATAGTGACCATGCGCTGGATGAAGAACATGATCGGAGACAGCGACAAGCCTTCCCTGCGCAACCAGATCACCGGTTACGGCATGCCATCCCAGCATGACGCCTTGACTCGCGAGCGCCGCCTGCGTTGCCTGAACATAATTAGTAAAGCGCAAGCTCGGATGCTTGCGCCCGTTGGCATACCCCATCGACTTAAAATATTCGCTCCATCCCAACCAGCTGCGATCATCGACATCCACATGGATCAGAGGCGTATGCTCGAAAGCCGACTCCCAATCGTTTATGGTCGACTTAAATTGCGGCGTACAGACTGGCACCACTTTCTCTTTGAATAGCAGGCTGGCGACGCCGTCTCGCCAGCGGCCGTGTCCATATCGGATGGCGATGTCGACTCCTCCCGACAGTGGTGGACTGCCGGTAGTCGTCGTCATGACGTTGATGGTTATATCGCCATGACGCTGATAGAAGCCAGAAAGCCGCGGCATGAGCCAATAAGTCGCCGTTCCGACCGAGCAGGCAATGGTTACCGAGCGCTGCGCTGCCGCGGCAGAGGTGCGCATCTCTTCGATGCAATCCTCGATCGTCTTGAGGCCGGTCGCGCACGCATCGCGCAACGCAGCTCCATATTGTGTCAGGTTCGGCGGGCGCGTGCTGCGATCTAGGAGGGCTACGCCCAGATGGCTTTCAAGCTGTTTGAGCGATTGACTGACCGCCGCCGGCGAAACGTTAAACACCCCCGCTGCAGCCTTTACGCCGCGATATCGGACCACCATTTCGAACACGGCCAGCAATCGTAGCGGAGGAAGGGAGCGCATAATTTAAGCCATCACTTAATTTAAGATCAGATTATTCCCGGTTCCCCATTTCGTGCAACTGCCTGAATATGAACATGCAGGTCGGCCATCGGCCCCTGGATGAAATCAAGGCAGTACGCAAGCCGGAGATGATGGAATGGGCAAGTCGGACGCTAGTGCTTCCGCGAAATCGTTGGAGAACGAGCTACAATTGCGCGTCGACCTTGCCGCGGCCTTTCGCCTGGTTGCCGATTTCGGCTGGCACGAATCGGTGGGCAATCATTTCAGCGCTGCGGTGTCGTCCGACGGCCGACACTTTCTTCTCAATCCGCGCTGGAGACACTTTTCGCTCATACGAGCGAGTGATCTGATCCTGCTCGACGCCACGGACGATACGGTCATGGATGGGCCGAACGCGCCGGATCCGTCGGCCTGGACGATCCACGGCTCCATCCATTGCACTGTGCCGAATGCACGTGTGATCGTCCATTGTCATCCTCCCTACGCCACGGCGCTTGCATGTCTGAAAGACCCTTCGCTCAAGCCAATCGATCAGAATACGGCACGTTTCTTCGGGATAGTCGGCCTCGACGCGGATTTCGGCGGCATAGCCGATGACGCTACCGAGGGAGCGCGTCTCGCCGGACTTCTGGGCAACATGCCGATCCTACTGATGGGCAATCACGGCGTTACGGTGACTGCACCGACCGTGGCTCATGCCTTCGAGCACCTCTACTTTTTTGAGCGAGCGGCCCAGACCCTCATGCTGGCCTATGCCAGCGGACAGCCGTTAAATGTGCTCACGGATGAAATAGCCGAACGCACGGCGCGCGATTGGCTTGCCTATGACGGTATGGCGTTTGAGCATTTCGAGCAACTGAAGTTGATGTTGGACAAAAAAGACCCGTCTTACCGCGACTAAGCCCGCAACCCCCATGGAGAAGAAATGGAGCAAGTCAGATTTACCCAGATGAAGGACGGCGACCGGGAGGATTACGCCTTCCTTACGCAGCACGAGACCGAATTCGCCGCCGGTACCGCTGACCGCCTGCTGGAAGCAATGGTTATGCTGGACAAATCTCTGTCCGGCTATCAAGTCACGCGTCTGGGGCATTCATTGCAGGCTGCGACACGAGCTTGGAGAGCAGGAGCCGATATCGACTGGGTGGTCGCCGCTCTTCTCCATGATATTGGCGACATGTATGCCCCCTACAACCATGACGAATATGCAGCCTCGATCATTCGTCCTTTTGTTCGGGAGCAATGCGCTTGGGTCGTCGAGAAACATGGCGATTTTCAACTGCTCTACTATGGTTCTCACGTAGGGGTGGACCCGAACAAACGGGACGCTTACCGCGACAATGTCTACTTCGAGGACTGCGCCGAATTCTGCCAAGAATGGGATCAATCAAGTTTCGATCCAAGTTATTCCTCTGAGCGGCTCGTCTTCTTCGCCCCCATGGTGAGAGAAGTCTTTAGCCGAAAGGCGCACGATCCCGCCGTCATCAACAGGGGCATACGAATGCCCTTGCAGGATGCAGCCGTGGCTATTTTAAGGAGGTGATCCGACTTTGATCAATTCCCCCCAGCCGTGGCGTTGTATTTAGTTTCATCGGCGGCGGTGGAGGGTGCGAATATGCCTGCCTCGATCGGTAGTGGTCTTGAGGCGAACGACTATGGTCTGCGGCTTGTTCTGACCCCAGCTTGTTCTCCACCGAACCGGCCATCCTCCGACAAATGACCTTCGGCAACGTCCCACAATCATCGTATCGGCTAATCGCTACGTGCCGAGTGCAGCGCTGTACGAACTGCAGCCCTGGTAACACGGAACCGGTGCCGATCCTGCGAAGTCAATTGTCGGGGTGGTGCATCACATGCCCTCTCTGTGGAGACCTGTTCAGGGATGCCAGCGGACGCGATATCTCCTCTCCTTTCCATCGATACCGCCGGGGCGCTCTGCGGGGCGAGAAGCTCCTCAAAGATGAAGCCGAACGCAGTGTCTGTACCTGGGCTTCGCCGTCTGAAATTGCCCGGCTTCTCCTGATGCGACGAATTCCAAGACCCGTTCTACCTGAGGAGGAGCTTGGGCGCTCCCGAGTGCTCGGCGCAATCATTCCCGATCTCGACCGTGTCGTTGCCGAACAGCAGAAAAACCTGCCTACTCCTGCAAGCCCGATCTTGCCGCTTCAGATGCGACCAGCGCTGCTAGCGGGAGTAGCCATCGTTGAGTGTGGGAGACCGGAAACGCTCCGAATGCTGCGTAGTCACATGATGGGCGACAACAAGGTCCGGTTCAGTGACACCGTTGAGAGCATGATAGCCCAAGCCCGATGTCCACATGCCTTCTGGCAACTGCATTTAATTTGAGAATCCGATCGTCAAGATTCTCATTATTAAATGCCTATTCCTAGCGAAACAGCTGCATTCTCACATTTAAGTGCCAAGCGACACCAGGATAAAAACCTCTATACGAAATACAAATGGAGTCGAATGAGTGAGCAATCAACCGTTTGAAATATCTAAGCTATTCTCTTAGCGTTTAGCGGAAGCAGTTCTTATCGTCGCCCCGAGAAAAACAAGAATCTAAATCGGCAGGGATGAATTACTTAACCGCTTGCTCCTCTAACGCTCGAACTGCTGGACCAAGTAAACCACGTGTATCGCCGGTCATTCAAGGAACGCTATGTTCTCGGGCGTCTCGCCGTATCTTCCCAGGATGATTGCGTCATCAAAATCACCAAGCTGGGGATCGCCTGTTCGCGCGAATGCGATTGCGCCGATGCACCCGCCAGCTGTTACCACGGCGGCAGCCCGATGTTTGGCGGCGTTAGATGCAGGTGCTTCCGTGGCCTCCCCAGCGATCAAGTCGCCTTCGGTACTGCGAATGAAAGGCTGAACGACATAGTAGGTGACGCGGGCCATGAATAACTCCTATTTTGAGCCAGTCTAGCTGGCAACTGGTCGTGCCTGTGATTCCAGCGAAGAACCCTTCGGTTTCAATGCAGCGATGAGGCAAGCTGCAAGCTTCCTTCGGTACGATCCGATCATGTGTACCATATTGCGAGGCCATGAAGGCCAATCCAACCTTGTGCGTCCGGCGACCAGACCACTCGCACACCGGGTCCCGCCGCAGACCCACTACCGTTTGCCTCTCGGCGCAACGCCAGCCAGTCGCAGCTCTTGTTCTGACCCCAACTAGTGGCGTAGTGCGACAGCCGCGCAAGTATAAATAACGAGTTGTGCCACCCTTGTGCCGACGTGAGTGGACAACATGACAACGCCGCAGCGCGTAATGGTTGCGGTCAAAGCCACTCGCGATTGCCACGAAACATCCGGAGCGCTGAGCCACGCGACACAGCTAAGCCCCCAGGCGGGCGAGCCAGCAGACGAAGCAGGCGTGATCCACATGCGGAAGATCAGTGCGGGCGCCTTTATGGATGTTCGTTCTTCAAGTCCGGCTCGCGCATCCGTGGCATAGAGGGTTGTGCTCTGCGCACCGTTCAATTGAAGCCGGTATTGTACGTTCACAATAGCACGGTCGTGTTTGGGCAAAAAACTCTTGATCAACTATCTCGTTGTTGAAGCCGGACATCGGGCCGCAGCCCAATCGCATTGCCTGCGCCGCGATAATTAGTGCGCCTGCTCATCTGTGCCCGTAACTTTGGCGACAGCATCGGTTTTTGCTCCACTGACGCGTTCGCGAATTTGCTGAAATAGGACATAGAGCATCGGAATAATGAATATTCCAATGAATGATGCTGCCAACATGCCACCGAAAACAGGGGTTCCGACGTCACGACGGCTAGCTGCGCCGGCGCCAGCCGCGACCACGAGGGGCAACAATCCGAGAATGAATGCGAAACTTGTCATCATGACAGGGCGAAAGCGTAACCGCGCGCCGACGATCGCTGATTCAAGGATCGACTTACCCGCATGTCTCTGCTCAATCGCGAATTCCACGATGAGAATGCCGTTTTTGGCCGCCAGCGCGATAAGAACGACGAGCCCAATCTGGGAATAGACATCGAAGCTGCGCCCAGCGACCACGACCGCGACGATGCCGCCTAAAATACCGACGCTGACCGACAGCAGTACGGGAATGGGAATATTCCAGCTCTCATAAAGAGCGACGAGGAAAAGGTATGCGAACAATACTGCTAGCCCAAGAACGATCGTCGTTCCGCCGCTTGCGGCTTTCTCTTGCAACGCCGTGCCGGTCCACTCGAAACCGTAGCCGCTCGGAAGCGTCGTGCTCGAAATGCGTTCCATTGCCCCAAGCGCCTGGCCCGAGCTGGAACCGGGCCTCGGCGCACCATTAATAATCGCGGCACGGAAACCGTTATAGCGAACGAGGAGCTGAGGTCCCTGCACCACGCGCGGTTGAGCAAGCGCCCGCATCGGAACCATGGCACCGGATGCATTGCGCACGTAGATATTCGATATTTGGTCGATCGATTTGCGGAATGGGGTATCGGCCTGAATATTGACCTGCCACGTCCGGCCAAAAATATTGAAGTCGTTGACATAGTAGCTGCCGAGGGTCGACTGCAACGCATTGAAGATATCGGAGATTTTCGCACCAAGGACCTGGGCTTTATCGCGGTCAACATCCAGATAGACCTGCGGCGTATCTGCCGCAAACGTGCTGAAAACGCCGGCAAGCTCGGGTTGCTGGTTCGATGCGACGAGTAGAGCGCGCATCGCCGCAGCGATATCGGCCGGAGGTTGGCCCTGCAGAGCCTCCAGCACATATTGGAACCCGCCGGTACTACCCAATCCAAGAATCGGCGGCAGATTGAAGGGGAATACGGTTGCCTGCTGAATCGCAGCCAGTTGCGGCCTGATTTTTTGGATGATGGCCGCGGCGCTTTGCGATTGATCGGTACGCTGCTCGTATGGCTTCAGGCGAATGACAAAAAAGGCCTGGTTCGACGCCGCAAGACCGTCGATGAAGTCGAACCCGACGACGGAAAGCACGCCTTCGACGCCCGGTACCGGACGAATGATATTTTCAACCTGCTCGACGATAGCCTGCGTGCGGTTAATCGATGCGCCTTCCGGCAGCTTCATGGCAGCGAAAAAGGCGCCCTGATCCTCCTCGGGCAAAAAGCTCTGCGGTGTTTTCGTGAAAAGGAAACCTGAGGCGGCGAACACGCCGATCACGATAACGACGCCAAGAAAGGCAACCCGGACAAGACGGGCGACAATCCACGCATATCCATCGCGCGTCTTGTCGATTGCACCCAATATCAACGTCATCGGACCGCGACTGCTGGCGCCGCGTTTGATGAGCAGCGAGCAAAGCGCAGGGCTGAGCGTCAGCGCGTTGATCGCCGAGATCAACATAGAAACCGAAACGGCGACGGCAAATTGGCGGAAAAGCTGACCGCTAATGCCGGGTATGAAGGCCACCGGCACGAACACCGAGAGCAGCACGAGGGTGATCGCTATGATCGGCGCAGTAATCTCCTCCATCGCCTTTTTGGTCGCCTCGGCAATTGACAGCTGTGGCTCCTCCTCGACCACCCGCTCGACATTCTCGATCACCACGATTGCATCATCGACAACGATGCCGATCGCAAGCACTAGCGCGAGAAGCGAAACCGTATTGGCCGTGTAGCCGATCGCAAACATGACCGCAAAGGTGCCGATGATGGAAACGGGCACGGCAATCAATGGGATGAGCGTTGTTCTAAACTTGCCGAGGAACAAAAACACGACGATCCCCACGAGCACGAACGCTTCGCCCAGCGTCCGCACCACCTCATCGATTGTCGCTGTCACGAAAACCGTGGTGTCGAAGAAGACAGTATAGGCGAGATCGTTGGGAAAACGTTTCGCCAGCGTATCCATCGCGGCCTTGACGGCTTTGGTGACATCTACCGCGTTGGCTCCCGGCGATTGATAGATACCAATCGATGCGGCCGGCGCACCGTTGAAGCGCGTGTATCGATCCGATGAAGCGGCACCAATCTCGACACGCGCAACGTCCTTGATGCGTACGACCGATCCTCCGGGATTCGTGCGCAGGACGATATTGGCAAATTCCTCTGGCTTGGTGAGCCGGCCTTTCGTCTTGACCGTCAGCTGGAGCTGCTGATTTTGGGATACCGGTGCTGCACCCACACGCCCGAGCGCAGCCTGAACATTCTGCCCCTCCACCGCAGTAATCACATCATTGGGAGTCAGATTGAGGGCCGTGAGTTTGTCCGGATCGAGCCAAACACGCAACGAATAGTCCAGAGGCCCAAATAGCGATGCTTGGCCAACGCCCTTGATCCGCGACAGGGTATCAAGCACATTGATCGTGGCATAATTACTTAAATAAAGGGAATCGTAGGTGCGGTTCGGCGAGTAGATTTGCAACACCTGCAGCAGTGCCGCGGACTTCTTGCGGATTGTCAGACCTTGCCTCGTGACCTCGGGCGGCAGTTGAGGCTCGGCCAAAGCGGCACGATTTTGTACGTTGACCGTATTGATATCGGGATTGGTTCCGAGTTCGAATGTGACATTCAGCGTATAGCTGCCGTCGGCGCCGCTCGTCGATTGATAGTAAAGCGCATTGTCGACGCCATTGATCTGCTGCTCTATCGGCTGGGCTACAGTTGTCTCCACAGTCTCGGCATCAGCGCCCGGATAGTTTCCAGTGAGCGTCACTTGCGGCGGTACGATATCGGGGAATTGCGCGACCGGGATGGCCGTAATGGCGATAAGACCCGCCAGCGTGATGACGATCGAGATAACGAAGGCAAGCCGGGGGCGGTCGACGAATATCGCTGAGATCATCACTCAGCCTCCGGTCTGCGCAGCAATAACAGTCGCATCGACCGTTTGACCTGGCCGGACTTTTTGTACGCCGTCGACAATGACTGCGTCGCCCTGCTTCAGCCCCGAGTTGACCACGACATCGGTATCGACCGAATCCCCGGTCGTCACACGCCGCATCTCAACCTTGTGCTGATCATCGACGACCAAAACGTAGCTGCCGGCCTGATCGACCTGTACAGCGGCTTGAGGTGTCACCAGGCGTGGCTGTTGTTCGCGTTGCTTGACTTCGACTGTGACGAAAGCACCGTCAATCAACTGCCGTTCGGGGTTAGGTAAGGTTGCCCGCATCAGCACGGTATCGGTTTGCTGATCGACCTGTGGGTCGGTGTAGTTCCAAACGCCGGGATGGCCGTATTCCTGCCCATTGGACAGTTGCACCAGAACCTCAATTTTTATGAGCGATCCATCCTCTTGTTTGCGTGCCGCTCTTATGTTCGCAAGCTCGCGGACGCTAACCGGGAATTGAACGTAAATTGGATCCTGGCTGACGATTGTGGCAAGGACGCCACTCGCGGCATTGACCAGATTTCCCTTCGTCAACGCAGTCAGGCCGATGCGCCCATCGATTGGCGCCTTTATATCGGTGTAGCTTAAGTTCTCCTGCGCGATCGTCAATGCCGCCTTGTTCTGCAAGATGCTCGCTTTGGCAGTGTCGAGGCTGGCGAGATTCTGATCGGCCGTGGCTTGTGACCCCGCCTGCGTTTTAACGAGCTGGGTGCTGCGGTCGTATTGCAATTGGGCGTTCAATTCTTGTGCTTCCGCGGCGGCAATGTTTGCCTGAGCCTGGTCGACACTCGCCTGATACTGGGTTTTTTCGATTTGGAAGAGGAGGTCCCCACTCTTGACGTTCTGCCCCTCCGTGAACAAGACGTTATCTAGATACCCTTCGATCCGCGCCCGCAATTGGACCGTATTGGTCGCCTTGATCCTCCCGACAAAATTATAAGAACTTGCGACGCCCCGCGTTTCGACCGGTCGAACGCCAACGGCGGCCGGCGCGCTTGGCGGAACTGGCTGTTGTTCTTGACTACAAGCCCCAAGCTGCACCAGCAGCGCACCGAGTATCATGAAGTGCCGATGTCTCATCGCAGTCTCACCCCCGATGCGAAATGATCAGACTGATTGCAACGCTGCTTTGGAACAGTAGAGGAGGCAGTGGGGGGGCTTGGGGAGACTATCACGCCAATCGTCACGCCGTCGGTCACAAGTTTACTCAGGCCGTTCACGACGAAGGGCAAGCCGATGAACACACGACCTACGAACGGCAAATAGCGAGAAGCGTCCATGATGGTGCTCCGTTACTCGGTGAACTCGGCGGCCTCGCTGAGGATAGCTCCCGTAAAGCAAGCACGCGCCGCGACGTGCGTCTTTCCCACCATTGCGATTGTTTTGACCGTTTTTGCGGGCGAGCGCCACCCCCAATGCGCATCGAGTTTCAAGCGACGCTGGCTGTGATCTGAATTGGGAGCTCTACGGGCTCGCCTTCATCCGCGGCCTCTCGGTTAGGAAGGCATCGATATCATCCAGCGCCTGGATTGCGGCCTTTAACTTTCCGATGCTTCGGGCAAACCCATGAGGCATTCCCATCCACACGTCGAGCCGGGCTGTCGCAGGGCACTTGAACGTAAGAATGTGTTGCCAGCGATTTCAGCAGGTTAGCCTGGTAGGTAGTTTGACAATTGGCACTTAATTTGAGAACCAACCGCCACGGTGTTCTCTGCGCTTTTGAACGCTCGATTGAAATGACTGCGTTCCCCAAATGGAATGCTGCAGGGATCAAACTATATAGATTTCAATATCCTAGGCGGACAGCGTATGACGTCGACTTCATTCTCGCCTTGGCATCACATTTGAGAAGTGAGGCAGTGAAATTCTCATAATTAAGTGCCACAGTTTGCGAGAAGTGCCGCATTCTTACGTTAAGTGCCTCACGACAGGTGGTCACATATATGGCGTCAGTGTTTTTATTTTTCTCTTAAATATCTGATAAGCTTTGTTTGCAATCAGGATCGTATCCAGATCATCTGTTTCAGCCAGTTCAGACACGATTGCTTGGAGGATTTCCTTTGTAGGCTCGTATGCGACATCGTCAATGCGCTCGAGACCCTCCGAATATTTCCGCCAAGCCAGCTGGAAGGCACACTCGCGCACCGCACCCTTGATCGGATATACAGGACTGGTTGGCCATAGGTATGAATGAAGCGACATCACACACCTCTTCTCGAACCCTCGACGGGCCCCGTTGGTTGCCTCCAGCCCGATCCAAGACAGAATTCATCGGCTCAGGGCGGCACCGTGGTCAGAACGAGCTTGTACTCTTTCTTTACTCTGAGGCTCGATGTCTGACAAAGAGGCTCTGAGTGCTACCGACTCTCAAAATGCAGCCCGGATCCAAGGCAAAATCCAAGGCAAAATCCAAGGCAAATTTCAAAGGTTACATAGAACCATATTCGCAAACTTCGATGCGAATCCGGAGGGTGTGTGGTTATTTTGTGAATAAAGAGTGGCTAATCGTCGCGGCGAAGAGATTAAATTAGACAAATAATTCATTCACGACCGGCCAGCAACGACCACAACGTAAAGGAATCGAACTTCTAACAGATCGGCTGCCTCACTAATTTTTGAACGTTAAACTCGCCGACGCGCTCATAATTAATAAACGAGCTCATACAAGATCTCATAATTGCCGAAGAACAAGAGTATGTCTACGGCACGGTAGAGACGCGAGCAAAGCAGGCCTTTTCAAGAGGTTCTCAGTCCGATTATCGCAACGTCGCGATCGATCCAGACGTTTGGTCTGCTAAGGTGTTAGAAGAAATCCTGTGTGTACGATGCAATAAACATCGAAACTGGAGTTTGAGAAATGGATAAAAT